>Ga0209450_10000336_pt1 | contig 25090 bp, 18 predicted proteins | sample FrelakmetLWP11LW_FD_187149 | JGI IMG/M metagenome (GOLD analysis project Ga0209450, IMG submission 187149) | Freshwater lake sediment microbial communities from the University of Notre Dame, USA, for methane emissions studies - LWP11 LW (SPAdes)... | ecosystem: Environmental > Aquatic >...
CGCGCGCCCGCCCCCGCCACGCCCTCGTGGCGGGACTCCCTGCGCCCCGGGTAGCGGCGGCGCCCCGCGCTGCCCGGATTTAGCTTAAAGATATATCATTCGGGCATTTCCCCTCACAAGGGCCCCAAGGACCGTGCCTTTGCCCCCCCGCCAGCAGGTGGTGCGCATCGCCCGCCACCCGGACGGCGCGCCGTGCGCCGGGGACTTCGTGCTCGACGAGGACGGCCTGACGCGGCCGGCCGACGGCGAACTGCTGCTGCGGGTGGTCTACCTGTCGATCGATCCCTACCTGCGCGCCATGCTGGGCGCGCGCTACCTCACCGGCCGGCCGCCGGTCGGCGCGGTGGTGCCGGGCTCGGGGCTCGGCACGGTGGTCGAAAGCCGCGATCCGCGCTTCGCGGTCGGCGACGTGGTGGTCGGCGAATGCGGATGGCGCGAGTACACGACCGTGGCCGCCGCCGGCGTGCGCCGGATCGACCCCGAGCAGGCGCCGCTGTCGACCGCGCTCGGCGTGCTCGGCATGCCCGGTCTCACGGCATGGTCGGGCCTGCGCTTCATCGCGCGGCCGAAGCCGGGCGAGACCGTGCTGGTGTCCACCGCGGCCGGCGCGGTCGGCAGCCTCGCCGGCCAGTTGGCCCGGCGCGACGGCGCGCGCCCGGTCGGCATCGCCGGCGGCCCCGACAAATGCCGGCTGGCGGTGGACGAATTCGGCTACGCCGCCTGCGTCGACTACAAGGCGGCGGACTTCGAGGCGCAACTGCGCGCGGCCTGCCCCGACGGCATCGACGTCTACTTCGACAATGTCGGCGGAAAGGTCCTCGAGGCCGCGCTCGGCATCCTGCGCCCGCACGCGCGGGTCGTGCTGTGCGGCCTGATCGAACAGTACAACGCCGCGCAGCGTCCACCGGGGCCCAACCTCGGGCCGGTGATCGGCGCGCGCGCGACCCTGACCGGCCACGTGGTCTACGACCATTTCGCGCGCTTCCCCGAGTTCCTCGCCGAGGTGGCGCCGGCGCTGCGCCGCGGCGAGATCCGCTGGCGCGAGGACGTGCGGCGCGGGCTGGCGGCGGCGCCGCAGGCCTTCGCCGACCTGATGCAGGGCGCGAACGACGGCAAGCTGCTGGTGCGCGTCGACGGCGATCCGTTCGGCGGCCGGGCCGCGGGATGAGCGGCAGCGGGCGCCATTACGTGCGCCTCGGCGCGCGCACCGCGCACTGCCGCATCGCCGGTGATGGCCCGGCGCTGCTGATGCTGCACCAGTCGCCGCAGAACTCGCGCCAGTGGCTGGACCTGATGCCGCGCTTCGCGCGCCGCTTCACCGTGGTCGCGCCCGACACGCCGGGCTTCGGGGACTCCGACCCGCTGGCCCTGGACGCGCCGGGCATCGCCGACCTCGCGGCCGCGACGCTGGAACTCGCCGACGCGCTGGGCCTCGAACGCTTCGCGGTGTTCGGCATGCACACCGGCGGACTGATCGGCATGCACCTGGCGTGGATGGCGCCGGCGCGCGTGAGCGTGCTGCTGGTCGACGGCTTCGCCGCCTTCGACGCCGCCGAGCGCGCGGCGATGGGCGACCGCTACCTGCCACCGTTCGTGCCGTCGTGGGACGGCGCGCACCTGCGCTGGCTGTGGTGCCGGATGCGCGAGCAGCTGTTCTTCTTCCCGTGGTACGACGGTCGCGCGGCGGCCGCGCTCGCCTTCGACCCGCCGACGCCGCAGGCCACCCATGCGGCGGTGATGGACGTGCTCGAGGTCGGCGACCAGTACCGGCTCGGCTACGGCGCCGCGCTGCGCTACGGCGACCGCCACCGGGTGGCCGAACTGGATTGCCCCGCGCACCTGCTCTACCGCGACGAGGACGTGCTCGCCGCGCACCGCGCGCGCCTGCCGGCGCTGCCGCCGCACGTGGTGGCCGAGCGCATCGAGGGCGGCCTGCCGGCGCTGCACGCGCGGATGGACGCGATCCTCGACGCCACCCTGGCGCGCGAGGCACCGGCCCGGCTGCGGCTCGACCCGCCCGCCGACGGCGCCCTGCGCCGGCGCATCGTCGACACGCCGATCGGCCCGCTGGCGGCCTGGCACCAGCCCGGCGACGGCCTCGCGACCGTGCACCTGCACGCACCCGGCGAAGCGCCGCCGCGACCGGCGCCGGGCGAGCACGCCGCGCACGCGATCCACGTCGACCTGCCGGGCCACGGCGGATCGGCCGAGGCGCGCGCCGACGCGCCCCGCGAGGCCCTCGCCGATGCCGTGCTGGCGCTGGCCGACGCGCTCGCGCCCGGCGCGCCGCTGGCGGTCACCGCGCACGGCGCCGCGGCCGCGCTGGCGCTGGCGCTCGCCGCGCGTGCGCCCGCCCGGATGATCAGCGTGCGCCTGCAGGCGCCGTGGCTGCTGGACGCAACCGAGATCGCGCGCCTGCTGGCAGGACTGCCCGACCCCACCGTGCAGCGCACCGGCGCCCACCTGCTGGACGCCTTCCAGTGGGCGCGCGAGCGCCACCTGCTGTGGCCATGGATGGCGGCCACCGCCGCCGCGCGCCGCCGGGTCGACGCGCCGGACCCGGCGCGCGTGCACGCCGACGCGGTGGAACTGCTGCGCCTCGGGCCGCGCTTGCGCGCGCTGTACGCGGCCCTGCTCGACCCCGACCTGGCGGCCCGCGCGCTCGACGCCCGCGTGCCGGTGGAGGTCGTGGCCGCGGCGGGCGATGATCACCAGGGCCGCGCGGCCGCGCTCGCCGCGCGGCTCGCCGAACGACGGAGGACCCCCGCATGAACGCCCGCCTCGCCGACACCCCCGGCGTGCTCGACGCGCTGGCGCGCGACACCGACGCTGCGACGGTGGTGCGCGATCCGGCCGAACTGGCCTTCCACGCGCTCGACGTCTATGCCGAGGGCGCGCCGCTGGCCGCCGTGCTGCGCCCGGCCGACGTGGACACCCTGGCGCGTTGCGTGCGCGAACTCACCGCCGCCGGCGTCCCGCTGGTCGCGCGCGGCGGCGGGCTGTCCTACACCGATGGCTACCTCGCCGCGCGGCCGCAGTCGGTGCTGGTCGACACCTCGCGCCTCGACCGCATCGTCGAGATCAACGCCGGCGACCGCTACGTGGTGGTCGAAGCCGGCGTGACCTGGGCCGCACTCGACGCAGCCCTCGCCCCGCACGGCCTGCGCACGCCCTACTGGGGCCCGCTGTCGGGCCTGCGCGCGACGGTCGGCGGCGCGCTGTCGCAGGGCAGCGTGTTCCTCGGCTCCGGCCTGCACGGCTCGGTCGGCGACAGCGTGCTGGGCATCGAGGTGGTCACCGCCGATGGATCGCTGCTGCGCACCGGCAGCGCCGCAGCCGGCAACAGCGCGCCCTTCCTGCGCTACTTCGGACCCGACCTGACCGGCGTGTTCGTCGGCGACGCCGGCTGCCTCGGCATCAAGGCGCGCGCCAGCCTGCGCCTGCTGCCGCGACCGGCGGTGGTCGATTACCTCAGTTTCGAATACGACGACGCGGCGGCGATGCTGGCCGCGATGGCCGAGGTCTCGCGCCAGGGCCTGGCCAGCGAATGCTTCGGCTTCGACCCGGTGCTGGCGCAGATGCGCATGAAGCGCGCCAGCCTCGCCGCCGATGCGAAGACGCTCGGCCAGGTGGTGAAGAAGGCGGGCCTGGTCGAAGGGCTCAAGCTGGTCGCCGCCGGGCGCAATTTCCTCGACGCCACGAAGTTCAGCGCGCACGTGGCGATCGAGGGCGATTCGGACGCCGCGGTGGCCGCGCGCCTTGCCGCCGCGCGGCGTGCGCTCGGCGCGGGCGGGCGCGAGGTCGACAACTCGATCCCCAAGGTCCTGCGCAGCCAGCCCTTCACGCCGCCGAACAACATGCTGGGCCCGGCCGGCGAGCGCTGGGTGCCGGTGCACGGCATCGTGCCGCATTCGGCCGCGCGCGCCACCCACGCCGCGGTGGAAACCGTGTTCGCGCGCGAGCGCGAGACCCTGCGCGCGCACCGCATCGAGGTGTCGTACCTGTTCACCACAGTGGCGCAGCAGGGCACCCTGATCGAGCCGGTGTTCTACTGGCCCGACGCGCACACCGACTACCACAAGCGGATGGTCGAGGCCGAGCACCTGCGCCGCTGCGGCGAACCGGCGGCCGACCCCGCCGCGCGTGCGGTGGTGGCGCGGCTGAAGGCCGAGGTCGCCGCGGTGCTGCGCGGCCACGGCGCGACGCACTTCCAATTGGGCAAGTTCTACGCCTTCCGCGAGGGCCGCGACGCGGCCGCACTGGCGATGTTCGACGCGGTCAAGGCGCACCTCGACCCGCGCGGCCTGATGAATCCCGGGGCGCTGCGCTGAACGATGGGTCGCGCCGGCCTACAAGCGGGCCCGCGCCTGCGCCCACGCGGCGCGCAGCGCCTCGCGGTGCGCCGGGTCGGCGATGCCGATCAGCGCTTGCGCACGGGCGTCGACGTCGAGCGCGCGCAGCGTGGCCACGCCGTGCTCGGTGACCACGGTGTCGACGTCGAGCCGCGTGACGCCGACGATGTCGTCGGCGCCCAGCCGCGGCACGATGCGGCTCTGCGTGCCACGGCGGGCGGTCGACAGCAGGGCGAGGATCGAGCGCCCGCCGGCCGACGCCCGCGCACCGCGCGCGAAGTCGACCAGCCCGCCGATGCCGCTGACCTGCGCGCCGTCCAGCGTCTCGGCGCACACCTGCCCAAGCAGGTCGACCGCGATCGCGGCGTTGATCGACTTGAAGTTCGGGATCGCCCGCAGCACGCCGTGGTCGTGGGTGTGCGAGACCGGGGCGAAGCGCACGAAGGCGGGATCGGCCACCGCGGCATGGAGCGGCGGCGTGCCCAGCGCCACGCCGCAGGTGACGGGCGGATCGGCGGCATCGCGCGGCGCCAGCGCGCCGGCGGCGTCCAGCGCGAGCAGCGCGTCGGACACCATCCCGGAGTGCACGCGCAGGCCGCGTCGCGCGCCGAGTGCGCGCAGCACCGCGGCCTGGATCCGGCCGAGCCCGAATTGCAGCGTGTCGCCGTCCTCGACCAGCCCGGCGACGTTCGACGCGAGGCGCTCCAGCGTCGCGTCGGGTGCGGCGTCGGGGAACTCGAGCAGCGGCTCGTCGGCCACCACCGCGGCGTCGATCCGCGCGGCATCGATCCACGGGCCCGCGGTGCGCGGCATCCGTGGGTTCACGTGGGCGAACACCTGCGCGGCGCGTTGCAGCACGGCGGGCGTGAAGTCGGCGGCGATGCCGAGCGAGTGGCGACCGTGTGCGTCGGCGGGCGCCACCTGCACCAGGGCGAGGTCGAAGCGCGTCTGCGCCAGTTCGCGCACGAAATCGCTGTAGGCCAACGGCTGCAGCGCGAAGCGGCCATCGGCCCAGGTGGCGCGCCAGTCGGGCGAGAGGAAGATGTTGCGCATCCGGGCGGCCGGATGCAGCGCGCCGAAATCGAAGCGGTTCACGCCGGGAATGTGCACACCGCAGAATTCGACGCCGTCGGCGGCCTGCGGCCGCGCGCGCAGCCAGCGCTCGAACCGCGCCGAGTGTCCGCCGCAGCCCGGGGCATAGACGGCCATGCCGGGGCGGAACGCGGCAGTGAAGGTATCCAGGTCGAGCGTCGCGGTCATGCGACGAGCATAGGCGAGGAGCGGCGCGCATTTGTAGGCGCGGCGCGTGCGCCACGACCGCGGTTGAATTCCTTCTGCCTGCGCCCCGCCGATCGCGCTGCACGCAGCGCTCCCACCCAGCCTGCGAGCCCGGGGCGGCGACTCGGCACCGGGATGCCCCGGACGTGTGGGAGCGGCGCGTGCGCCGCGAGCGCTTCGAGCTTGCGGCACATCGATCGCGCTGCACGCAGCGCTCCTACATGGGATCCCCGGCCCTGCGCGACCGGGCTGGATGCCGGCATGGTGGGAGCGGCGCGCGCGCCGCGATGGCGCCACGCCCGCGACACGATCCGTTCATGCCGACCCTGACCGAACGCCTCGCCGTCCGCACCTTGCGCCCGGTCGACGCGGCGCTGCGCGCGCGCGCCGCGCGGCACGTGCTGGACTGGCTGGGCTGCGCGGCCGGCGCGCTGCGCGATCCGCTGGCCGCGACGCTCGGCCCGCTCGCGCGCGAAGGCGGTCCGGGACCGTGCAGCCTGCTCGGCGTGGGCGCCCGCGGATCAGAGGCCGCGCTGCAGTGGCACGGCGCGCTGGGCAACGTGCTGGAGATGGACGACGTGCACCGCGCCGCCATCCTGCATCCCGGCCCGACTGTGGTGCCGGCGGCGCTGGCCGCGGCCGAAGCGCGCGGTGCCGACGCGGGTGCCTTCCTCGACGCCGTCGTGCGCGGCTACGAGGCCACGATCCGGATCGGTCGCGCGCTGGGGCCCTCGCATTACCGGTACTGGCACACCACGTCCACCGCCGGCGCCTTCGGCGCGGCGGCGGCGGCCGGCACGATCCTGGGCCTCGATGCCGAGGCACTGGCCGACGCCTTCGGCACCGCCGGCATCCGCGCCGGCGCGCTGTGGCAACTGCGCCACGAGCCGGTGCCGACCAAATCGCTGGCCAATGCGGAAGCCGCGCGCGCAGGCTTCGTCGCTGCTTTGCTGGCCGCGCGCGGACTGCGCGGGCCGCGGCAGGTGCTGGAAGGCCCGCAGGGCCTGTTCGCCGCCACCGCGCCGCAAGCCGATCCGAGCGGCATCGATGCCGACGAGCCGCAGTCGCTGGTCGAGGCCGTGTCGTTCAAGCCCTGGCCCGCCTGCCGCCACGCGCACCCGGCGATCGACGCCCTGCGCCGCGCCCTGCCCGGTCCGCTGCCGGCCGAAGCGATCGCGCGGATCGAGGTGGCGACCTATGCCGACGCGCTGCGCTTCTGCGACAAGCCCTCGCCGCGCACCGAAGCCGAGGCCAAGTTCAGCCTGCAGCACTGCGCGGCGCTGGTGGTGCTGCACGGCGCGCCGCGGCTGGAGCACTTCCGCGCCGAGACGCTCGGTGCGGAGCCGCTGCCGACCTTGCGCGCCCGCGTGCGGGTGGCCGAGCACGCGGCGCTGAGCGCGCGCTTCCCCGCCCACTACGGCGCGCGCGTGCGCGTGCTGCTGCGCGACGGCAACCTGCTGGAAGCGGGCGCCGAAGACGCCTGGGGCGACCCCGAATGGCCGCTCGAAGAAACCGACCTCATCGCCAAGGCCCGCACCCTGATGGCCTGGGGCGGACTGTCAGACGCCGCGGCCGGCCGGCTGGTCGACGCCACGCTCGGCCTCGCGACCGGCGGCACGCTCGACGCCTTCGGCGCGGCGCTGCGGGAGGCGCGATGAGCGACGTGCTGGCGCGCGCCATCGACCACGCGCTGGGGCTCGATCGCGCAGCGATCCCGGCCGCGGCACGGGACGCCGCGCGCGTGTTCCTGGTCGACACCCTCGCGGTCGGCATCTGCGGCGCGCGCATCCCCGAGGCGCGCGCGCTGGCCCACGTGCTGGCGGACGGCGGCCGCGGCGAGGCGCGGATGCTGTGCAGCGGTGAGTCCCTGCCCGCCGCGCAGGCGGCGTTCCGCAACGCGTTCCAGATCCACGACCAGGAATTCGACTGCGTGCACGAGGGTGCGGTCGTGCACCCGATGGCGGTGGTGGGCGGCGTGCTGCTGGCGGTGGCGGAGCGGCGCGGCCGTCGTGGCGCGGCGGTCGATGGCGCGGCGCTCACCGATGCGCTGGTCGTCGCGGTCGACATCGCGGCCACCGTCGGCCTGTGTGCGCGCGCGCCGATGCGCTTCTTCCGTCCGGCGATGGCCGGCGCGCTGGGCGCGCTGGCGGGCGCGGCGCGGCTCGAGGGCCTCGACGCCGGCACGCTGCGCCGCGCCTACGGCCTGCTGCTCGGCCAGTTGAGCGGCACCATGCAGGCCCACCTCGAGGGCACGCCGGGCCTGCCGCTGCAGATCGGCGCCAACGCGCGCGCCGCGGTGACCGCGCTCGACCTCGCGATCGCCGGCTTCGACGGCCCGCGCGACGCGCTGCAGGGTCCGTTCGGCTATTTCGCACTGGTCGACGGGACGTTCGACCTCGCGCCCTTCGACGACCTCGGCCGCGTGTTCCGCGTCACCGAGGTCAGCCACAAGCCGTTCCCCACTGGCCGCGCCGCGCAGGCCGCGCTGGATGGCCTCGAGCGCCTGCAGCGGGCGCATGGCTTCGGCGCGGACGACGTGGTCCGCGTCACGCTGGAAGCGCCGCCGCTGATCCGCCGCCTGGTCGGCCGGCCCGCCGCGGCCGGCATGGCGCCGTCGTGGGCGCGGCTGTGCCTGCCCTATCTGGTCGCCACGCGGCTGGCCACCGGCGCCGTGCGGGTCGAGGACTTCGATCCCGCCGCGCTGGCCGACCCCGCGCGGCTGTCGCGCGCGGCCTGCGTGGACTGGCGCCCCAACGGCGTCGAGGATCCCAATGCGCTGGTCCCGCAGTCGCTGCAGGTCGCGCTGCGCGACGGCCGCGAACTGCGCGCGGACCTGCCGGCCGTGCTGGGCTCGCCGCAGCGACCGCTGGATGGCGCAGCGCAGCGCGCCAAGTTCGACGCCTGCCTCGACGCCAGCCCCAGCCGCTTCGACGCGGCGCGCCGCGACGCACTGTGGGCCGCGGTCGAAGCGCTGGACAGCGTGCCCGACGTGCGCGACCTCGTCTCCCTCTGCACCGCCGCCTGAACCGCCATGGCCTCGCCGACCTATCTCGAATCCTTCGACGTCCGCCAATTGCTCGCCGACTTCCCGCTCGACGAGGGCTTCGTCGCCCGCCACCGCCGGCTGTCGCGCGACGAGCTCTTCGCGCGCCAGGACGCGCTGTTCCGCCGCTGCCTCGCGCGCGCCTGGCAGATCCCGTTCTACCGCCGCCTGTGGGGCGCGGCCGGCATCGAGCCGGGCGACATCCGCGGACTGGCCGACATCACCCGCCTGCCGGTGTTCGGCAAGCAGGAGATCATGGAATCGGTCGCCGCGCACCCGCCGCTGGGCGACTTCCACGGCTGGCGCGACGGCACCGCGGCGGGCGACGTGCCGCTGGTCTTCCACACCACCTCGGGCACCACCGGCCGGCCGCAGCCGCTGGTGTTTTCGCCGCGCACGCGCGAGGTGCAGTCGATCCTGCTCGCGCGCCTGTACCGCTGGCAGGGCCTGCGCGCGGGCGACGTGGTGCACTCGGTCTACGGCCACGGCATGATCAACGGCGGCCACTACGTGCGCGAGGCCGTGACGCATTACACACAGGGCCTGTTCTGCTCGGCCGGCACCGGGGTGGAGACGCGCTCGGCGCAACAGGTCGCGCTGATGCGCGACCTCGGCGCGACCGTGATCGTGGGCTTCGCCGACTACATCAAGAAGCTCGCCGAAGTGGCGCGCGAGGCGGGCATCGTGCCCGGCCGCGACATCCCGCTGCGGATGGTGTCCGGCCACCTCGGCCGCGAGTCGCGCGAGGCGCTGTCGCAGGCCTGGGGCGGGGTCGAGATGTTCGACTGGTACGGCGTGGGCGACACCGGCGCGATCGCGGGCGAAGGTCCCGACCACGACGGGCTGTACCTGATGGAGGACGCGCAGTACGTGGAGATCCTGCACGTCGACACCGGCGCGCCAGTGCCCGAGGGCGCCGAGGGCGACATGGTGGTGACCTGCCTGTACAAGGACGACATCTACCCGATCATCCGCTTCAACACCCACGACGTGACGCGCACGCTCACCACGCCGTCGTCGCTGGGCCTGAACCTGCGCCGCATCGAGGGTTTCCTCGGGCGCAGCGACAACATGGTCAAGATCCGCGGCATCAACGTCTTCCCGCAGGCGATGGCGCCGATCCTGGAAGCACACCCGGCCTTCGCCGGCGAGTTCATCTGCGAGGCCACGCGGGATGCGGCGGGACGTGACGAACTCGCGGTGCGGGTCGAGGCGCGCTGCGCTGCCGACGATGCCGCGGTGCGCGAGGCCTTCGGCGCGCTGCTGCGCGCGCGGCTCGGCGTCGACTGCGCGGTGGTGCTCGAAGCTCCTGGCGCACTGGCGGCGCTGACCGGGATCGAGACCCGGCAGAAGCCGGTGCGGCTGATCGACCGGCGGTTCGGCAAATGAGATCGGCGCCGCCAGTGGACTGCGCAGGGTGCAATGAGCGCAGCGAATTGCACCGCCCTGCGCTTCGACATCCCGGTCCGGTGCAATTCGCTGCGCTCATTGCACCCTACGACGTCGACGCAGGGGCGACACCATGACGGAAGCCCTGCTCAACGATGACGCCACCGCGCAGCGCGAGGCGCTGGCCCGCGGCGAGACCACGGCGGCGGAGCTCACCGCGCGCTACCTCGACGCCATCGAACGCGCGCAGCCGACGGTGAATGCCCTCATTGCGTTCGACCGGGACCGCGCAATGGTCGACGCGCGCGCCTCCGACGCACACCGCGCCGCGCACGGCGCGCGCCCGCTCGAAGGCCTCGCGATCGCGATCAAGGACAACCTCGACGCCGCGGGCTTCCGCACCACCGCCGGCATGGCCACGCGGCGCGACGCGCCACCCGCGCCGCACGACAGCACCGCGGTGGCGCGCCTGCGCGCGGCCGGTGCCGTGATCCTCGGCAAGCTCAACCTGCACGAGGCCGCGCTCGGCGCCGACAATCACAACCCGCACTTCGGCGCCTGCCACCACCCGCGCCGCCACGGCGTCACGCCGGGCGGTTCCAGCGGCGGCTCGGGCGCGGCGGTGGCGGGCGCGCTGTGCAGCGCCGCGCTCGGCACCGACTCGATGGGCTCGGTGCGCATCCCGGCGTCGTATTGCGGCGTGTTCGGGCTCAAGCCCACCTATGGCGCGATCAGCCCGCGGGGCAGCGTGGTGGTGTCCCGCCGGCTCGACCACGTCGGCGTGCTGGCGCGGTCGGCGCGCGACCTCGGCCTGCTGCTGCCGGTGCTGGCGGGTTTCGATCCGGCCTGCGCGGAATCGCGTGCCGTCGCCTTCGCGCCGCCCGGAGCGGATCCGCTGCGGATCGGCGTGCCAGCGCTCGACGGCATCGAGGTACAGCCCGTGGTGCGCGAGGCCTTCGCCCGTGGGCTCGATGCGCTGCGCGCGCGCGGCCATGCGCTGGTCGACCTGCCGCCCTCGCGCATGGAACCCGGCAAGGCGCGACGCGCCGGCCTGCTGGTCTGCGAGGCCGAGATGCTGGTCGAGCACGCCGCCGACTGGGCCGCTCGGCGCGAGCGCTTCTCGCCCGCGCTGGCGACGATGCTGGCCTGGGCCGCGGGCAAGTCGGCCGCCGACTTCGCGCGCGCCGACCGCGTGCTGGACGAAGCCGCGGTGCAGATGCAGCAGTGGCTGTCCGCCTGCGACCTGCTGGCCTGGCCGACCGCGCCGCAGGTCGCCTTCGCCTTCGGCACGCTGGTGCCGGCCAACCAGGCGGATTTCACCTGCTTCGCCAACATGGCCGGCGTGCCGGCGCTGTCGATGCCGCTGCCGGTTGACGCCGACGCATGGCCGGTCGGCATGCAGTTGATCGGCCGCGCGGGCGACGATCTGCGCCTGGTCGCGCTCGCGCACGCGCTCACCGCCTGAGGACCTGCGATGGGACCGCTGAACGATGTCGTCGTGCTCGACCTCTCGCGCATCCTCGCGGGGCCGTGGGCCACGCAGGTGCTGGCCGACCTCGGCGCCACCGTGATCAAGGTCGAGCGTCCCGGCGAGGGCGACGACACGCGCCGCTGGGGCCCGCCCTGGCTCAAGGACGGCGCCGGCGCCGACACCGCGGAGTCGGCGTATTACCTGGGCGCGAACCGCGGCAAGCGATCGGTGGCGATCGACTTCACGCGGCCGGAAGGCGCGGACCTGGTGCGCGCGCTCTCGCGCCGCGCGCACGTTTTGGTGGAGAACTTCAAGGTCGGTGGACTGGCCAAATATGGCCTGGACTGGCCGTCGCTGCGCGCCCTCAACCCGCGCCTCTTGTACTGCTCGATCACCGGCTACGGCCAGACCGGGCCCTACGCGCAGCGCGCGGGCTACGACGCCGCGATCCAGGCCGAGGGGGGCCTCATGAGCATCACCGGCGAACCCGACGGCACGCCCGGCGGCGGGCCGCAGAAGGTCGGCGTCGCGGTCGCCGACCTGATGACCGGCATGTACGCGGTGGCCGGCATCCTCGCCGCGCTGCGCCACGCGGACGCCACCGGCGAGGGCCAGCAGATCGACCTCGCCCTGCTCGACACCCAGGTCGGCTGGCTCGCCAACCAGGCGATGAACCACCTCGTCGGCGGCGTGGTGCCGGGCCGCCAGGGCACGGCGCACCCGAACATCGTGCCCTACCAGGTGATGCCGGCGGCCGACGGGCATTTCATGCTCGCGGTGGGCAACGACGCGCAGTTCCGCCGCTGCTGCGCAGTGCTCGGCCGGCCGGAGTGGGCCGACGATCCGCGCTTCGCCAGCAACGCGGCGCGCGTGGCGCACCGCGCGGAACTGGTGCCGCTGCTCGCGACCGAACTGCGCCGGCGCCCGGCGCGCGAGTGGCTGGACGCGCTGTCGCGCGAGACCGTGCCCTGCGCGCCGGTCAACACGCTCGACCAGGTGTTCGACGACCCGCAGGTGCGCGCGCGCGGGATGCGGATCGACCTGCCGCATGCGCTGGGCGGCACGGTGCCGATGGTGGGCAGCCCGCTGAAGCTGTCCGCCACGCCGGTCGAATACCGCGCCGCGCCGCCGCTGCTGGGCGCCGACACGCGCGCGGTGCTGCGCGAGCACCTGGGCCTCGGCGATGCGCAGGTCGACGCACTCGCGGCGCAGGGCGTGATCGGGATCGAGCCGCCGTGAGTCGGACGATTCCCGTAGGAGCGCGCTTGCGCGCGACCGTCCCATCCGGGGCTTGCGGCGACCCGCGATGCCGCGGTCGCGCGCAAGCGCGCTCCTGCAACCGAACGGATCCGCCCGGAGACGACCCATGATCCGCCGCCTGTTCGCTATTGCCCTGGCCCTCGCCGCCACGATGCCCGTCCACGCCGACGCGCTCACCGCCGAGGCCATCGTCCAGCGCGCGCACGAGGCCGCCGGCGGCTCAGTCTGGAAGCGCCCGAAGACCTTGCACCTCACCGGCCAGGCGACGATCTATCGCGACGGGCTGGCGGCGAACGCGATGCGGCTGGACCACTACGAGATGTGGCGCGTTTTCCCGGCCTGGAACGACGCCGCGCACGGCGCCAACGGCAAGTTCCGCCTGGAGGCGCGCGCAGGCGAGCGGGTAGTGATCCGGCAGAGCTTCGACGGCACCGACACCTGGGACGCCAACGGCAAGGTGCCGCAGGCCCAGGCGTCGCGCGAGGCCGGCGAGAACTACGGCTTCGGCATCATCCGCTTCGCGCTCGACAAGGGTTTCCGGCTCGCGCGCCTGCCCGACGACCAGGTTGAGGGTCACCCGAGCCACGCCGTGCGGGTCACCGACCCCACGGGCGGCGAGACCACGTTCTGGATCGACCGCGACTCGTTCGCGATCCGCAAGGTCGGCTTCGACACGCCGCGCGGCTGGCACGAGCGCATCTATTCCGACTTCTACCGCGTCGAACCGTCGGGCTTCATGCAGCCCGGCCGAGTGCGGCTGTACTACCGCGGCGCGCTGTCGAACGACATCACGTGGACGGATGCGGTGGTGGATGCGCCGATCGCCGACGAGGTCTTCGTGCTTGAAGGGGCGGCCAATAGCGAATAGCGAATGGCGAATGGGCCAGGTGCGGAGACTGGGGCGCAACAGGCTTCCACCACGAGTGCGTGGACACCCCAAACGAAGCCCGAAACAACCTGCCGAGACACCAGCCGGCCGCTTGCCATTCGCCATTCGCTATTCGCCATTCGCTGCCCTTCCCGCCATTCGCCATTCTCTATTCGCTCGCCCTGGTGAGGAGCCGGTTCCATGGCTGTGCCCAACGCTCGTCGCGCCACCGCAGCCGCCGTCGCCGGCACGGTGTTCGAGTGGTTCGATTTCTTCCTCTACGGCAGCCTGGTCGCCGTGTTCGGCCGCCATTTCTTCCCGCCTGGGAATGAAACCGTCGGCCTGCTGGCGGCGCTGGCCGCGTTCGGGGCCGGATGGGTGGTGCGTCCGCTCGGTGCGCTGGTGTTCGGCCGCATGGGCGATCGCATCGGCCGCAAGAAGACCTTCCTGGTCACGATCTCGCTGATGGGCTTCGCCACCGTGGCGATCGGCCTGCTGCCGACCTGGTCGCAGATCGGCATCGCCGCGCCCATCCTGCTGGTGCTGCTGCGCCTGCTGCAGGGCTTCGCGGTCGGCGGCGAGTTCGGCGGGGCGGCGACCTATGTCGCCGAGCATGCGCCCGTGAATCGCCGCGCGCTCTACACCAGCCTGATCCAGGGCACGGGCACCGCCGGCCTGCTGCTCGCCCTGCTGGTGATCGCCGGCGTGCGCGCGGCGGTGGGCGCGGAGGCCTTCGAGGCCTGGGGCTGGCGTGTTCCGTTCCTGCTGTCGATCGTGCTGCTCGCGGCCTCGATCTGGATGCGGCTCAAGCTCGGCGAATCGCCGCTGTTCGCGCGCGAGCGCGACGCGGGGCGGCTGTCGCGCTCGCCGCTGCGCGAGGCCTTCGGCTCGCGCACGCACCTGAAGTCGATGGGCCTCGCCCTGGTCACCCTGACCATGGCGCAGGGCGTGGTCTGGAGCACGGGGCAGTACTTCCCGCTGGTGTTCCTGCAGTCGACGTTGAAGCTCGACGTCGGCCAGACCTCGTGGCTGATGGCCTGCGTGCTGCTGCTGACCATGCCGCTGTTCCCGCTGGCCGGGCACCTCGCCGACCGCATCGGGCGGCGGCCAGTGGTGATCGGCGGCTTCGCGCTCGCGGTGCTGCTGATCCTGCCGGTGTTCCGCGGCCTCGGCGCCGCCGTGGTGCCGGAGTACTCGTTCTTCGCCGCGCTCGGCTGGCTGATGCTGCTGGCGATCCCGGTCGCGCTGGTCTGCGCACCGGCCAGCGCCTACCTGGTGGAACTGTTCCCCACCCGCATCCGCTACACCGCGATGGGCCTGCCCTACCACCTCGGCAACGGCTGGTTCGGCGGCTTCATGCCCTTCGCCACCGCAGCCCTCGGCGCGCACTTCGGCGATCCCTACGCCGGCTTCTACTACCCGATCGCGCTGGCCGCGTTGTGCGGCGTGATGGCGTGGTGGTTGATGCCGGAAACGAAGGATCGGCGGCTGGACGACTGAACTCGCAAGCGAGGATCCAAACGCCTGACGCTCGGCGGACGAGTCGCTGGCCCGACTGCTCGGTCGGCCTGCTTCGGGTCGCTACAATCCCTCCCGCGATCAATGCCGGCATCGTGCCGCTACGGTGCTCTGGCGTGGTGTCTGCGTGGGGCGCTCGCTGAAGGGAGGCGAATGTGGAACCGATTCATTCCGGCGACTTGAAGTCGATCATCCACAGCAAGCGCGCTAACATCTACCTCCTCGAGCACTGCCGCGTACTCGTGAAGTGCGGGAGAGTCGAGTATGTGACCGAAGAGGGCGCGCGGTCGCTTTACTGGAACGTCCCGATCGCAAATACCACTTGCATGTTGCTGGGAACGGGTACGTCAATCACCCAGGCAGCGATGCGGGAGCTAGCGCGGGCCGGCGTGCTGGTCGGATTCTGCGGCGGAGGCGGAACACCGCTTTTTGCGGCCAACGAAGTGGATGTCGAAGTCGCGTGGCTGACGCCGCAAAGCGAGTATCGACCCACGGAGTACCTGCAGGCATGGGTTCGCTTCTGGTTCGTCGACGAACTGCGATTGGGCGCGGCGAAGGCGGTGCAGCGGGCCCGCATCGGTCGGCTCCGAGAGCAGTGGGCGCAGCGCGTGATGCGGGACTCCGGCTTCTCCGTCGACGTCGGGCGTCTCGCTGAATTGGCCGACAGAAGCCTTCGTGAAGTCGATCGTGCAGTCGACACCGGCGCTCTGCTCACTGAAGAGGCCCGTCTGACCAAGGCGCTGTTCAAGCTCGCGGTCGACGCCGTCGGATACGGCGAGTTCACGCGCGCCAAACGTGGCAGTGGGACAGACCCGGCCAATCGTTTTCTCGACCACGGGAACTACCTTGCCTACGGTCTCGGAGCGACCGCGACCTGGGTGCTCGGCTTGCCGCACGGACTGGCAGTGCTGCACGGCAAGACCCGCCGCGGCGGCTTGGTTTTCGATGCAGCCGATCTGATCAAGGACGCCAGCATTCTGCCGCAGGCGTTCCTGTCCGCGATGCGTGGTGACGATGAGCAGCAATTCCGCCGAAACTGCATCGACAACCTCACACGCAGCGAGTCGCTCGACTTCATGATCGATTCGCTCAAGGCGATCGCGATGGAAACCGGGCGATCGACGGCTGGAACCCCGGCAGGCCCGATCACGTGAATGTGCTCTTGATCTCGCAGTGCGACAAGCGCGCACTCACCGAGACTCGGCGCATCCTCGACCAGTTCGCCGAGCGCCTTGGCGACCGCACGTGGCAGACCGCCATTACGCAGGACGGTCTCGATACGCTGCGCCGCCTCCTCCGCAAGACGGCGCGCAAGAACAGCGCGGTGGCCTGTCACTGGATTCGCGGCCGCGATCACTCCGAACTGCTTTGGATCGTCGGTGACGCGAAGCGCTTCAACGCCGAAGGCGCAGTGCCCACCAACACGACGACCGGCAACATCCTGCGTCGCCAAGACGAGAACAACTGGCACCGTGCGGAGGATGTCCGACTGCTCGCCCGACTTGCGGGGCTGCTGCATGACCTCGGCAAGGCCAGCATCGCCTTTCAGCAGCGGCTGGCCGGCGACCGAACGGAGCGGAATCTCATTCGCCACGAATGGGTGTCGCTGCGCCTGTTCCAGGCGTTCGTCGGGAGTGATGACGATGGCGCGTGGCTGAGGCGTATGGCTGATGTCGATCGCGAAGACTCGGACGATTGGCTCGCACCCGGCCGTTACCTTCGTGACGGAATCGATCGATGCGACAGCAAGCCATTCTCGAACCTGCCGCCCGTGGCGGCGGCGGTTGGCTGGCTGGTCGTCAGCCATCATCGCCTGCCAGCCGCACCACCGAGAGAAACGGCCGAAGGCAGGGCGTGGTGGAGCATGCGCCCCGGTCGCTTCGAGGAGGCTTGGCTACGCGACCCCCTTGCACATGTGACGCACCGATGGAACGAACTTGGCGAAGATGTGCCGGGTTCGGCATTCCTGCCTTACTGGCAACTGGCGGGCACGCTGCCGGTTCGCGACGCGGAGTGGCGGAAACAAGCGGCGCGCTGCGCCAGAGGACTGCTGGGGTCCCTCAAGGCCCATGATCGCGCAGACGACTGGACTGGCAACGCGCATCTGATGCACTTGGCGCGCCTTTGCTTGATGCTGGCCGACCACGACTACTCGAAGTTGGGCGTCACCTCACGTGCAGGCGGAGTTTCCGACGGTGGCCCGGTCGAAGCGCGTCGGCCATTCGTTCGTGATGGACAGTTGCTCCACGCGAACACACGGCGAGACCGTCACTCCGGGCGGACGGTGCCGAACCAGTCGCTGCTGGAGCACCTGCTGGGCGTTGGCCACGCCGCCAGCCTGGTGGCTCGCGCCCTGCCGGGGTTCGAACGACACTTGCCCCGCCTCGCGAACCACCGAGGCCTGCGCAAGCGCAGCGCCGATCCGCGCTTCAGTTGGCAGGACAAGGCCTTCGATGCGGCGCAGGCGATCCGTGAAGCCACCATGGAGCGAGGGGCTTTCGTGGTCAACATGGCATCCACGGGCTGCGGGAAGACGCTGGCCAATGCGCGCATCCTGTACGCTCTTGCCGACCCCCGGCAGGGCATGCGCGCGAGCTACGCCCTGGGTCTGCGCACGCTCACCCTGCAGACGGGACGCAGCTATCGCGATGATCTGCATCTCGGCGAGGACGAACTGGCCGTGCTCGTGGGCGGTCTTGCCAGTCGCGCGCTGTTCGAACATGCCGAAGCGCAGGCGGCGGCGTCCGGGTCTGCCTCCAGCCAGTCGTTGATCGAGGAGGACAGCCATGTTTTGTACGAGGGCCGAACGGTGGAGCATCCGTTGCTCTCGCGCGCGCTGGCGGACCCGGAGATCCGCAAACTGCTGTCGGCACCGATGTTGGTTTGCACGGTTGATCACTTGGCGCCCGCGACCGAGTCGATTCGGGCCGGGCGCCAGATTGCACCGATGTTGCGCCTGATGAGCGCGGATCTGGTGCTGGATGAGCTCGACGACTACGATCTCGACGATGCGCCGGCGCTGACCCGGCTGGTGCATTGGGCGGGGTTGCTCGGCGCGCGGATCGTCTTGTCGTCCGCGACGCTACCGCCGGCATTGGTGCAGGGCATGTTCCTCGCGTACCGTGCAGGCCGGATCGGCTTTCAGCGTAACCGCGGCGCGAGTGGCGCAGGCGAAACGTCGATCGACATCCCGTGCCTGTGGGTCGACGAGTTCGTGGTGAAGTCTGCCGCCTGCGGAAGCGACGCAACGGCTGGAGACTTCGGCGGCGCGCACCACGAGTTCGTCGAACGCCGCGTGTCGCGGCTTCGATCATCCGAGGTTGAAGCCTTGCGCCGCGCATCGATCCTGCCCGTCGCGATCGGCGCGCGTCACCGTGGTCGCGAGATTCAGGTCTTGGGGAAGGCCGTGCGCGACGCAATCCTTGCGTTGCACGGCGCGCATGCGCAGACCGACCCTGTCTCCGGCAAGCGGATCAGCTTCGGTCTCGTTCGCATGGCCAACATCGACCCATTGATGGATGTTGCGCTGGCGCTCTTCGCGCTTGGCGCACCCGGCAGTGTGCGCATACACCTGTGCGTCTATCATGCCCGCTTCCCATTGCTGCAACGGTCCGCCATCGAGCAGAGGCTCGACCGGACGTTCGATCGCCGAACACCCGAAGCGGTCTACCGTCTGCCGGACGTTCGGGCGGCAATCGATGCGCACGCGGAAGTTGAGCAGGTCTTCGTTGTGCTGGCTTCGCCGGTCTGCGAGGTGGGCCGCGACTGGGATGCCGATTGGGCGGTCGCGGAACCCTCGTCCATGCGCGCGCTGATCCAGCTCGCGGGCCGCGTCCAACGACATCGCCGCAAGGCGCCCGGCAGCGCGAATCTAGCGGTGCTCGATCAGAACCTTAAGGCGTTGCTCGGGAATAGGCTCGCCTTCGTCAAGCCTGGGTTCGAGAGGGACGACGGCCGCTTCCGCCTGCACAGTCACCGGCTGGGTGAACTCCTCACCGAGGACGAGCGAGGCTTGATCGACGCCGCGCCGCGCATTCGGCCGCGGCCTGCGGCCGAACGCCAGCCCAATCGCAATCTGGTGGACCTCGAGCACGCGCGGCTGGAAGCCAGCCTGTTGCCGCGACTGCTCGCGGATGGGAGCGCACAGACGGGGGGCGTTCTCGAACACCTGGGGAGAGACGAGGCCGCACCCGCCTGGCAGTTCCCGCAAGCCTCGCTCACCGCTGTGTTGCCGATACACCAGCCGTTTCGCGAAGACCCACGGCCGGACGTTGAACTCGTGTTTCGCCCGGACGAAGACCGGGAGCAGCTCGTTCCCCATCTAGTGGAAGACCCGGCACGCCCTAGCGGCGAAACGCTCTATGTTTCGCGCCCAGACTTGCTGCACCGGATTGTGGTCGAACCGTCGCTGGGCATAAGCCCTTGGTGCGCGTTCGACATGCCCGATCTGATGGCCCTGTTGATGGAACACGCCGATGCCTTGGACATGCCGCTCAAGCGCGCGGCGGATCGATTCATGGGCGTACAGGTACCGCCTATGACAGAGAGCAGACAGGGCTGGGATTGGCACCCCTGGCTCGGATTCCGGCCAAGACGCTGACCGCTCACCGCCACGGGTCGACGACCGTAATGCCTGCGCCCTCGAAATCGCGCCCGTTGCGCGTCGCCAGGGTCGCGCCCCGCGCTCGGACGATGCCGGCGATCATCAGGTCGGACTGACTGCTCGGCCGGCCGATTCGGCGGCACTGTGCGGCGATCTCCGCATAGGCATCGGCTGCAGCATCGTCGAATGCCAGCACGCAGCCCGCGAGGTCTTCGGAGAAGATCGCCTTCACCTCGCGGAGCAGATCGTCGCGCCGGCGCCCGTCGGGCAGGATGTGCACACCGAACAGCATCTCGGCCCGGCTGATGGCCGTGGTGAACAGTGCGTCCAGGGCCTGCGCCTCGAGCCAGGCCAGCACCTTGGGTTCCGGTGCGGGGCGGATCAGCTCGGACAGTACATTGGTGTCGAGGACGATCACCGGTCCGCCTTTCGGCACGCAGGCTCAGGGATCGAATGCGGGGCTGCCGAAGTCGGGCGGCTCTCGCATACGGTCTCGTGGCGGCAGGGGCAGGTCGACACCGCCGAACGTCGCAAACCGGGCACGGAGCGCCCGGGCGAGCGCAGCCCCAGTGCCCGCAGGCGCATCGTTCGCCAAAGCGCTGCGAAGGATGTTCCGCGCTTCTTCCTCCATGGACCGCCCATGCAACGCCGCGCGCACGCGCAAGCGCGCCTTCACTTCGTCGTCCAGATTGCGAATTGTTACCGACGCCACGGTAGTACTCGCGGATGATGTCATTGCTTGCGTTGCGAGCATTGTACGTCGAGCGATCTGCTTTGGAGTGGCACGCTGCCTGTGCGGCAGAGAATCGCCTCGCCCAACGGCGCTGTTTGCTGAGCTGCCTGCACGGCAGAGGCGCCTCGCGTTGCCAGCGAGCCTCTAAGCTTCGCCTAACAGAGCTATGGTTGCAACACGAGGCTGCGTTGTGGAGAATGATGACGCCCAAGCCGTTGCTGCGGCTTGGGCGTCGGTTGCAGTTGCCGATTCAGCCCGGCCCAACGCACGAGGACTGACGTGCAGGAGGATACGAGTGTGCGTACCAGCTCACACAACACCACAAGCGCTGCATGAGTTGAACCACACACCCCACGGCGGCTCACTGCCGTGGGGATTCTACAGTGAAGGGTTCATTCAGCCAAAGCTGAGGAAGTCATCGATGAGTCTGCCAACGGATTCTGGGACTCGGTCAATGCGATTCCGCGCGGTCGTTGCCGACTTCATCGAAGGTCGGCGCGAAGCCAAGGTAAAGGGAACCGAGGGGAACGCCGACGCGGCGGCGAAGTACGAGTACGCGGCCTGGCTAGGGGATGCGGCACGCAGAGTGCGTCAGATCGAGGCCGTAACGCATGTCCTGAAGGCCACCCATCCGGATGCGCGGGGCAGCAGCCTTCATATCGCGCCCCAATCGCTGCCCGCGCACCTTGAAATCGGCAGCCATCTACTGGGCGAACACTTCGCCGAAGACGTCGTTGGCAATGCCGCGGCGCTCGATGTCTACAAGCTGCTCAAGCTCGAAGTCGACGGCAAGCGCCTTCTAGACTGGATGCGGGACGGCGACCCAGACCTCCGCGCGGCGCTGGCGGAGGACGCCGAGCTGGCGGATGCGTGGATGCACGCGTTTGCCTCCCTCGTCCGGCACGAACCCACGGTCAGTACGCATGCACTCGCAAAGCAAGTGTACTGGCTTGTGGGCGTGCGAGCCGATCACGATGGCGACTACCACCTCCTGCAACCGATGTTTGCCAGCAGTCTGGCGCATGCCGTTCATGCCGACATCCAGGAGGCGAGATTCGGTGAGGGCAACAAAGCGGCGCGGCAAGCGTTTCGCGACAAGACGAATCACGCCGAGCCCTACCGTGACTACCGTAACCTGATCGCCCGCAAGTTGGGTGGCACCAAGCCCCAGAATGTCTCCCAGCTCAACAGCGAACGCGGCGGCGTCAACTATCTGCTGGCATCCCTCCCCCCGGCCGTCTGGGTCGAACGCGCTACCCGAGTGCACAAGCAAGAGTCCGCACTCTTGTCGTTTCAGTGGTTCGAGGACGTGAAAAAGCGCGTACGGGATTTGGCCGAATTCTTGCGTTCAGTCCAGAACCAGAACAGCACCGCGGCGATTCGCGACGAGCGCGACCGGCAGGTACAGGCGATTGCCGACCAGTTTGCACTGTTCGGTGCTTCGGTCCGGGCGGGCTATCCCGCAGGCTGGACGCGTGACCAGGGCGCGAGGCTCCCATGGTGCGAGCAGCTCTGGCTAGATCCTGAACGCGTCGACCTGCCGGACCGCGAAACCGCCGACGATCCGCAAGGGCGCGCCGACGACCAGGCATTTCGCGAGGACTACCATCGCGGCGACTGGTGCGACGAAGTGGCCACGCGATTCGCACAGTGGCTCAACCAGCGCCTTCGCGAGCGTGAGCTGCCGCTGCTGGCCGAGGCCGAGGTACGCCACTGGGCGCGTGCGCTGGTGCTCGACGTGACCTGGCCGGTTCCACTCCGGCGACGGGCCGTGCGGGGTGATGCATGAACCGCTGCCCGTCGATCAAGTACTTGCTCGTTCTGCCGCGGATCCGCGTACAGAACGCGAATGCGGTGTCCAGTCCGCTGACCCACGGCTTTCCTTCGATGACTGCGTTTCTGGGCCTGAGCTGGGCGTTGGAGCGCAAGGCGCGAGCCGCCGGCCTGCCGCTTTCGTTCCGCGCTGTCGGCGTGGTCTGCCACGCGCACGACGAGCAGGTCACCCAGGGCGGCTATGTCAACTCGTTCTGCCTGACCCGAAATCCCGTCGACAGGACCGGCAGCACTGCGGCCATCGTCGAGGAAGGTCGCATCCATTTGGAGTTGAGTCTGGTGTTCGGCATTCACTCCGACTACTGGGACGATGCTCACCGCTCACAGGACGTCGCCACGCTGTGGACGCTGCTCGAAGGGATGCGCATTGCCGGCGGCAGTGTGCTGCCGCGACCCACAGTGACAGCACGACGCCTGCGCCCGTGGGTCGTCGACCTGACCGGGTCCGAAGACGATCAGCGCAAAGCGTTTCGTGAGGTCTGCGTGCGTCTGCTCCCCGGATCGGCGCTCGTGGCCCGGGATGACCTCATCGATACGCGCGTAGAGGCGCTGCGCCCTGAGAATCCCCGAGCCAACCGACTGGACGCATGGCTTTCCCTGTCGCGCATCAATTGGCGGCACGATGCCGGCGCCAACGAGGGGAAGGGTCAATGGTCCCACGACCGCAAGGGCCTGGGCTGGATCGTCCCGATTCCTGTCGGTTATGGGGCGCTTGGGCCGCTGCATCCGGCCGGAAGCGTGGCCAATGCGCGTGACGGCACCACATCCTTCCGATTTGTCGAGAGCCTGTACTCGGTGGGCGAGTGGATCGGCCCACACCGCCTCCGCACGGCCAGCGACTTGCTCTGGTATGCGGACAGTCGCCCCGACGAGGGGCTCTATCGTTGTCGAAACGACTACCGGCCGCTCGCAGCGGCCGACATTTGACGCCCGCCCCAACCCACAGCATCCAGCGATCAGGGAGAGACCCATGCCGACCGAACTCAAGACCGCTTCCGTACTCGCCTTCGAGCGCAAGCTTGACCCCTCCGATGCCCTGTTTCTCGCCGGCCAATGGTCACAGCGAAGTGCTTCCGCGACTTGGAAATCCGTAACGATCCGCGAAAAGTCCGTGCGCGGCACCATTTCCAATCGCCTCAAGGCGAAAGACCAGGATGCCGCAAAATTAGATGCCGCGATCGAGAGTCCCAACCTTCAAACCGTCGATGTCGCCACTTTGCCCGCCGATGCGGACACGCTCGCCGTCCGTTTCACCCTCCGAGTACTCGGCGGCACCGGCGCACCGTCGGCCTGCAATGAGGCAAGCTATCGCACCAAGCTGTTGGCTACGGTCGACGCTTACCGGCAGGCCCAAGGGTTCGGAGAGCTGGCGCGGCGTTACGCCGCCAATCTGGCCAACGGGCGGTTTCTCTGGCGCAACCGCGTTGGCGCGGAACAGATCGAAGTCCACGTGGCAAAGCTCGAAGACGGGCAGGAAGCCAGGTCGTGGCGCTTTGATGCGCTCGCCCACAAGCTGCCCGACCTGAGTGCGCCAGCGGTAGAGACCGCGGCGGTTGCCGAGCTGGGCGATGTGATCGCTGCGGGCCTTGCCGGGAATGCCCACGCGCTGCTGAAGGTGACCGCCTACGTCCGTGTCGGCGCGGGCCAGGAGGTTTTCCCATCGCAGGAATTGATCCTGGACAAGGGACCCAGCAAGAAGAGCCGAACGCTCTACCAGGTCGATGGCGTAGCGGCGATCCACTCGCAGAAGATCGGCAACGCATTGCGCACGATCGACACCTGGTATCCGGGTGCCGCGGAGAACGGGCCGATCGCAGTCGAACCCTACGGTTCCGTGACGACCCAGGGTCGGGCATGGCGGCAGCCCAAGGAGAGGCAGGACTTCTACAGTCTGCTCGATGGTTGGGTGCTGAAGGACAAGGTCCCTGAACTCCCACAGCAGCACTTCGTCATTGCCACCCTGATTCGTGGTGGCGTGTTCGGCGAGGCAGGTTGAGCCGATGACCTCACACTATGTCGACCTAGCGGTCGTCCCCGATGTCGAGACCAGTAGTGCTGCACTGTTCGGTGCGCTCTACGACCGGCTGCATCGCTACCTGGCCCGACACCACATCGAGCGCATCGGTGTCAGCTTTCCCCAGTACAGCGTGAGCCCACGCACGATCGGCACCATTCTGCGCGTGCATGGGAGCGCAGCCGATCTGGACCAGCTTATGGCGGTAGATTGGCAGGGCGGCGTTCGGGACCACATCCGCTGCGCTGCGATCGCTGCGGTTCCGGACCTCACCCTGCACCGCTGCATTCGGCGTCGCCAGTTCAAGACCGGTGTCGAGCGGCTGCGGCGGCGCCGCATGAAGCGTCGGGGTGAGACAGCGGAACAAGCAGCGGTCGCGCTGCCCGACTCGGCAGCCGAGAAGCCGAACTTGCCGTACGTCCACCTGCGAAGCTCGAGCACTGGGCAGTCGTTCTGCCTGTTCATCGCGATCGGCCCCTTGCAGCCTGCTCCGGTGGGTGGTCCGTTCAATACGTACGGACTAAGCGATACCAGCACGATCCCCTGGTTCTGACCCATCGTTTCGACCGCGGGATTTCGCCCCGAAGAATCAATAGGTTGGGCGAACCTCGCTGAATTGGGGTGTAGGCACTTGTCGTCCGCGAAGACGCGGAAGAAAGCCGGCTTTTCGGTCGAAAGGCTCTTGTTCGCTGCCGCGCAGGCAGCTCAGAGAGGAAGAATTGGGCCAG
>Ga0209450_10000337_pt1 | contig 25088 bp, 22 predicted proteins | sample FrelakmetLWP11LW_FD_187149 | JGI IMG/M metagenome (GOLD analysis project Ga0209450, IMG submission 187149) | Freshwater lake sediment microbial communities from the University of Notre Dame, USA, for methane emissions studies - LWP11 LW (SPAdes)... | ecosystem: Environmental > Aquatic >...
TCAATGGATAAAATATGTTTTACGTAATGGCTTTACAGGAGCAAACATGGCTACTAACTGGTGTTATTATACCCCAAACCAGATTATTGGAGTGAAAGAACATTGGCCCTTATACAAAAACAAGCAACGTCCTATTCTTCGCGGTGAAAAGGTTGGGGATTATCCTGCAGATGTTTATCACATTTTACCTGTGCCAGATGGTAAAAATTGGGATGGCATTCAATATTTCAATACATCTATTAATAAAGGTTCTGTACTTTTATTTAAACCATCAAAAGATGCACCTGAATCAAAAGTAATTAAACTAAAAGGCCTTAATAAGAAAGAAATCTATTCAATCACATTTCAGGACAGACCTGAGTTAAATACCAAAATGACAGGAGAAGAATTAATGAATAAAGGCATCGATGTCAAAAATATGAAAGGAAATTTTGCTTCGGAAATTATCTGGATAAATTAGAATAGCACCCAGAATTATATAACAATCTGCAGTATTGTCCGGGTACAATCAATATTTTCCTGCGCATGAATACATTATTATAAGAGTCAGACAACAATTAAATTGATGGAATAAATCCAATTATATATCACATAGATTTTGTTGTACTGTTTAAGTCGTCATGCATAAATTAAAATATGCGGACTATTCAAGAAAGTATCAGTTATTTGTTACCAATCAGCTGGAAGCCAGAAGCCCTGTTAAATGTAGATTGGCGTTCGGGATTCAGAATTCCCTAACCCATTTCTGCATTTTGAAATTTACATCTTTCATCATAGCCACATTATACAGTTTTGTTGGAATAAACAATCGCAAAATTAAATTCTTTATCGGCGGAAGGGAAAAGGATTCGTGTTACTTCGAGCGGGGTATTGGTAGTATTGGTTATCGTCAATTTTCCCTTCAGCCTGAATTCTTTAGGATATTCGTTCAGATCAACACCATTGACTGATATATGCAATTGCTCTTTGTTATCCGGATCAACTAATGGACCAGGATGTATATGACGTCTTTTAGTCTGGAGCAATTGGTTGTTTTCATTGAAATCAACGGTCAGGCCTCCATTTATGTCAATATTAGCACCGGTAACATAGGAAGCCAGATCTGAAGCTAACATTAAAATAATTTTTACTACTTCTTCCGGTGTTCCTACTCTTCCCATAGGAATTGATTCTATTAGTCTTAATTTTTCTTCAGGTGAGGCTTTCTGCTGAATTTCTGTATCTATTACTCCGGGTGCAACAGCATTAACTCTTATTCCATAAGGTGCACCTGTTTTTGCAAATGATTTGGTTAAGCATGCAATGCAGCTTTGCTGGCGCTGTAATGTGCACCTACTGTCATTCCTCCTGTCTTTCCTGCAAATGAAGCAAGATTTATGATGGCCCCGGATTTATTTTTTATCATAATATCAATAACTGCCTGACTTAAAAAGAATACAGAAGTTAAATTAACATCCATAACTTTTTTCCATTCCTCAAAAGATATTTCTGAGATTTTTCTTCTTGGGCATATTCCAGCATTGTTCACAAGTATATCAATTCTCCCTTCTTCTTCAAAAATGTGATTTACTAATTTATTTAAAAAATCCAAATCGGAAATATCTCACTGTAAAAAGTTTGGGGCATCTGTTTTCTGAATATCCGTTTGGTAAACTATAGCTTCATATTGTTGAAACTCTCTGCAAACAATTTTTCCGATACCTTGAGCTGAACCAGTTACAAGGATTACTTTGTGTTTAAATTCTGAAAATATCATAAATTAATTTCTTCTGAAACATTTCTTTTAGGCAACAGTATTACTGTAAGCAAAGATAATTACTGCTATTAAGATAACACCTAATGCAAGATACATCGTTTTTCTTGGTGTTCCTTTTACCCCTTTCCATTCTCCACCTGCAAACCCTACAAGCTGGTTGCCTAAAACCTGCACTGATTGCATGATACCATAACCAACTGATGCACCCAGAATTCCCAGGTATACCATTCCACTGCCCATAAGTGTAACTCCGATAATAAATTGTGCTGCGGCTACTATGCTGATCAGAAATTCTTCCTTTCTTGCAAATAGAAGTTTCCAGGTTTTTTTCTTTGTCATCCAAAAAGAAGCATATCCGATGTTTATTATAGCCCCGCCAACACAAACCAGAGCCCAGACAGTAAAGTTAGCGGCTAAATTGCCTGCTCCCTGCTGCTTTGCTGCCTCGATTATTGGTCCCTGGCCATAAACAAATGAAAGACCCAGTCCACATGAAAGAACTCCAGCCAGTAGAACAAGTAATAAACCTTTACGAAAATCTCCTGATGCTTGTTTTTTCTGTGTCTCACCACTTTCATTTTTTAAGATTTTTTCTCTGCCGAATCCGGCTTTGCTTACTAATATTACGCCAATAATGATAATAATCAAGCCAACCATTATTAAAATTCCCGGCGTTGAAAAAAGATCAGGTGATTTGGTGAAGAGTCCGCTACCTTTCAGTATCAGTGGCAAAGTAACACCAACTGACATTCCAAGTGCAGACAGGATAGCTCCTGTAAGTGCGGCCCCAATTCGTATAACACAGATCATATATAATACATTCGCAATACCCCAGGATGTGGTTAAAAGATTCGAGAAAAGCAATGTTTTAAAACCAACGGTTTTAATTAAAAGAATTGGATCAGGCACTCCAATTAAGAATATAGACCAGGGATATATCACAATGGCAAAGAGCATACTCCAAAACATCCATTGCTCAAAGTGTATATTTTTAATGACTTTATAGGGCCATGCCCCTGTACCTGTAGCCAATCCGGCCAGGGTAACAAAAAGTAAACCGATTAGTAGTTCCATTTTTTAAGGTTATATTAATTTGTGTTAAAGTAAATATATAAGTAGTGTCCGACTAAAATAATAAAAAGAGGGGTACTCCTCAAAAGTTTCCCCAATGCTGTAATTTGGCTTTTGGGTAAAAACCAAGCAATATCTTAAAACCAGTCTCAAGATGAGGTTGAGGAAGTTAAGTTACCAGGATGAGCAGAATCGATAAGATTCTCTTTAATTATCCATACACTGTTACCTCTGCACATCCTGATCCTGCATTTCCCGTGGATTCATTCCTATTATTAACCTTATCGGGTCTGAATTTACCTTCTGTTTCAAAAGTAATTTTTTTCTGTAAACTTATAACACTAATTCAATAATATCCTTTTTGACAGGATTGTACATACTTAACTGGGCGTTTTAAAATAAAATGTAGATTTGTCTAACCACTTTTTACGATGGGGGAACTCTTCGCTCCCCTTGGGGCCGGGGTTAACGAAGTAAATCAATGGGTTTAAGATTCCAAATACTCATATAAAATATATTGACGTATGCCTGAAATAAAAATATTCAAAAATTACATTAATGGAAAGTGGCTTGAGTCAGCTGTTAATAAAAGGTTTGAACAACGAAACCCGGCCAGATTATCAGAAGTAACAGGATTATTCCCGCTTGCAACAATAGATGAAGCCCTTAAAGCAATAGAATCAGCTCAAAATGCTTTTCCGTATTGGAAAGCCCTCTCTCCCTATAAAAGAGCAGAATATCTAAATAAAGTTCTTGCTTTGATGAAAGAAAGAAAAGAGGTAATTTCCAGAATTCTTACTCTTGAAAACGGAAAAATATTATCTGATTCTTTAATTGAAATAGATTCTGCAATAAACGAAATGGACTTTCAGATAAATGAAGGATTACGTTTATTCGGAGACACAGTACCTGTTAGCATTGATGGTGTTTTAGCTTACACTGTAAAGGAACCAATTGGAGTGGTTAGTATTATCAGTCCCTGGAATTTTCCTTTTAATGTGCCTATACGAAAATCTACGCCAGCCTTAATGGCAGGCAACACCTGTATTTTCAAGCCTGCCAGTTTAACACCTCAAACCGGTTACATGCTTACCGGATTATTTCATGATGCCGGAATTCCTGCCGGAGTTTTTAATATGATAACCGGTCCAGGTAGGGAAGTTGGTAATATTTTGGTTACTGATCCCCGTATTAAAGCTATATCATTTACCGGCTCAACCGAAGTGGGAATGGGAATTCATCAAAAAGCTGCGGTTAATGCAACCCGCACTCAGCTTGAACTTGGTGGTAAAAATGCTGCTGTTATTTTAGAAGATGCTGATATTGATGCTGCTGTAAAAGCTGTTGTAAGAGCAGCTTTTGCGTGTTCAGGACAATGGTGCGCATCTACAAGCCGTGTAATTGTTGTAAAAAAAATAGCCAAGGAATTTACTGAAAAAGTTATTAAAGCAACCAGGGAAATTATTGTTGGTGATGGATTTGATAAAAACACGGGAATGGGACCTGTATGCGGTACAGACCAGGTTGAATCTATTATGAAATATATTGAAATAGGCAAAAAAGAAGGTGCAGTTTTATTAGCAGGTGGAAATAAACTCACAGGCAATGATTTTAAAGACGGCTGTTTTATAGAACCTACTTTGTTCGGCAATGTTAAACCAGATATGAAAATTGCTCAGGAGGAAATATTCGGACCTGTACTTTCTGTAATAGAAGTTGAGAATCTTGAAGAAGCTGTAAAAGTTTCGAATAACATAGTTTTCGGATTATGTTCATCTGTATTTACCAATAACCTTAATCATGCAATGACCTTTATTGAAAAAACAGAGGTAGGATTTACACATGTAAACTTAATGACTTCGTTAAAAGAACCTCAGCTTCCATTCGGTGGTATTAAAGAATCCGGAGTAGGTTTACCCGAGGCAGGTAAGACAGGAATTGAATTTTTTATAAAGTATAAATCAGTTTATATGAAATATAAATAATTTCATCCGTATATAATTTAATTTAAAGGTCGGATGGAACCACACATGATTGATAGTCAATTATATTCATTGAAGTTTGTGATTTGGGTCAATCATGTGGGTTTCATCATATAAATATTAGATTTAAGTATAAATCAAAATTAGGAGGAATAATTATGATTAGTAAAGAACAATTTGCAAGTATGCAGGATCATTCCATTTTAGGGACATATTGTCCTGCTAAAGATGTAAAAAAATGGTGTGAAGAAGTTTTAAAATACGGATTTGCAGCTGTGTATGTAAATCCATGTGATGTTTCATTAGCCAGGAGTATTATTGGTGATAAGGCTGGTGTCGGAACGGTAATAGGCTTTCCGCAGGGAGCAGCTACTACAAAATCGAAAATAAACGAAGGGCTGGATGCTATTGATAATGGTGCAAATGAGCTGGACATTGTCATAAATGTATCAAGGCTTAAAGACGGTGATACCGGCTATGTAAAAAATGAATTGGTTGAATTTACAAAAGCAATGAAATTAAAAACCCCCAAAGTAATAGTTAAGGTTATTATCGAGTGTTATTATCTTACACATGCTGAAAAAATAGTTGCATGCAATATAGTAGCAGAGTCAGGCGCTGATTATATTAAGCAAAGCACAGGAACAACAGCCGGAAGCAGTTTTTGTCTGGGCGATACCAAATTGTTTAAAGCCATCGTAGGCGACAGGGTAAAAATCAAATCATCTGGTTGTATATTAAATATTGAAGATGCAGTTGGCTCAATAGAATTTGGTGCAAGCCGAATAGGAAACAACTTAGGACCTCAGTGGCTACAGGAATTTGATGACAATAAATGGTATTCAAAGCAGGGCTTATAAAAAAGCGGCTGACCTATCCATAACTTAAATTTAACTCAGTTTAAAGAATTTTTACAAAATGAAAGCATTAATTGTTGCAGGACCTAAACAAGTTAAAATTATTGATACTCCTAAGCCAACAATTGGAACTAAAGATGTACTTGTAAAAGTATCTTTTTCAGGAATTTGCGGCACCGATATAGCTATTTATGGCGGTGAAATGCAACTTGTAAAAGATGGGTATATCAAGTATCCATGCAGGATTGGACACGAGTGGTCAGGTATAGTTGCCGAAGTTGGTTCAGAGGTAAGAAAATTCAAAGCAGGAGACAGGGTTGTTTCCGACAATGGCGTTTCATGCGGCAAATGCGAACATTGCTTAGCCGGTAATTTCAGGCTTTGCGAACATGGTCAGTCTTTAGGTACAGTAAATTGCTGGGATGGTTCATTTGCAGAATATGTATTGATGCCCGAATGGCATCTTTACCATCTGCCTGAAGAAATAAGTCTTGAAGATGCTGTGCTTATAGAGCCTTCAACAATAGCGCTTGCCGGTTTTAAAACCTTTAATATTATAGAAGTGAAGACGATGCTAATTATCGGAACAGGACCTATAGGTCTTACAGCAACTATATTAGCAAAGGCAATGGGAGTTAAAAAAATAATTATTTCCGGCAGAAAACCATTTAAACTTGATGTTGCAACCAAGATTGGTGCAGACATTACAGTTAATGCCACGAAAGAAAACCTTGCCGAAATCGTAAGTAAAGAAACTAACGGTAAAGGTGTCGATGCTATAATTGAAACTTCCGGAAATATAACCACCATACAAGAAAGTGTTGATATGATAAAATTTGGTGGAGTAATTGCACTTCTGGGTTTTTATGAAGCATCACTTAATAACTTTAATATTGATAAATTTGTTATGAAATGTGTAAAAATGAATGGTGTTTTAGGAGACTATGAACTTCCGCAACAAATTATTGATATTTTAATTAAACATAAAATTTCTTTTAAACCATTAATTACTCATCGTTTCAGTTTTGATGAAACTCCTTATGCAATTGAAACAGCTAATGAGATGAATGACACCAAAATCAAGATGGTGGTAAAAATTTCGTAAACTAAAGTAATAAAGTACAGATGAAAAATCGAAACAGTAACGAAAGAGATGACACAAAATTTAACACCGATGTGTGTTTTACAGTCGATGATAAATTACCTATCGTTGCTATGTCGATTGGCTTTATGCCTTCATGGTGGAATAGGAAATATAGGATTGAATTTGGAGAAAAATACATTTTTGATCTGGATTACAGGGTTGAGACCACTAGATTCAAATGGAAGACAATAAACGAGAGTTTTCCCGGGTTAAATGTAGGTTCACAAAATCCTAAACCTGAGTTCATTCGTATTGACCTGCATAACGCAATGACACCTGCTGCTGCTGGTTGTGAAATATTTTATCCTTTAGATGGTTACCCAACCAGCCGTCCTCTTCCCTTGGAAAAAATTGAAAAGATTGAACTTCCGAAGGATATGGAAAATACTTTCCCATATAATGAGATTATCAAACAAACAAAGTATCTTAACAGAAAGCTTAACAAGGATGTAAAACCGTTTATATTCAAGAACGGTACATTGAATGACGATGTACTTATCAGAGGAAGTGAAATATTTGCTGAATTAATAGACGAACCTGAGATAGCAAAAAAGTTTTTGGATTTCAGTTATAATATCGGGATTATGGAATATGATTTTAACTTTTCTAATAAATCTATGCCCGAAATAATGCCGGTTTGCAATTGCACTGCATTTTTGATAGGACCCGATTTATATGAACAGGTTCAATTTGATTACGATGTTCGGTTGTTTAATTATCTAAGAAAAAATAATCAAAAGATCATGCTTCATCACTGTGGTTTATTTGACCCGTTCATTTCTGCATATAAAAAACTACCTTGGGTGGATATGGTTCAAATAGGTCCTGATTCAAGTCCAAGGCTTGCTCTGGAAGGCTTTCCCAATGCATATGTGGACTACTGCTTTTCTTCCGTCTGGCTTACTCAGGCGAGTAGAAGTGAAGTTATTGAAAAGACAAATAGTTTGCTTGAAGAAGCTAGGGGTAACTGGCATAGGTTTTCAGTAAATATTGTAGATATTGATGTTGACATGCCCGAAAGTTATTTGATGGATATTTATGAATGTATTAAAATGGCTGTTTAAAATTAGAGTAAAATCAATTCTCAAAAAATGGGGTTTTGTGTATGCTCCTATACATAATATTCAACAACCAACACCGGTAGAGAATATTCTGGCTTTTTATAATACAGCTCAAGAATATAACAGTAAAATGTAATAGTAAAAAATATGAATATAAGTCGAAATGAAACTGTAAAAAAAGCAGTTCATTTTCAAAACCCTGCATATATCCCTTTGCGCTATACCGCAAGTGATTACAAAGCCGATGTTATTATTGTTCCTGTAGAACGTCATTTTATGGGTCCAGATAAAAATTATTCGGAATGGGGTTTTACCTGGTACCGTATAAATGATGAGTTGGCTATGGGTACTCCGGTTGAAGCTCTTATTAAAACCTGGGATGATCTTAAAGATATCAAAATCCCCGATGCTTATGACCCCGAAAGATTCAAGGAATTTAAGGAAGCAAAAGAAAAATATGGAAGTGACCGATATTATATTGCTGATTTGGTATTAACAGGATTTGCTATAGCTACTTCTTTGCGTGAGTTTGATAAAATTATGGAAGATCTTTGCTTAGAGAGAGAGAACATAGAAAAATTATTGGACATTATCTTTGATTTTGAATCATCCCTCTTTCCACTCATAGCGGCACAAGGATTCGACTGTGTAAATTTTGCCGACGATTGGGGAACACAACTCGACACCCTGATTTCGCGCGATATGTTCGTTGAAATCTTTAAACCGCGCTATGCGAAACAATTTAAATTAGCACATGATAATGGATTGGATGTCTACTTTCATTGCTGCGGGATGGTTTATCCTTTTATTCAGGACTTTATCGATATGGGTGTGGATATTCTCAATCTCGGACAACCTTCCACAAATGGTATTGAAAAAGTCGGAAAAGAGTTCGCCGGAAAAGTATGTTTCGCCTTTCCTGTCAGTTATCAAAGTACCGGTGTAAATGGTACCCGTGAACAGATATATCAGGAAGTGCAGGATATAGTGCAATATTGTAACACGCCTAAAGGCGGACTAATTGGTCTGGTGTTGGAGAGAATGACTCTGCTTGGAGGTTCCCCAAATCAATCTATAAACATTCGTGAAGCGTTCGAGACATATTGCGGACCAAAAAATCTTCTTAACAACACCAATAATTGATAAATGATTATTTGTTAAAATCAACTTGTAGAATAATAAAAAGAAATTTACTTATGGATCAAATGACAACACACGAAAGATTCAACAGAATGTTCGAACACAAAGAGGCTGATAGAGTTGCCATGTGGGACTTCCCCTGGCCCGGTACACTAAAAAGATGGAAAAGAGAGGGAATGCCTGAAAACATGAGCTACGAAGATTATTTTGATGTTGATAAAGTCTCAAGAGTAATTGTTGATAATTCACCAAGATATCCTGAATTTATAGTTGAAGAAAATGAAAAATACAGGACTATAATGACCAATTGGGGTGGAAAGCAACGAGATTTCAAGGAGGAAGACTCAACCCCCGATTTTTTAGATTATACAATTATAAATCATGATACATGGCTAAAGGCAAAAGAGAGAATGACTCCTACAAAAGATAGAATTCCATGGGATCATTTGAAAGCAAATTATAAAAATTGGCGAAAAGAAGGGCATTGGATACTGGGAGACCTGTGGTTTTCTTTCAATCAGGTTACTTCATACGTAGTCGGAATGGAACGATTCCTTATTTATATGCTCGAACAACCTGAATTGTGCCTGGATATGCTTACTTATTCCCTTGATGTAAACCTTAAATTGCTTGATATGGCATGGGATGCAGGATATACATTTGATATGCTTAATATCAGGGATGATATGGGCACTCAAAACTCTCAGTTTTTTTCTCTTGACACATATAAAGAAATTATAAAACCTTCTCATTTAAAAGCAGTTGAATGGGCAGATAAAAAGAAAATCAAAACCCGTCTCCATTCATGTGGTAATATTATGCCTTTATTGCCTGAGATAATAAATGTCGGATTTGATGCACTTCATCCAATGCAGGTTACGGCAGGAATGAAACCAGATGAAATTAAGTTTAAATACGGCAAAGACCTTGTTCTGCACGGAGGCTTTAGTGCTGTGCTTTGGACTGATTTGGATGCAATTAAAGCTGAGATGCACAGGCTGCTTCCAATTTTAAAACAAAACGGAGGATATATTTTTGCAGCAGACCACTCAATACCAAATGATGTAAGTTTCGAAAATATTAAAGAAATAATAGGGCTTGCAAAAAAGCTTGGAAAGTATTAAAAATTAATTAAAATAAGTGTTTACAAATAAAATATGGAGTATTAAAATGAAATTAGATTTTAATAAAAAGGTTGTGCTCGTTACAGGTGCAGGAGGCGCAATTGGAGGCGCAACAGCATTAAAATTTGCTGAAAATGGTGCAGATGTTATAATTCATGATTTAAAAGAAGAAGCCGGAAACAAAGTTGTTAATCAGATAACTGCAATGGGCAGAAAATCAGCTTTTATAAAAGCCGATTTAAACATTCCAGAAGAAGCACAAAAGATATCCGAAAAAGCAATTGAACTGTTTGGCAAAATTGATATACTTGTTAATAATGCCGGATTTAATGCCAAGAACCCTATTCAAGAATTTGATGATGATGAATGGAACAGGGCAATAAACATAAATCTGAATTCTGTATACCATGTAAGTAAACCTGTTATCAAAAGCATGATTGAGAAAAAATTTGGTAAAATAATAAATGTAGGCTCAGTAGCAGGGATGGTGCCTTTACGTTTACAAAGTGCTTATGTTGCCGCTAAAGCAGGGGTGCACGAGTTGACCAGGGCTATGGCAATAGAACTGGCACAGTATAATATTTATGTAAATGCTGTGTTACCGGGTTCTATTTTGACCGAAGGAACAAATAAAAGTTTCTATAGTGATCCTGTTAAAGCAGAAGCAATTTTATCGCATATTCCTTTTCACCGGCCTGGTACTCCTGAAGAAGTTGCCAATGCAATTTTATTTTTAGCTTCGGATGAAGCCAGTTATATCACTGGCAGCTTACTTGTTGTTGATGGAGGTTGGACAAGCGGATATTCCAGAGACTTTTAACTTAATTTTGGGATGGATAATAAAAAACTTTTTTTAGGCATAGAAATAGGAGCAACTAAAAACCAGATTGCCATTGGAGATGAGGAAGGAAACATCCTTTATTCTGAAATTGAAAAAGTAATTATTGAAGATGGAGCAAAAGGTATTCTGAACTGGCTGCAAAAAACAATTCCTTCGGTGGTAAAAAAACAAATGGAATTTGGAGGTAAAATATCTGCCATTGGAGTAGGTTTTGGCGGTATTATTGAAAGCTCCACGGGGAAGATACTCATTTCTGTACAGGTAAAAGGCTGGCAGGATTTTATGTTAAAAAACTGGCTTGAAGAGAATTTTAAGCTCCCTGCAACAATAATAAACGATACTGTAACCGGCGGATATGCTGAATATGTATATGGATCGGGCAAAGGTTCCAAACAGTTTTTTTATACCAATATCGGAAGCGGAATAGGTGGGGTTTTTATTTTAAATGGAGAATATTATGACGGATTAGGTTATGGTGCAGCATATTTAGGGCACACTTATATTCCTGACTGGACAAGCACTATACCCGGCACAGAAAAAAAGGTTGAAGATATTTGCTCCGGTTGGGCAATTGAAAAAAGATTGAGAAGCAAAGGATATGTTCCTGATAATTCATATATTATAAAATTATGCAATGGAAACCTATCAGAAATAAGTTGTGCTATGCTTGGTAATGCTGCAAAACAAGGCGATGACTTTGCATTATCAGAATTAGAAAGAGTAGCAAAATCTTTTGCAACAGGTCTCGTAAATATATTAACTCTAGTAAGTCCTGACTGTATTTCAATTGGCGGTGGTGTAGGAAAAATGGGAGATATCCTCCTAAATCCAATTAGAAAATATGTTGATGAGCTTGCTTTTATCTCAAATAAAGGAAAATATAAAATTGTAGAATGTAAATTCTCAGATGCCTCAGTACTTGTCGGCTCTGTTCTTTTTGCATCAACACTGATTAAAAATTAAATGACAATAAAATGAACTCAAGAGAGAGAATAATTGAAACACTAAACCATAGAAAGCCCGACAGGGTGGCAATTGATTTTGGAGGTACAAACACAACGGGAGTCAGCGCCATTGTTTATGCTAAGATAAAAAAACTGCTTGGAGTCAATGGCGGGCAGATAAAAGTATTTGACATGATGCAGCAACTGGCAGAACCTGAAATTGAGGTATTGGATAAAATTGGTGGTGATGTGGTTTTGCTTAGAAGATTAGCACCAACATTAGGAATACCAATAAAAGCATGGAAGAAGTCTAAATTGACTGATGGAACCGATTGTTTACAGGCTACTACTTATAATCCTGTAACTGATAAAGATGGCGACCTTCTAATGTATAAAATTACTGATGGCACTGACCAAGTTCATCCTTTCAGATTAAATGAAGATACTGAGCTTTTTGATAAAGGAAAAGTTGTAGCGAGGCTTCCAAAAGGTTCACATGCTTTTTGCAGGGTATATCATCCCTTTGCCAATGTTAATACTATTGAAGAACTTGACAAGTTTGGATTTCCTGAAATAAGTGAAGAAGAATTACAATTTCTTGAAAAAGAAGCGAAATTTTTATATGAAACTACTGATAAAGCAATAAGTGGAGTTTTTTACGGAAATGTTTTTGAAATTGGACAGGTTTACTGGGGCTATCAGCAGTTTTTCGAAAATTTAATGCTTGAACCGGAGTTAATGCAGCATTTCTTTCAAAGACGAACAGATGCATATATGCGTGATTTGGAGAAGTATTTGAAAGCAGTTGGAAAATATATAAATCTCATTACCTTTTGTGATGATTTGGGTACTCAGAGCAGTTTACTTTTATCTCCTGAATTATACAGGGAAATGATTAAGCCATTTCATGCCAGAATGTTCGGTTACATTAGAAAAAATTATCCAGCTGTTAAGATATTTTTTCATTGCTGTGGTGCAATATATGACCTGATTCCCGATTTTCTTGAAGCAGGAGTTCAGATACTGAACCCTATACAGTTCACTGCAGCCGGAATGGACCCGGTAAAGCTCAAGAAAGAATTCGGAAAACAATTGGTCTTATGGGGTGGCGGTGTTGACACACAGCATACATTAAATGTTGGTACAATTGAAGAAGTAAAGAAAATGGCTAAAGAAATGCTTGATATATTTTCACCGGGCGGGGGTTATGTATTCAGTCAGGTTCACAACATAGAATCATGCGTGCCTGCCGAAAATATTCTTGCAGCTTTTGAAACAGCTAAAAACTATAAGGGATAGAAGCTGTATATTACTATTCCTCATTTACTGTTTTGAAGGATTTACCCCATGCCTTCACACGCTGGTGGTATACTTCGTTGTGCTCAACATCTTCCCAGAGAGTTAACAAAACAAAATCCTCGGTCTTGCTTTTGTTTTCGAGTCCATGTTGACAGCCTGCCGGAATGTAAACAATACTACCTGCTTTAATATCTATTTCCTCACCATCAAGGTACATAACAGCCTCTCCCTTAACTATATAGTAAATTTCAGTTGCTTCATGGGTTCCACCAGGAAGTGTATTGCCTCCACCCTTCAGTGTTCCTTCATTAATGTGAATTGACTTTCCTCCTGCAACTATATCATCAAGCAGCATTTTAGAGGAATAGCTGTCACTGCATATAAATGGCTTTACTTCCCATGAATTTATAACTTTCCCTTTTTTCATATCAAACTCTTTTTTAGTAAATTAATATTTATTTTATACAAGTAATTCCTTTTAGAATCCTTCATTTTTTTTGCTGTTTTATAGCTATAAATTGCTAACAAATTTAATGCTAATTTTTATTTTTATTCTTATTTTCAAAATGACCAAAAATCTCTGACTTTTTTGTAATACTCCGAGACATTCTCAGGAGGATTAACAGCATTGGTAACACTGCTTAGATATATTAACCCTGTGTTGAGTTCAGGTCTATTTTCGGGTAATCCGGGTATTAACCAGCATATTGTAACTTTCTTTTTGAATGCCTGTTCCCAAATTGACTTCAGGTTAAACTCCCATGTGTTTTGAGCGACATTTCCACCAGCCATTTCAATACCTTTCAGTCCCTTTGTATCAAGGCGAAGTTCCTGACTTTGTAATCCATGCCCGCAATAATGCATGTATCCGCTGCCAAACGCATTAAAAACCTGCTCATTGTAAGGTTTTACAAACTCGCTATACATTTCAGGAGATAAATTAGTGCTTACATCATCAACAATACGAACTGCAGCAGGTACCTTGTACCACCAGTGATATATTTCATCTAACGACTCATTTGTATTGATTTTAAGCTGTTTGATATATAAGATAATAGTCTCAGTAATCAAACGCATAAATTCATGAACAAGTTCCGGCTCATCACACATTGCATAGTATATTTCAGCTCCCCAAATCATTTCTGCAATGTCAAAAGGACCCTGTGTGTCTGTCTGAACTATATGCATGACTTTATCAAGTCCGGATTCAGTAAGATAATTTTTGAAAAATGCCTGAGTTTCAAATGACCTTGAACATAAACCGGTATTTATATCAGGTATTCCTCTGTTGATCAAATCCTTTATTTTAATGCTACTGTGAAAACCATTTACCCATGTAGTATTTTTGTCTACTATAAAATCAGCACCAAATATTGAAGGTATAATTGCTGGTCCGTAGTTTGCTCTCAAAGTAAACATCCGGTGGTCCTTTAATATTGTCCCTGCATATGTAAGTGCTAATTCATTCCAGAACATTTTATCCATATCTGTAAAGGTTTCAGAATATGGATATAACTTATGGTCCGAGGGGATGAAGTCCGATATTATAGAAGGAATTTTATCAACAGGTTTAAATGCCCATACTTTTTCCTGTAATTCCTCAGCCTTCTTTATATGTTCCTGATCTAACATGCCAGATATTTGATCAAGTCTTCTCCTTATTTGTTCATTCATAATAATATCCTCTTTTCCGGTAAGACTATCCTCATGAGGGTATTACATCCTCCCTTTAGAGTACCCTCATTAATATGTATTGACTTTCCTCCCGCAACAATATCATCAAGTAACATTTTAGAAGAATAGCTGTCACTGCATATAAAGGGCTTTACTTCCTATGAATTTATAACTTTCCCTTTTTTCATTTATTCTGATTTAATAAATTTTATCTTTTACTGTTTTTACCAGTCCCTTGCAAATCCGCTAGTCCATCCACCATCAACAGCATGAACTGCTCCGGTAACATAGTTTGCCTGTTCTGATGCAAGATAAAGAGCTGCATAGCCTATATCCTCAGGTGTTCCAGGTTTTCTCTGCGGAATGTGAGACATAATACTTTCAAACCTGTTATCTGTGTACATTCCTTTTTCTATCATTTTCGGAATCTGAATTGAACCGGGACAAATAACATTAACTGTTACTCCGAATATAGCCAATTCAATTGCCATAGCTTTTGTAAGATGAATAACTCCTGCTTTTGCAGCAGCAAATGCACATTGATTTCTCAATGGCACTAATCCTACTATAGAACTGATGTTGATTATTTTTCCGGAACCATTTTTAGTCATATTCTGAAGAACCGCTTTGCTGCAATAGTAAACGCCATCAAGGTCAACATTAATAATTTTTTTCCACATTGCATCAGGAAATTCATGAATTGGTCCTCTGTCCTTAACATCAATATTTATTCCTGCATTATTTATAAGAATGTCTATCTTGCCAAATTCTTTAACCGCATAATGTGCCATTGCATTAGCTTCTTCTGCGTTTCCTACATTTGTCTTAATAAAAACAGCTGTTCCGCCAACTGCCCTTATTTCTTCAGCAACCCCGTTCCCTTTTTTTTCATCTATGTCGCTTATTACAACATTTGCACCATTCTTAGCAAAAATCAACGCTATTCCATGTCCTATACCTGAAGCTGCTCCGGTTATAATTGCTGTTTTGTTTTTTAAATCGACCTTCATTTTATTTATTTTGAAAAGATTTAATTTTGGATTCAAAATCGGTAATTTCTTTTTCACCTTCTAGAACACCGATTTCAACATCAAAAAGAAGTTTCTCAGAGGGTTTAATTGTTATAAGTTTTCCAGTTTGCTTTTCATTTAATCTTCCGCTTACGTGACAATTTGCAGGCTCTATCCCAAAAGCATAATCGCCCGACATCATTGATTTCCATTGAACCAGAATGGGTAGATTCTTTTTATTATAGTTTACATAAATTCCGATACCAATTTTATCATTAATTACTGCAGCTCCGGTAATTCCATCTTTATCAGAAGCAACATTATGGTAAAAAACGTGTTCGGGATAATTATCAATTGGTTCTGTTATTTCTTTGTATTCTTTAATATATTTTTCCGAAATTCCGTCCTGTCTTGGCGTCATTTCAGTTTTTGGAACAATAAACCTTGCTCCTTCATCAAGTACAGGATAACCGATATTTACATGATACAGCAACATAATTTCTTCTTCTTTGTAGGAAAGATTTTCAACCTCATCATGAATTTTAGCTGATTTAGAGCCTGTTTTGGTTGTAATTGTTCTTTTTAATAGAAGATTATCGGCAAAAATGGCACTTTCTTTCATTTCTCCTGAAATCTGAATAACATATTCATCATCTTCCCAAAAAGTGTTTACAGAAACTTTTTCTGCAGGTGTAGTCTTCAGCCTGCCGTGAAAAACCTGCGTCATTCCTTCATCCACGCAAGCAGTTCCAACATTCAATAATCCGCATGTGTACATCATTCCGCCGGGAATACTTCTTCTGAATTCCGTTCCGTTCATATCATCCAGCTCAGGTGAAACAATACCGGTCTTCGGGGAATAATTCAAAACCATACCTTTATACTTCATGCTTACAATATCAAGGCATTTGCTTTCTAAAATAGTAAAATCAAGTCCTGTACCGTTTGAAACTTCAAAACCCTTAATGCCACGTGCCTTTCCATCGGTAAACTGAAAAGGTTTTACATAAGCAAAATTTGCAATGTTTCCGATTTTTTTAAGTAATTCGGTTTTTGAGATTTTTCCACCATTGATTTTTTTCATTTTTTTCCTGTTTTTATAAAGTCTTCAAGTTCTTTTCTGGTACAAAGGGACGGCTGAGCTCCTAATTTAGAAGCAGCTAGAGCTCCTGCACCATTCGCAAATCTTACTGCTTCATCAACAGTTTTTCCTTCAGCAATAGCTATAGCAAGAGCCCCATTGAATGCATCGCCTGCAGCAGTTGCATCAACAGCCTTTATTTCAAATCCTTTTATTATCTTTTTACTTTCCTTATTTGCAAAATATGCACCTCTTTTCCCAAGCGTTAGTATAACATTTTTTGCTCCTAAGTCCAGAATTTTAGCGGAAGAGTCCTCTTCCCATTTTTCCGAATAATTCTCATTTTGAATTACCCCTGAAAAAAATTCTGCTTCAGTCTCATTTGGTGTTAAAAAATCTATTCCGGAGAAAAGGTTATCAGGAATTTTGACGGCAGGAGCAGGATTAAGGATAAGAGGTATATGGCTTCTTTTGACAATTTCGATTGCATAAATAATTGCCGGCATTGAAATTTCAAGCTGACATAATACAATCTCGGCTGACAGGATCACTTCTTTTGCATTATCAATATCTTGGCGTGTGCAGGTCATGTTAGCGTCCTGTGATATTATTATAGCATTGTCTCCATTTTCATCTACATGAATACAGCAAGCGGCTGTAGTTGCAGTTTTATCCTTTATTATATAATCAGTTGATACCCCATCGTTTTGCAAGTTGGATAAAATTTTATCTCCCAAAAAATCATTTCCAACCCGACCTACCATAAATACTTCAGCTCCGAGTCTCGCTGCCTGAACTGCCTGATTAGCGCCTTTGCCTCCTGTAAACATACCGAAACTCTTACCCACAACAGTTTCTCCTTTTACGGGCAATCTGTCAGCGGTTGCAACAAAATCAAATATCAGGCTGCCAATAACTACTATTCTCGGTTTTTTATTCATTAAATTTCGTTTAACAAATTTTATTATGTGGTAACAAGCCTAATAATTTCCTGCAGCTGCCTGACCTTCCATAATTGAGACGCTTGACCCGCAGCCCAACCTGTTTGCTCCTGCGCTTATCAGAGCTATGGCTTTATTATAATCTCTGACCAACCCACTTGCTTTTACACCCATACCTGGACCAACAACCCTTCTCATCAAAGCTATATCTTCAACAGTTGCACCTCCACCCAAAAATCCGGTCGAGGTCTTAACAAAATCAGCCCCAGCTTTTTTTGAAATCTCACATGCTAATACTTTTTCTTCTTCTGTCAGCAAATTTGTTTCGATAATCACTTTTAAAACTGTCCTGCTTCTGGAGGCATTTCTTACAGCTCTGATATCTTCTTCAACCCATTTTAAATCTCCGGATTTCAATGCCCCAATATTAATTACCATATCCAACTCGTCCGCTCCTAAATCAACTGCGTTTTTAGCTTCACCAGCTTTGCTTTTGCTGTCCATTTCACCTAATGGGAATCCTACAACTGAACAGATTTTTATACCTGAATCTCTCAGTCTTTTTGCTACAAATGGGATCCAGCCAGAATTAACGCAAACAGCGTTGAATTTATATTTCAGGGCCTCATCGCATAACTGTTCAAATTGACGCAATACTCCTTCTGGTTTTAACAATGTATGATCTATATACTTTGCCAGTTCTTCAGGAGAGATTATAAGTTTAGCAGGGGAAGGTACACCTGCTGAAGAACTTCTGATATCGTTCGTTCCTGATACTTCCTTTTCATTATTAGACATAATAATTCCTTTTAATAATCTATAAAATTATTGATTAAATCCATTGGCCATCTAAATAATAAAATACTATGATGCCAGTACCAAATGTAATATCTCGGTTTCTAAATAGCAAACCTCATCTTTAAAATTTCAAAGGACCCAGAATGATAAATATGATGGGTGGGACCGGTCCTACTTTCTAAACCTGAGGAAGTTAATATCGCAGTAGCTGATCCACCGATGTTGTTACAGGTTACTTGAACCAAAATGGTCAAAGTGGAAGGATAGGGTTTTGAATATAATTCAGCCATGCGAAGATGAAGCATAGTTTTTCAGCCTGAATTATTTTTTCCAAAATCTGAATTTTTGAGAAAATGCCATAGCATCAAAACTATACTTGTCAGTTTCGAGAGCTTTTGCAAAATATTCATCAGCCTTTTCCCTATTATTCAGGCCCAGGTTTCCGAATGCCAGGCAAAGATAGCCATTGGAAATACGTTTCCGGTTTTCGTATCTTTTCTTTACTGAATGCATGTCCTCTGCAAAATGGGTTTTAAAATTAATTTCAGATTGTCCTGTTTCAATTAATGCTTTAAGTGCAGAGTCGGCCTGAGGAAGTTTATTAAGCTCTTTATATGATAAGGCTTTACAATATAAAGTTAAAGGGCCTGCTATACCTGACCATCCATCATTATTTCGGGCTTCAATGCACAAATTGAAATTTTGTTCGGCTTTTTCTTTATCCCCTGATTGTTTGTAACATAAACCTATATAATAATAGGCTGCCCATGTTTTTGAATCCCTTACAAGGTCGAGATTTAAAGGAAATTCCAATATCTTTTTAAAATATTGAAGGGCCTTGTTATATTTTTTTGAATTTAAATATTTGTTGGCTTTCATCAAATGTGCGTCTGTCCATTTAACATGCATACCGCCTTCAAATGCTTCGTAACTGTGGAAATGACGGGTATTCATTGTTTCAATGGCCTTATCATATTTACCAAAAAGGTTGCACAGTAACATATAATGTTCCATAGCCTCATCGGATTTGCTTATGGTAATAAGATTTTTTTCATATAATGACATAGCTTTGTCAGGTGAAAAACCTGCATACCTGTAATAATTATCAGCTTCAACAAAATACAAAGGGTCGTTTGGATTAAGAGCAATTGCCTTTTCAATATGCTTAATCGCGTTGTCTAAATCATCGAATGTGTTGGCGTAAATAAAGGCAGCATTTCGATGGAAAACAGAAATAGTGTTGTTAATTTCAATTGCTCTTAACAAGCATTTTAATGCCATTTGAGGATTGTGGTCAGCCAGGATATTTCCCAGATAATAATTCGCATTTGCATCACCCGGTAATTCAGCGGTAACTGATTTCAAAATATTGGCAGAACCAATACCATAAGGAAAACAATAATCAATCGGGAGTGAGCCGGCTTTTTTATAAGCTGCCGAAGCTTTTTCATTGTCATTCATCTGATTATAATAATATCCGAGATAATAATAGATCATCGGATAGGAGACCAATCCCGGCTTTCCAGAATTTACTGCAGTTTCAAGCAAACGAACAGCATCTTTATAAAATCCAGCATTGCCATATCTTGCTAAGGTTTCAAGATAATTATCAGGATCGTCGCGCATAAGTGTTTTTAACTTTGTTTGTAAACCTCCGTTTTTATTGATTTTTTCATTTGCAAGCATCATTTCATATATTGCCCCGAAGTTCAAAGGATCATACGAATTAAGGTTTGTCGCAGTCAGTAATGCCTCTTCAGTTTTTCCGAGATTACGCAGTATAACCGATTTTAAAACAAGGGCTTCAGTGTTACTGTTGTTGTAGAAAACAGCTTTATTCACATTTTCCAAAGCCTTTTCATAATCTTTGTTCAGACAATCCATAACCGCCAAAAGATAAGAAGCAGCCGAAGTCCATTCATAACTCCATGCTGCTTTTGCAAGCAGGTCGTAGGCTTCTTTGAATTGACCCTGTTCGTATTTGCTTAATCCAAGGTAATAAAGAGGCTCAGAATATTTTGCAGTTGTATATTTGCGGGTAACCTGTTTCACGGCTCTTCCCAAATAGAAATCAGCGCTATCGAATACCATTTGTTTCAGGTAATTCAACCCCAGTTGGGTATTCACAAGGATATGGTTTGGCTCCCTTCTAAGCGCTTCGTAATAATAAGCTTTCGGATCAAAGATCGGGTTAAAGAATTGCTCTAACCTTAATCCCGTCATATATAAATCTTCGGTTGATTTAATATTTTGAGGTTCATCAGGATTTGTGTAAACTTCCGGCAGAGGTTCATTCTTTCTAGGTTTTGCCTGATATGAAATAAGTTCTTTACCCTCTTTGGAATTTATTGTAAGTTTAAGATCCAAAGCAGTTAAACTGTCAGGTAAAACTGTTTCATAGGAGAAAGGCAAAGCAGGATTAATTTTAATTTCTTTTTCTATTATCGTTTTATCCTTACCTGTGATTCTAAAAAGTATATTTTCATGAGCAGCCGTACTGTTAACCTGAGATGATAATTTACCATCTTTTACTTCTAAGTTTATGGCAAAATCTTTATTTGCATTTTTTATACTGTTTAAACATCTTGAAGGATAGTAATACATCGTAGCTTCTTTTGTAGTGTAAGGGTGGTACCAGCTGTAATCAGGCTGGTTGTCCGAATAAGCTCCCATCATTAGTTCAAGATATGGACCATCGGAATCCGTAAGTATTTTATCCCACAGGAAAGCGATATCATTATTGCCCCAGTTCCAGAATTTTTTGCCGGTCATGATATGATGGTCACCTATAAGTATGGTACCTGCCTGTTTCCCATGGTCATAACCTGCGGAAAAGTCCATTTCTGAGCCCCAGGCAAAAAAAGAAGTAGGTCCGAATGTGTTTTTCCACCAGCTTACATCATATCCTTTCTTATACTCCATTATTCCCCGGTATGGACTGGTTACAAAGGGCCACGTAGTAAATTCAATCTTATGATGAAACACAACCTGCTCCACGTCAGGGGGAAATATTACCTGGTAGTTTTCGTTTGAATGTACCGCAATATTTGCAAAATAGAGAAATGATTGTGCAACGGGAGTTACATTCAGCATTTTTAGTTTTTTCTCTATATAGTTTTTCCCGGGATACAAGGTAAGTCCGACTTCCCACCTTGTAGAATGACGTTTTTCATATTCACCTACCCAGATTGTTTTGCTACCGTCAGAGTTTTCAATAATTCTGTAGTCGCAGGGCATATAAGCTGTGATCCGGTGGTGATGGTTTGCATTCCATTCTCCTCCGCCGGATATCCATGCTCCGTTTGAACCGATAAGAGCGGGTTTAATTACATGATTATAATAAACAAAATCATAATTATTAGTCTTGTCAACCGCATAAAATAGTCTGCCGCCTAATTCTGGCAGGACACAAATTTTAATATATTCATTTTCAAGAACTATTGCATTATAAGTGACATCTGATTTTTTATCAGTCAGTTTATCCAGCATCGGATAAGGATAGATTATAGCCTGGGTTCCCTGACAATCTTTAGGTACATAGAAAGCCGGGTTTATCTCCGGTTCACCTATCTGGTAGGTTGGCAGAACCAATTCTTGTTCGGAGCATTTAACATTTTCTTGTGCGCTCAGGGAGCAGCAGGTGGTAATAATAAGAAAAATCAATAAGGGAAGAGATTTTTTTTTCATTTCAGTTTATTTTAAGCTGATTAGTACACAACCCCTTTGCAGGGGAACTGATAATTCCAGTATTTCCGAATACTTTTTTATTGCCACCTTTTTCCATTTTACCGTACCCGGGTATAAAACACTAAACATTATTTTATCTTTCGCCAATAAATTATATGGCAATCTGAGAAGCAATTTAACATTTAAATTGTCTGCACCATTGATAACGGGTATAATTATGCTTTCATTCACCCTGAATACATTGGCTTTGGCAAGGTTGTTTTCAATCTCAATGACATGAGGTATTAACACCCATTGTCTTCCTTTAATCGCCTGCAGAAGAGACCCGTAATCGAGATAGTATTTTTCAATATCCGGATCAGGTCGTATGGTATGGTCATTGCCCTGGAAGGGTACTGTTAAAAATGCTCCCATGTATAAATGATGCTGGAAGTAAGAATCCGGATCAGGTTGAAAATCTTCTTTTTTTACCGTCCAGGCAATGATGGGTTTATGCATCGCAAGTTGTGCACACAAGTTCAGGCTGGATGGTTTATTTCCGTATTCATCGTATATGCCATCGATCTGTCTCATCAGGTCGATACGCCTGTACAGGGGATTACACAAAATTACTTTATTATTTCCGTGCATTAAGGGGCCTAGTTTGTTCATAATGTCATTCCATGATAAAATTAATGATCTTACTTTATTACCATTGTACAAACTCACCCCATCATCGGCTCCTCCGTTGTAGTACCTCAGCCAATCGAGCCGGTCGATACATATGCCGGATGATGCCGGGATTTTATCAATATGCAGCTTTGCCTGGTTAAGCATAAAGACCTGGTAGGTTGAATCACCCGGATCCATCGCCACACAGCCTTCCCAGTTGGAATAAATTGGCCAGTTGTTCCATCTGGGGGTGATTTCAGCAGGCCTTAACATACCGGTGTTTAATTTGCAGTAAAGGAAATCATTTGCATCTTTCCACAAATTTTCGTCTTTTTCAGAAACCCTCTTGTGCGGATATACAATTTTATTACCAAATTCAGTAACATTAAAATAGCTGAGTGTATGAAATCCCATTTCTTTAAACAGCTTAGAGTAATTGGCCAGTTTGGTGACAGAAGCGAGTCCGTCACCGATCTTTACACCTCCCTGCCTGTATTTTTCCCATTCTTCATCATCGCTCACCACCGGAGGAATAAACATACCCATGTAAGGAAAGTCAAATGAGGCCTTCCAGTTTACACTGAATGCCATATTTTTGTATTTCTCAATATCTAATTCTCCTTCATATGACGAATAGGCTCCGCAACCGACTACTTCATTTACAAAATTGTTTTTTGGTAAAAAGAAATCTTTGAAATTTTCAAACATCCAACCCATGCCTGCTCTCCAGTCAGCCTGGTGAACAACAATATGATGTGTGATGCGTATTGTTTTGTTTCTGGCGATCCTATGGTTTTTGTGAATGTAGCTTATCTTGCCACTGGCATCTGTACTCATCTCCAAATCGAGTATGGTATCGCTGAGGGATTGGGTAAAACTGATCCCTATGTCAGCTTTCTTAAAGAAACAACTTGCAATAGGAATAACAAAAGCAGACCGCGAGGTATGATCTATCCCTCCATAGATCAGTTTACGGTTATTCAATGGTGCGGAAAGAAAAGGATCCTGCCATGTATCTATCTTTTGCATGGTTTGATTATCCGGCCATGTGGTCCAAAAATCGATTGAGTCAGGTTTGTTCCATTTAAGAGTTGTTTCAATTGGAACACTCCATATACCTTCTTCGCCGGTGATTTCAATATCCCAAAGTAAACCATAAGTTGTTTCTCTTACTGTATTAATTACAATACATTTATTATCGAAATATTGAACCTCTCTTTTTGTTTTGATCTGGCCATCAGTTGAGCGAATAACATCTGTATTACCTGAACTGGTTTCGGGCAAAACGGTAGTTAATGTAAAATACCTGTTAAGCTTTTTGGATTTGATTTGTCCTTGCGTTTCAGAACCAATTTGTTTTAAAACAATCTGTTTGTCTTGTGCAAAAACCAGCATATTAACAAGCAAGCCTGAAATTATAATACCTGTTTTAACTGCTAAATCTTTCATACATTAGTTATTTTAATGTGAGTTCGACATAAAATAATTACATAAAATATTGATTGTTAATAATTTAACATATATTTACCAGTAACTGTCAGGTATACAATTTATTATAAAAAGGATTCTTCCCAGATTTGAAGTGCAAACAAACAAGCCCTTCCGGGTGAACCACGGTGTTTACACGCCAGTCGTCGACATTGAAAAACCAGCCATCGGTATGCAGGTTCTGATATTCCTCGCACTCACAGTATGAAATAATTTAATTATATATGAGAGTTTAATTAAAAGAAGAATAGTTAATAGTGTCATCGTGGTTGATTATTTTAACATATTTGTAAGCTTTGCGCCATATACAGCGTCGGCATTAAGCTTCTGGATGTCATCCTTTTCTGTAACAATCAGCGCTTCGCCTATATCAGAAGCCACGATATTGTTGACCTGAACCGAACCTATTTTCCCGTTTTTATGAGATATCAGCCTGTTCATTCGCTTAACCACAATATTATTCATATACAGGTTTCTGATATCTGCAAATATGGTTGTCTGAAGCAGGCAGCCTTTCGGGGGAACTTTATCGTCGCGCA
>Ga0209450_10000338_pt1 | contig 25061 bp, 34 predicted proteins | sample FrelakmetLWP11LW_FD_187149 | JGI IMG/M metagenome (GOLD analysis project Ga0209450, IMG submission 187149) | Freshwater lake sediment microbial communities from the University of Notre Dame, USA, for methane emissions studies - LWP11 LW (SPAdes)... | ecosystem: Environmental > Aquatic >...
TCAATAATTCCCCTGAATTTTTGCGAGAAACATTCTTCGGGATTATCGAAGAAAGCTTGAGCGATCACCCTTTGCATCAAGCAATTGAAAAGCTAGACCCCAACGCTCAAGTACGAGTATTTTCAGCAATCAACTATCACTTTTAACCATGAGCAAAAACAACGACAAATCAATCGAACAAGCCAGTAATTCGGCGTTAGAAGCAGCCGCTAATTCCGGTGTTATTTGTGGAAGTAAAAAGACTGTAGAAGCCGCAACGAACGAAATTATCCGACGTGTAACATTCTAAGGAAGCTATGAAACCAGAACAAACGACAGATGAATGGCTAGAGGAATATGTTCCAGGATATTCTCAATTGCCTTCGGCGAACTCAATTATGAATGATGAAGGTGAGTACGTTGAGTTTGATGAGGGTTACTTTGCTCAGGATGATGAGTACATCGAGCTTTGCAACAACCGAGATGATGAAGATGACTTTAACTTTGATGATTTCTTATCCGATACTTGGGGACACGAAAGCACAGAGGATGACGAGGATAGCGACTGGGTTAACGACTTTTTGGAGGACTAAACGATGGCTAATTTCTGGTTTTTGATGACATTGATTTTGTTAATTGAGGTGATGAAATGAGTAACAAGAATGAACCCCCGAAGGGCATTATCGAATATCTAATTTCATGGCCGTTTGAAGGGCTAGAAAAGCGACCCGTAGAGGGTAACAAGTGGACTTCATCTTCATCGGACAAGAACAAGTAAACGTTACAGCCCGGAGATTAACCGGGCTTTTAATTATGAATCTACACCACCTTAATCCCAATCAAAAAGGATATCAACGCCGAATAGCTTTAATGATTCTTGGTAGGCTGAGAAAACTATCGATTAAGTGGGGATTATTCTTAGCAGCAATGATCGGAATCTCAATCACTTTTATTAGTCGATTTAGTTTAGCGATCGCGTTGCTTGTTCTAAGTTACGCTGAAGGCTTCTCAACCGGATTATTCCACGCATACGAGAAGTTAATCGCTGTCATCCTGTCTATTATTATCTGAGGTTGATCATGTTCGGAAAACTTTTATCACTGTGGACTGGTAATGGCTCAAACGGAATTAGCACTAAGAATGGCGGCTCTGACGTTATGGCATCGGCTATTAATTCCAATATGCCTCAGATGGATGGCGTGGGGGCGATGCTTTCCCCTGGAGATACCAACTATAAAGGACACTTCAGAGACGGCGATCACATCTTAAAAGCCGAAGAAAACGGGCTAGAAAACTATCAGATGTTGCAGGGGCTAACTGAAGCGGAGTTGAACAACGCTAACACTGATTTGAGGTCAGCGATCAACGTCTATAAAAATATTCGGAAGGCTAGCGACAAGCGGACTAAGATTGTACAACTCCATAATCAAACTAAGGCAATTGTTACCGGGAATCACTTAAGGCAATTTCAGTCAGCCAGCGCTTTGAAATCATCTCAAATGAGGACAGCTTCGGGCTATTTGATTGAGAAAGATCGGCTTCAGATTAATGCTGATCAGACGAACAAGAAAGTGTCAGAATTCAGGCAAAAATTAGCAGAGAGCGCAGGAGCTAGGAGATAAGAATGATTAGCAATTTAGGATTACTGTTTGGGACTGGACTACTTACTTTTAATGTGTGGCGACTGATTACAATTTGGGCTGCAAATACACCCGGTATTCAGTGGGTTTATTGGATCACTTTGGCTTTTGTCTTCCTAGCAGCCATCTGGTCTACAACAGCACCCGGAAGAAATGCACTAGCCGGGAAATTTTCACCCACAACAATTGCGTTAATTGGTTTCGTGGTGCTATTTTCCCTAACTCTATCGCTGTTTACTGTGTGAGGAATTATGAATAAAAGCCCCTACGATTTCGATATCGACGGGGCGATCGCAATAATCCTATCAGCAGGCGCCGGAATAGCTTTCAGCATTTGGGGCTGTTATTCTCCAATGGTTCAGAACTTAGCTGGTGTAGTTGGTGCAATTGGTGGGGTTGCTGCGATCGCGGAATCAGGGAAAGTTTACAAGTCCGAGAAAAGATCGTCGCTTCGGGATATGGCGGAAGACGACATTTTAATTGATGACTTGGCTAACCAATACTCAGAAGTTCTCGGAGGTCAAACTTACTTAGATGTATCACCAATCCCTCAACAATTACCCAGATCACCCCTGCCTTTGCCAGTTGCAACCAACGACAGAAATGTTGATGAACTTTGGCAACGGTTGAACCAACCCGAATATGATTGGTTGCTCCGAATGATGCTAATGAAACCTTTGCTAATTTGGGGGCCACAAGGAAGTGGAAAGAGTCAGTTTGCTCAATTTTTAGCACTGCTCAGAGTTCTATTTTTCAACCATCGTGTTACGGTTTCCGATCCGCATTCCCATATCAACAAATGGGCGTTTCCAACACACGGGAAAGAGTATGATTATGCTGCAATTAACGAGCAACTCAAAGCCTATTACCATCGGCTAAAGAACCCTGATAGTCCTCATACATCCATCTGGGATGAGGTCACACAGTACGATGAAAACTGCAACAGTGAGGAGTCTAAACGCTTCCTAAAATCCATCCTTTCAGACGTGAGAAAACCTCCAGAATTCCCCATATTATTGAGTCATGGGAACACATTAACCGCTCTGGGAGGTGGCAAAGGTGGGGTGAAAAGGATGCAAATTGACGGGCTTCCTGAATTGGAACTTCGAGCCAAAACAGACAGATTGGGGAACATCATTCCGGCTTACTGCGGACTGCTTACAGCAAAAAATGATGAAGGTGAAATGGCTCAACAGGCAGTAATTATCGAACCCGACTGGATGAACTCAGATTATCTCATTCGTAAGTTTCCACAACTCAAACAGACTCAACCAACTAACTCTAATTCTCAATCAAATAAAGGTCAACCACGCTCTAACATTGCTCAGAGTATCGACTTAGAAAAGCCACCTCTTGATATCGATGTTATTGAGAATGAGGACACTAACGAGGACTTACGCGATCGCGCTCACTCCGACTTACCTGTAAGTGACTCGAAAATACCTGTAAGTGCCACTATAGCTGAGTTAGCGCAACTTACAGGGAAGGATGAAAGCACCCTAAAAGCGGCTATCGAAGCACTCAAGGAAGGGAAGTCTCAGACTTACGTTATTGAGAAAATCTTGGAAATGAAGGGGCGCGAATATCAGCAAGGTAAAAATTTACTCGCCATGATTCGAGAGTATCTTTGATAGAAAAGCGGCTCCTAACATGAAGCCAACAAACACAAAAATAGGACGCATAACCATGAACAATCATTCACATCAATTCACCTCAATTCTGAACAATTACCCTAAAGCATCTCGAACTATATTGGGAATGGTTATAACCGGGATTATTGCACTCACGATTCACAAGCTATCAATGGGGCATAAAACGACTGGGATAGATGAAGCGAACTTGATGCCAGAATTGCCACAACCAACACTCACACAATCTCAAACATTACCCCAACCTAAACCAAAATCTTATCAAACTCAAATCGTGATTTTAATGCCTAATTCTGATCAGCAAATCGACTGTATTAAATTCGGTGGCGGACTGGGTTGTTTTGATGATAATTATCAGCCAGATGTACCAACTCATTGGGTTAGTGAAAAGCGAGATGAACCGAAACGGGGTGAACCCAGAAATGTTGGTATTTACAAATTTTGGTAATTAAAAGTTTGAAGTCTAGTAAAAACAATCAACCACCCCGACTTGGAGGTGGTTTTTTTGTGCATTAAAATTGCCGAAAAAAGTATCGCCAACCAGGATTGTTTTTCCAAATGGCAACTTTCACAACCTCAAAGGTTTCACAGGTTCACAAAGCCTTTACTTACTGAGTTGGCTGTGTAGCCCCTTTCCTGGTTTCACAGGTTCACAAAGCCTTTACTTACTGAGTTGGCTGTGTAGCCCCTTTCCTGGTTTCACAGGTTCACAAAGCCTTTACTTACTGAGTTGGCTGTGTAGCCCCTTTCCTGGTTTCACAGGTTCACAAAGCCTTTACTTACTGAGTTGGCTGTGTAGCCCCTTTCCTGGTTTCACAGGTTCACAAAGCCTTTACTTACTGAGTTGGCTGTGTAACCCCTTTCCTGCTTCAGCTTTGGGAGAGTGTGTTTTTGCTCGGGTCGTGAGAAATAAACAGGAGGGATTCGTGTTGGTTCAGTGATTACTTAATAGGTTACTGACACAGATGCCGGAGTCGGTTCGGTTCAACGCTAATAACTTCTCCTCCGGCTTTCCGAATTTCAACATTAAGCGAAGGAAAGACGCCAGTTACTTGGCAGACTTGAGATTTGTCCAGTTTCACCAGCTCACCCCGAAGAAAATGGCGTTCTCCCTGCTCATCGCAAACCTTGAGTGCTGGGCCAAATAGAGTAAGGACTATTTCAGTAGTAGTTGTTTCCGGTTCAGTTGGCGGTTCTAGTTGAGCTGTGATCGTCCGTTTCTCAGCATCCATGCTCAATTTTTCCGACTTTTCATGGATGAAAATCTCTAAAACCCCCGTAACTTCGCTCGCGGGTTCTAGCATCGATGCTGACCCTTTTGCTCCTAGTTGAGCGAGGAGGAATTGAGCGATCGCATTTTCCCATGTTGACTTCTTTCTAAGGTCGCCGAACTTGGAGACATCTTCCTTAGTCAAGCCCAGCTGTTGGGCTTGGGCTTTCAGTTCTGATAGAATCATAGTAACCTCGTCGGGCTGTTGAATTGTTGACACGGGCAAACGGGGAAAGCCTGTCTGATTGATCTCAATCTCCAATCGGACAGGCAACAAATTTAACCTTTTGACAGATGCCAGCGTCGCTGCATCTCTCGACGGGAGAAATCGCGACTGATGAAATTCTCGGAGACGCGACCGTGCCAGGAAATCCGAACGACATGGCGTCGCTTATTCATCTCCAAAAGCACAATAGGCTTGTCAACGGTAAAGTTGTCGTATTTCCTGCTTTCGTTATGAAGCAGTCTATAGCATAGCGCTGCATCCATTGCATAACGGAAACTGACTGAGAACCGATGCTCTCTTTGAGAGATACTGAATTCTTCGGTAAACATTGAAGTCATCGTAAAATAAGAGTAGTTTTTTTAGAAAGGCACACACGGAACAAACACACTAGATTAATTAGACTCGTTTTCCTCGGAATGCGAGTTGTTTTCTTTGGGTTCCCGACTGAGCTTGTACAGCTCATCCAGCCCCAGCCCTGTTAAATGAGATACAGCCATAGTTTGACCAATGGTTAGCTTAAGACTTCTTAGCCCCCACCAGCCTTTGTTCGATGCCCTCCTCAATGTTTCCCCTGAGATAATGTCACCTGACAGAGCGTAAATTTCCATCGCGAGAGCATTCCACGAACTTTGATTGGAAATCTCTAGAAGGTAATTCATTGGGTTTCGCTCCCCTCTCCCTTGACGTAGCTTGTTGTTTCTCATAATATATCAATATCCACAAAATATGCAACATTTTGTGCAACATTTTGTGCAACATTTTGTGGAATGACAAAAAAAGACTGTTCGCTCGACAACAAACAGTGCTGACAAATATATGGTCAGCTAGTTCCATTCTCGCAGAGAGGCAGCAAGAAATGTAAAATCAACCTTGAACACAAAAAAGCCTGTTAAGGGGACGACCTTACAGGCGATTCGATAAACAAATAAAAATTGAAACGAGGAATATACTACCTCGTGTAGTCCACACAGTGCAAGTGGAGTCATACTCTGTGATTCTCAGCCTTGCAGTGTATGACCCCCCCTTTCTTTTCTAATCTCTCGTAATTGTTGAAGATGTTTCTGAGAGGCTCAGGTCGATGAATAGTTCGCTCAAATTTTAAGTATCCGTAGAGCGTTTTCTCTATGGGTTTAGTCTTCTTATTGACTGTTTTCATGTATGGGAGAGGTTCGTCTTTTATCCCTTCCTGGAAACCAATAAACTGACATTTTATTGGTTTATCGATCTCAGACCTGCGAATGATATAAAAACAATTTCAAGAGACTACCCCGATTGGTTCGTTGACACATTCATCCTGTTCTAAAACCTATGCTCTTCATTAAAATTGTTGCTTTTCAAATAGGAGCGTCTGAGATTTATATTCATCTGCGATTTCCATTCGTAGAAAATTTGCGATTTACATTCGCAGAAAATTTCAAAGCTTGGAAAAATCTACTCGATGATGATTACGCATTTCAACCAGGCGATCTAAATAATTATTTCTGGCATGTCGTAAGTTGTCTACATCCAGAGCCAAAGTCAAACAGCATCGCTATCACAAGAACACCAAACATCGACAACGAAGACAATGACATTATTCCCTTTTGATTTAATGAACAGCGTTAATAATTTCACTCAAAAGCTCAGGGCTAATGCAAATCTACCGCCCAAAGATTGCTTCTGTGGGGAATGCGAACCCGGACAAATTTATCAATGCTCCCATTGCAAGAGGTGGGTTCCCTGGTGTTTCGGTGCGGATGATTATTTATTTGATTGTTGTGACGATTGCTTCGCACAACTAGACAACAATTAGAGTTATGAAAAGCGCATCCTGTTTCTGGATGCGCCGTTGGTAACTTTGACGAATTCAACCTTCTTATTACGAACATGATAGCACAAATAAAATCACAAAACAACCACAAATTTCGTAGCAATGCTGAAGCTGAAGAAGCCATTTTAGGAGGAATTCTTTTAGATCCAAATGCTATTAAAAGAGTCGAGAATATTCTACAGCCAGAAGCCTTTGCTGTGACGGCTCATCAAATTATATATCGAGCTTGTTTGACCCTTCATCAGAGGGACGAGGAAGCGAACCTGATGACCGTAACCGTTTATCTAGATACTATTAATCAACTAGATATTGTCGGCGGACAAATAAAGCTAGCTCAACTTGTTGACCGAACAGTTTCGGCGGTGAATATAGACCAATACGCGCTACTGGTCGTTGGCGAATATTTGTCACGACGTCTTTCTCGCGCTGGGTATGAAATAGTAGAGATGGCGGAAAACTCCAGAAGCCCTGGCGATATTCTTCAGGCGGTGGAAGATAAAATCACGAACATCACCCGCTCTTATAAGTCAGGAATTTTCGAGCGAGAATCGTTAACCCGTTTTAGAGAAATATCAAAACACTTGGAACGAATCGAAGACGAGAATGATGATAATCCAGCGTTAAAAGAATGGGAACTGAGAGAACTGGCGAACGAATTCAATTTTAGAAATGTCCGTGACCTGTTAAACTTTCATGCTAAATGGTTGCAGTCAAGGAAGTCAAAGCGATCTGTTGGGTTACAGGAATTCTGGGAAGCCAACAGTCAGCCTAATCAATGGATAATGAGAGGGTTTATCCCCCGTAAGTCGCTCAATATATTATGGGGAAGTGGGGGTGTCGGAAAAACCCTTTTAACTGGCTCACTCTGCAAAAAGTTGATTTCAGGACAAGCCTGGGCTGATTATCCAGTAGAAGAGCCTGCTGAAATTTTGCTCATCGAAACAGATCAAGGAAAAAACATCACCGCTATGCAGCTAGATGTTCAAGGATTTCTCGATCTTAGTATTGAGGAAAAATCGAGATTCAGAATCTTATCCGAGTGGAATATCGAAGAGTTTGGCACTCTTCGACGTGAATTAACCGAAATTCGAGAAAAATCGACGGCACCGATAATGGTCGTCGTAGATAGTTTGACATCGGTATCGAAAGAATCAACATATTCAGAGAACGACATTCAATACGCCCGACCTCTCGAACGACTGCGAGATATAGCCGAACGATTTGATTGCTCGTTCTTGATCCTTCATCACGGATCGAAATTAGGACAAATGCGCGGGACGACGGCTATTCACAACTCGGCCGACCAAGTTTTTAAATTAAAGAGAACCGACAAAAAGGAACAGGGTATCGCCTTAAATGCGAATTTAGAAATAGAAAAATCGAGGTATCGGCTAGAAGGAATTTATAGACTTCAATATCAGCCAGACGAGAGAATCTGGGAGATGCAAGGGCGCGTTGTCGATATCGAAGGTATCGAAGGTTCCGAGGAAAGGATCGAAAGTGCCTCGAAGGCATTTCAGGTAATTTATCGATTTCTCGAAAAAAATCGAGGTGTTCGATATCAGGTTAAGGAATTGATCGAACCGACCCATCTGAGTGAAACTACGGTTCGATCAGAGCTCGCCTGGGGGACGGGAGAGGGGCTGATTGACTTTGCCCGTTCTTCATCCAAATCATCAGAGAAAGGGGGAAGGCGCTCTATGCTATTTTTCGTTTCCGCAGTTTCCGCTTTAGAAAAAGCGGAAACTACGCAAACTCCACACAGCAACAATTTAAGCGTTTCAGAAAACACTAAAATAAGCCGCAAATGGAACTCAAAAGCCGAAAAAGATGAAACTTCTCAGTCTCCTAATCGTACTACACCAGTTTCCGCACTAAATCACTGCGGAAACCTAGATAGCTCACAACTAGATGGTTTGAATACGACCGAAGGGGCTGAAAATCAGTTTCCGCAGTTTCCACACCAAAAAAATTTGGAAAATATGGAAAATCAAAAAAAATCGACTGCGGAAACTGCGGAAACTGCGGAAACTGCGAAATCCCTTCTGAGTAAGGGTTCTGGCGGTGCGGAAACCGAAGACTTTGAGTGCGGAAACTGCGGAAACTTAGAAGTCATATCAGAAAACAGTTCTAGCGATTTAGTATCAAATATTGGATGTATCAAAAACTACCATGACTTAACAATTGGAAACATTTTGGTTCTCAACGATACTACAATCATCCAGCTAACCCGAAAGTTGAGAGGCAACTGTTGGGAAACGTCTGTCAAGGGTCAAATGATCAGTTTGGCTGATTGGCGAGATGGCATCGTTCGCCCACCGACAGCCGAAGACATCGCTCGCTCGATAGAGCAAAATCCTAGTCAGAAATGGTTCCGATGGCTACACAAGAATGTAGAGGCTCTTCAGTCCGAGGCGATGCTGCTGATTGAAGATGAAAACTTGATTGAGCTGTGCTACCAATGGCTGAACCCACCAACGTTAACTGAAAGAGCGATCGCCGCTCTTGAATGTCTTAAGAAGTGGCTGGTTACAAATCCAGATAAGAAAGTTAGTCGTAAGAAATTTATCAATGATTGGGGGAGTGATGGAGAAATCGCCATAGAAAACGCTGTTAGCGACGGCATTGCCAAACTGACGGCAAACTATATTGTTAGTCTTGTTTAAAATTGTTAGCCTTGTTTGAAAAAGAATATGACAGGCTGCGTAACCTCGTAGACGGAATGCCGCTTTATGGAGATTGTGAGTTGGTGGCTTTGATGATTAGTCGAGTTTTGCCAAATTCAACAATTGTTAGAGGAACAGTATTCATGGACTTAGGAGAGCTTGAAATGGAAGAAATAGACCACTGTTGGGTTAGAGACAAAGAAGATGATATTGATCCTCTTTCTGACGATCGCATGGTAACAGAGGTTGTTAAACCGACTCAGATCATAAACGATAGTGATTTACACTTACCGGAACCTCTTAGACAGATTGAACATGAGTGGAACTACGAGGAAAACGGAAACCCTTTCCTCTTCTAATTAATTTGACTTTTTTTCTGAGTTTAAGCAACTGATCGAAAATGCCATCATAAACCCTGCTTATCAGTCGAGGTCGAGTTGACGATCGCGCTTCAGTAATTGATAAGAAATTCAAATGTCAGTTAAATCGACATTTGAATTTCTTAGACAAACATATGACCCACTATATGGCCTTTACAGGGCCAACGGATGTCCAAACTTGGCTAATAAAATAATCGACCCCAACCAGAATTCTCGCCCTCGGCCAGCCATCGGCTGTTAAGAGATTGTTTTGGTACCATGCAATACTTGCCGTTGTCCCCGTCGTAAGAAAAAGGATTTCCCCATGGGTCATGCACAATGTAAGTATTTTCGTCTTCTTTTCCCACTATCACTATCATATGACCGCCATAAGGAGTAAGATAATGACCTCTGTGCAAGACGCCAATCACCACAGGCATTTTTCTATCAAACAGTGACTTGTCTAAATCTTTGTACGATAAATCATATCGGAACTCAGTCCTAAAATCTCTAGCATTTAATAATCGGGTATGAGCTTCGTGATTTGTAGTGTCGCCATATCCTTCTAATAAAATTGAATAAACATTATCGCTACCTCCGAAAATCCCTGGCTTAATATACTCTGCTACCATGCAACAAGATGATTTGTTGCAGCTACGTTCTGGCTCAGAAACATTATCTCGTTGTGAATAATAGGGAACCGATAGTTTGATATTCATTGTTTGAACTTAGATTTTTATTTGTCATCCTCAAAAATATTTAAAGATGGCGGATTGTATCCTCTGTTTGCTAAAAAATTTTCAATAGCATCAATACGCTGCCATGTTAATTTATCGGTTTGTCTCATCCGTTTTCCAATCGCATTGATATCATCGTGATTATCCTTGTCAGATTGCTTCAGACCTCCCCACGCCGACGCAAATTTCCAGATGATTGCTATTCCTGCAATCAAGTCAGATATGAGAAAAATCAGGACGGCTTCGGTTATCTTCATTGATTAACTAACTTTTTCGCAATCACTTGAATAGACGCGATCAATTCGTTCGGATGGATTCTCTAAATCAACCATCCGCCCATTATTATAGACGGAAACAACTTTCTAATAATCTCCCAAGTAACGAACTAAATCGCCTATCTTCAATTCCATCTTATTGAAAATCTATCTGTAAATTAAAAATCGGTTCTGAAATTATTTGTCTTCGATATCTGAAAAATCGTTTTACCTCAACGCTAAAGTTTGTTAATCCAATTGCTGCAAACGGTAAAACTGGTTTATGTAAAATTTGAGGTTCAATTGATGGGTAAAGCAATACTGCGGGTTCGGTATCGCTTCCCCATTTTCTTCTTAGAAGAATTCGAGATTGAATATAGGGGAAAGTTTCGGCTGTTGTTATCCAAGCAATCCTAATCAATTCTCCAGTTCCGGTTGAGGGAGGACTCTGCCAGATAAATTCAGAATCCTTGCCCATCGTGACTGTTCCGAGAGTTGTCCAGGTCATTGTTTTTTCAGGGCTTGCATTTCTGCTAACAACTCTTGAAAGAGTCTATTACTCTCGTCCGCTTCTTCCTGTTGTTCTACTAGATAATCAGCCTCGCCCCCTAACAAATAATCCTCGGCTTCCTTTGGAGTTAGCGGTCTCAAAACTCCCGATTCAACGTCGGGAGCGTAAACAAAATAATCTGATTTTTCCCGTTGTAATTCTTTCCAGAAAAAGGGAGCCTGAACAAGTGTAGGAGCAAAATCTGGATGTCCTGGCAAAATCAAATTAGACATTAGACAACAAGTTCTGTTCCGCTTTCAACTTGAGACCACCCGGTTGGTAGGGTTTTAGTAGAGTCGTAAAAAGTCGCCACATTGTCTACCTTGCCAGCCGCTCCTGTGGACAGTGTACTGGAACCTTCCACGAAACTGGCTCCAGCTCTGGGAGGTACGGGAGCATTGCAACCCATAGTAAGCCCCCTCCAATGAGCTTCAGTTGTAGGAAAGGAAATTCCTAAAGCTGTTAATGTCGCTGCATTAATTCTGAAAAGCTGTCTTTTCATCATAGACCACCCGTAGGAAAATGTTTTTACTCCACTTTTACAATCAACCATCGCAATTACATTCCCGCTTGAAGTTGCTGTAAATCCTGTAGTTGTCTGAGTCCTTTGTTGCATAAATTTAGCATCGCTCGATTTAGCCCAACCTGCGGCGCGAGCGGCTGGAAAGCTGGCTGTAGAACAAAAACTCATAATTCGTTTAGCTTGGTGTTTAGCTACTATCGGCTTTGGATAAGATGTTCCCAAAATCGCGGGACTAAGAAAAGTCATGGCTCCAGAAATAACCGTCTGTCCTAGTGCAGTGACCTCCGTTATGGGAACGTTACTCCTGAACAAATAAACAAATTTTACTGATGTAGATACTGTATGACTTACAGTAACCTGTCGCAACGTTTTCTGGTCGTAAATATTAGTAACTGGCATTTGTCGCTGACCTCCCTTAATTTTTTAAACTTTTAAAATTAACCCAAAATTGGGAAAGAGTTAGAAACGGATTCGACCACGTTCAAACTGAATGTGTAGGTTTTCGGCTTGACCGTGTAGAACGTTCCACTTGCCGGGGGATATTCGTATTGGGTAGCTCCCCCAGTTGCAGCAACAATAGCTAAAACATCCTCTCCAGGATCAGCAAAGGCATTTTGTTCAGCCTGAGCTTGAACGAGCGCGTCTAAAATTTGGCTAACAGCCGTTAACGCGCTTTCGGCATCTGGGTAGTCCAGAACGGGAACAGAAACATCCGATCCTATCGCCGTCAATTTAGCTCTTAATTCGGCATTGGTGATAATATTCGCTTGAGGCATTGATGGTAATTCCGATTAGATAGTATTGATGCGAAGTTAGCACAAGCTGTATCCCTTTCGTCAAGGGGGTTGCAACCGAAAAAAGTCTGGCAGGTGTAATTCTAAATTGTACTATTTAGAAAATCCTAATTACACCCAGAAATTTTTTTGGCAGGCAGGTAACTCTACGCGACTCTACTGTCAGCCGGGTCTTTATTGCTACGGGAAACCAATGTAATTTTTTGCCGAGTCACGGGTAAATATGCCCAAGCTTTCCAGAATTCAAGATCAGCTATTGGCCGATATCTATTTTTCTCAACAGGTTCGCCCAAAACCATCTCTCCCGTTGGCGGATTCAAGTAGGAGGTTTCGTTGACAGGCTTTGACCCTTCGGAGAAAAAATATTCATTAAACGGCAAGCCTCTGATAAAAGAGAGTTTTTCAAACAATGCACGGGCATCAGATTGTGTTTTAAAAAAACTCCAAATTTTAAAGCCCGCTTTATACAAACTGTAAGCATAACTTTCTCTTCCCCTCTTCAAAATATGAGGATTATTGTTTGGGAAAAACTGAGAGGTAATATTGTTTTTCCAGTTCCTTAATTCGGAAATGTCGAGTAGTTTTTCTTGAGGCAAAATCTTTAAAGATATTTTTTCGACGTGTTCAGTCATACAGATTTGAAAAATCGATTTTAACGGTTGTTTTCCCGGTTCTATATTAGATTTTTGATAAAACATTATAAAAATTTCAGGATGACCAACTCGACGATAAGAATCGTTACTAATTCTAAATACTTCGCTTTCCCCTTCTCCTGTTGTTCCCTTGTGTTCAAGTTGAATGATTTGATTGATGATATCTTTGTCACTTCCAATTAAAAGATAAGATTCATTTTTACTTCTATTCGGCCAATATTCAATAGTCCGCCATAACGGATTATTTTTAACATTAGGATTTTTTAACTCTAAATAACCAGGGCGCTCATCTCTATCTTTTCTAAAACCAGGCGTTATAGTTCCGTCTTTATTTGTCCTGTCCTTAATAGGGTAATTTGTTATAAGTCCAGGCGTTCCAGTGCGGTTAATGGCATAACTGAAGCCATTTTCCCAGTATTTCCACCAAGTTTCAAATGTTAAATTAATTCCTCGATATTCATAATACATATCGAGAGCTTTAAGCAACGAAATTTGAGTAGGAATGGTTATTTCATTGCCATAGATAATCAAGGGTTTTCCCTTATCTTTACTTTTCTGAAGTTCTAAAGCATAGACATCATAATTGGGTTGATCTTCTGGTGGGGTTGTTTTTTGATTGCCATTAGGAAGATAAGTGACGGCTTCCTCCTGAGCCATCTTGGCATAGATAGAATTTCTCCAACGTTCGTCTTTGTTCATTGTTATCGAGTTTGAGATTTATACACAATCGCTTCGTTCCAGGTCTCCCAAAATGACTCTAGAAATTCTTCGGTCAAGTTTCTAATTTTCTCATCTTCAATTTTTTCGACCTTTCCTTCTAAGTCAATGTGCCGTTTTAAACTCCAAGGTTGAGAAGATGGGTTCCCCCATTGTTCAATCGAAGTTCCAAGCTTGTTATTGCCGGGAAGTTTAATCCCTTGGGCTATTTTTTTAAAGTTTTCAGGAGATTCTTTATACGCTTTCTTGATAAATTGCCTAGTGTTCTTGTAGGCAAGTTTTATCGCGACGGCTACAAAAGTTCGTATTCCCACCATTGCGAATTCACTAACTGATTCTAATAGTTCATCTCGAATATTCTCGTCAACTTCCCACATCAGAGCGAGGGAGGTCACGTTAATTTCAATCTTGGGGGGACTGGTTAGCCCGGTAACGAGCATTGATGCTGTAGCCCTTCCCAAAAATTCTCCCATCGGCCCGTAGAGGCTGGTGATCGCTTGATCAATAGCCTTGTCAATGTCCTCGTCCGTTTCCTGCCATTCAAAGTTGTACAAAAAGGTTCCGGCTTTGGTTAGTCCCAACAGAATCGATCCAGCGCTCAAAGTCGCTACTCCAGTTTTCAAAGCAGCAATCAAACCTGTGCTTCCGCCAGCGGCCCAACCCGCAAAAGCGCCACCCCCTGCAATTAGTCCGGTCACACCAACCCAAGCGATTCCTATTCCAGCGCCAATCCCTGCGATCGCGCCAATTGGATCATCTTTTGCCCATTGACCAAATAATTTCCAGTCCCCTCGGAAAAGGGCAGAACCTAATTCCCTTGCTCCTGCAACCATTTTCGACATATACCTTCCGATGTTCTGTCCGAGTTGCTGAATCCCAGGTAGGACTTTTTTCTTCAATCCATCGGCTAACCAACTTCCCGTTTCCCCAAGCCATTCACCCATCTTTTTTAGTTCTTTCGCTGAAAACATTACGCTGTCGCGCCAAGCTGTAGCGAGTTCAAAACTTTCAACGCCAAGGGGTTCGGGCTTCTCTGCGGTTGCTGTTGCCATAATAGGGATCTATTGAGGTTATATTATGAATAACATCACCCTTACCCTGATCTGCTTAACTTGTGGTCTTGTCGGTTTCTTAATGATGAATGCACCTATCCCTTCACTTTTTCAGTGGGGATTTTTTGTTGTTACTAGCTGCACTTTCCTGTTTATCCGAGGAAAATCCTGATGTTCCTTTTTCTCCCGGAGCTTTCGGAGGATTTCGGAACACAGCCGCATCTTGAGAAAGCTTAACGATGTTGGGTTGGGAGTCACGATCCCACCCAACAACTAACTCACGAGGATTGTACTCTTTATTCTGAGATTGAGCAGCCTTGAATCCTTCTTCAAAATCCTCAAGGAAAAATTTAAACCCAACTTGACTGGAGCCAATTCCCATCGCCTGACGCATCCATCGGCGAAACAAAAAACCCTGCATATCTAACCGGACAAGTTCAGCTTGTAACTCGGTATAAAGCTCACTTTTCGCAGCCGCTTTCTTCTCGGCTGGCGTTGTCGGGGTTGAGCGTTGCCGAGTGTCTTTGTCCGGTTTAATGCTTGATTTGCGACGGGGTTTTGCCATTTAATCTAAACGATTTTTTGCCTTTTCTGTCATTTGTTTGTTGGTTTTATCGGTTGACATCATTTAAACCCTTTCAACCGCATATACAACATAGTGACATAATACCACAGTGTTTCGGCAGATTCATCATAACCGTAAGCGTCATAAGTTTCTTCAGCCGTTCGGAGAAATTCCGGCAAGAGTTTTTTGACTGCATCATTTTGATTAGCATCAAGAGCCCTTTCTTGTTTAGATTTCTTGACATCATCCGGCATGGGGTCAAGGTCAAACGGGATGCGGACTTTTCCAACTGATTCCTTAAATGGGATGCCAGAACCATAAAGCATAGTATGCAGAATACTCCGATTTTCTTGAACAATTATCATCAACTCGCTCTGCAAAATTGATTGTCTAATTAAAAAATTTAACGTTGTTTGATCATCAATCTGGTTTTTCAACAACAGCTCGACGACTTCCTGCATTGCCGAAGTTGCTTCAGGATAGGTTTTTGTTAGCGGTTGATCACCCGGAGTTGTTGGATTAGCATCAGCAACCATTGCAGTGAATGGTGCGGGTGTTCGCATATTAATGGCTTGAAATAACCGTTTCAAGATAGTAGCGTAGTCCTTATTTATAAGCTTCCCTTGACCGCCCGGACTAACTTGATTAGCAGGCAAAGGAAAGCCGGTTTCTAGAATTTCGTCTACTCTAAAAACTTCATACAAAGCAGCCGTCATTTTACAACAGTCTTCATTCATTATATTTTTTCCTCGAATTGGTGGAGGTTGCTTAGGGGCTTTTTCCGCTTTTTTTTGTTCGGCACAGACCGGATCAATTGGCGGATTGATAACAACTATTGTAGGGGTAATCACCGTGTAAGAATAGGTTATATATTCATAGGGGGCAAAACAGTTTTTGTTAAAAGCCTCCCCCCAATCCTCACCAGGGGGTGCAGTATATTCGGGGGCACACTCGGGAGTATCCATGAAATGATTTGCTGTTACCGATGTTCCAGACTCAGTAACAGACGCTAAAGCTTCAACTTCCCGTTTAACGTCTGCCCAAATTCCTGATTTAGCCTTTGTTTTGAAACTTGCAGAAGATTCTTTTGTGAAGTTTTTCGACGCAACCCATTCTAAATCGGGAAGATAGGCACCGTAAGAGAATGGGGTTAAGATTTTTTTTTCAATCGTAACTCTTGACCATCGTCCATTTTCATAATTAAACCCAATAATATTAGAAATTTCTGATTCTTGACGAACGCCAGGATTCGTCCACCAAACCCCATCAATTCGCAAATATGCTGCTGAATTCCACTCAGAAACAACTTCTGAACTTGATGCTACATAATAAGTAACTCGCGCATTGTCTGGTATGCAGTCGGGAAAGTCTACTTTAGGCTTAGGGGGTTTTGTTCCAAATGGTGATTTAGGTGAACCAGGTGGCTTCGGAGGTTCAGGCGGATCAGGTGGTTCTTCTTCTTCACATTCGGGAATCGTTCTCGTCTCTTTCTTCGCCTCAATTCCTTTTATGTAATAAGTCAGAACGACAGTGCAACCGTTCCTTTCTCCCTTGATTTCAAATAACTCGAAAACGTAACTAACTTTTGAATTATTTGGCTCCTTTAAATTTAATTCAACAGCCGCTACCCCGATTCCGATTTTTAAAACACCCTTAGAAGAGATTGCTAAACTTAATCCCTTCCAATTTACGCCAAAGTCCACCTCTGGGCTTTCTTCTTCGTTAGTATTTACATCAACATCAACCTCTGAATCTCTTTCGCTTCGAGGACTTTTTTCAGTTCGGGCGGTTCGGGCGGTTCGGGCGGTTCTAGGCATTATTTCTAACCAAATACTAACTGCTGATATCCAACCCAGCCCGCCCCTTCTAGTCGCGCACAGTTCAAAGGAAGTTTTATGATGCTAGTGCTAAAAGTTTTACTAAGTAAATGAGAATTTCCTCCCGAATAGTAGAAGTTGCCGTTCTCATAAGTCAGGCTTTCTCCCGGTTCAAGGAAAGGAGCCGCAGGCGGTCTAACAGATGTTTCTACATTCGAGAAATTGAAATACAGGCGTGTATTTCCGGCGTTGGAAATATACAAAGCGGCTCTGTTTGATTGAGCTGACAAAACTCTCTCGGAAAGAGTACCAATGTTTTTAGAGCCGGAACTTGATTCATTTATTTGAGGAATGACTTCTACAGGTTCAGGGATTGTGTAGGAAACATTTCCCGAATATCCTCCATTGAGTTCAATGTAATCTTCTCCTTCTAGATACCGAGGATGAATTGATAGCCCTATTTTATGTCTAATTCCTCCAAACATCACCCCCGCTTCATCCAGAAAATAAGGAAAAATTAAGCTAATATGACCTTCTAATCCCAAATATTGAAGCCAGTCTCTTCCTGAGTGAACAGAACGCCAATTTCCGTCAAACCAACGCCACAAAAGAAACTGTATAGCGTGACCGGATTGCGGAGAGAATTTTCTTTTGAATTCCACAGCCTTTGCTTGCCGCGCTTCATCCGAATCTGAAATTTTTATTCCGGGAAGTTGAGAAGTTAAAATCCTCGCCAAACTGGGGAAGTAATAGTGCATAGCGAGATATTCAAGAGAAAAAGACCATTGAATATTAGTGGCGTTTGCAGGCATTTTTGCAGATGCTTCTGACTCCCAATCAACAATCGTTATTATCCTCCCATCTCCATTAGATGAGTCAATCCTGATCGGGGGCAGCTCGTCCTTAAATTCTTGAGTAATCGGTGCAGTCATTAATAATTTATTTCTATTTTTTGTTAGGTTGCAACAATTGGTATAGATGGATTACGGGAAGTTCTCTAAAGTTATAAGTTGCTCAAATACGGCTTTGCTTTACTGCTAGAACTTCCACCAGCTAACGTAATCACCAAAGGATAATCGGTAAGGTTTGCAGAAACAATAACAGGCTTGGTGTTGCTAGTCGGTTCACCTTTTCCTATTGAATAATCTATGAATCTCGTTTCGATATCAGAGTTAAAGTTGCGGTCTAGTTCATACTTGCTCTGAACAAGTACCAGATGAAAGAATGCGTCGATTAGGTTTGTTCGATTATAGGGATAATCACCCGTTCCTGCTGTGAAGGTGACATTCGTTAAATAATTGTGCAGAACGATTTCCCCTTCTACCCACTCCGCCTCAGCACCTTCAAACGCTACGGTCGTTGTTTCCGCTTCCTCATCTGTGGTGATACTGATGCGATCTATATTATTACCGTTTGTGACGCTCGACTTTTGGTAGTTGAGAATAGACCTCGCCATGCTGAGGGTTAATTCTTCTAGGGTCAACTCTGAAGTAAAATTGGGATAAATTCCCTGTTCAGGAAGTAACATGAGATGCCAATCAGTAACAGTAATTCCTCTAGTTTATCTGAAGAACTAATCAATTCATTAATTGAAGCGTTGAGCGGTGGAGGTTTTGGCGGAGGATTGGGAATTCCTGCTTATCGGTTCGCCAAAGTTGCAGAAATAGATCTTCTGGCTGGACAACAGACTTTAATACTGGCGGAAACTCCCGAGAAAAGTCTGAGGGAAGTTACCATCACCAATCTATCGGAGCATTCTGTACAGCTAATTTGGCGATCGCAGAACGACCTTCATCATTTTGCAACCATCCACCCCAACGAAACGCTACAAGATAATAACGATGGAGGTATCAGACTTGAGGCTGTGGCTTCCCAATCGGCTAAAATCAGAGTAGCTGTTCGCAGTGAGTCCGAAATTTTTTATGAGATTGGCACCGAAACAATGCCCTATTTCCCCGTTGAGGTCAGCTTGCATTTCCCGACCGGAGCTAACTACCCCCAAGTAGAAGAAGATGATTTAACTGAACCTGTCACAACGGAATATGAAACGAACCTGCAACGTTTGTTCAATTCCAACGATGCCATCACTGGATGGAAAGCACTAAGTTTTGATTCCTTTACGCCAGGAGAGGATTTAACAATCACTGTTGAAGCGATAGGTAATTTTTATGACGCGCCTATCGCTTTACAACTGATTCATCCGCTTCAATTGGTGCGCGTACTGAGCGATGTAATGAGTGATTTAATTAATCCCGAATCTAGCTCATTACCCGACAATTTTATGGGGAGAATTACTGCATCAGGATGGGTTGGGGAAGTCAATAGCTACGCTGGCGGGAATATAACTTTTCGCCCAAACTTTAATCGCTGTATGGGGCGGTTTGTTGCTAAAAAGCCAGGTACCGAGTATAACGACACTTGCATCATCAAAGAATATCAACCCAATACCGATCCGCTTAAAGGTGGGAAATTTATACTAGAAGGGTTTTAATATATTAAATGAGTGAATCATGGAGCGTTGCGTCGCAGAGTTGGGATGAATTGACTAATAAACCCGCAGTATTAGCGGATAATATTATCGACTGGAGTGAAATAAATAACCGCCCCGATGTTCAGGTATTGGCAGATAATATTAACTACATTCTTAATAACTATTCACTCGCAACTCACAGCCACAGCTCTCTATATTCACCGCTTTCTCATAATCACAATTCTGCTTACTCGTCGCTTTCTCACACTCATTCCCAATATTCATCAACAACCCACAATCACGCTTTATCTGCTCTAACGGATACAACTTTTACTTCTTTAACTTCCGGACAATTGATGAGGTTCGATGGGACAAAATGGATTAATTTTTCTCCTGATTACGCGGCGGGAAATCACGATCACAACTCTACTTATTCACCGCTTTCTCACACTCACAACAATATTCAGAATGGATCGGCTTTAATATCAACTAATCAAAGCGGGGATTTATCAGGGATTCGATATGGATATGCTAATCAAATAAGCATGAGCCATGCTCAGACTTCTCGCAACTCGGATAATATTTTTTATTCTTCATCTGATAACTTTATCCGAAAAAACACAGCAGCAGGAGTGATAGCGAGTTTAGGATTAGATTCTAAATATTTAAAATCGGAAGAAATCGAAGAGGGAACTTTTACACCAACTTTAAGAACAGTACAAAACACATCTCAACCAACTTATTCTTCCCGTGATGGTTATTATTTTAAAATCAATAAAATGATATTCTTTACTGTACTTATTACTTTTACTTCATCTTTGACAGCTAGCACAGAACAAATTGCTATCACATTACCTTTTTCTGCTCTAACTGGCTTTTTTGTAACCGTTAATATTTTTCAATTTTCCGGTTTTTCAATTAGCACAAACCAAAGAATTATTGGTACGGTTGTTTCTAACTTGGTGCGGTTGTGGGTTCAAGATAACGTGATGTCGTCCAGTACGTTAATGGCAAATACTATGAATGGCAATGGTACAATAAGGCTAAATGGAACCTTTTGTATTAGTTGATTTTATGATTTATAAATTTTCTATTGTTCAAATTTCTATCCAAGAAAATTTTGTCTTTTCTATTCTCAGAAAAAAACGATTATTTGATGATTTTGGGAATGAAGTGTTGTTAGCCGAATCATCAAATAATTATAGATGTATCTTAGAACCTAATGAAGATATTGATGGTGAACTTGCTAAAATTTTCGCAGATGGAGCGGAGATCAACCTCGAATTAATTAATTTTATCCACAACGAATTAAAATCTACCTTGAAAATATGGTGGACTGCCGAACGAATTGAGGCTTACCGAAAATCTATCAGTAATACTGATGATTGAGAAGAGGGATAGCACTTACAACTCCACTGCCTGTGCAACTTGAACATTGATATTAACTGTTTCTCCTGAAGCGCAGATTGCTTTAATCTGTTGTGGCCCGATTGCAAGATTGAGGCGCTGAGCTCCGCGTTCCAGGATAAAGCTATAGCTTGTTGTCGTCGGAGTTCCTCCAATAGAACAATAAACCAACGGGGAATTAGCCGGACAACCAATATTTATAAATCGTTGCTTGACGCCTGTCGTGTCCTCCTCAATGAGTTCGATTCCACCAACCGTGCTGTTAACCGCGATCGTTGCGGTTGTTCCGTACTCACCGGGAACCATCACCGAAACTTGAGGGGGATAATATACTGACCACGCCATGAAGTTGTTCTCAAATCTAATGGTTCAATTTTAGCTCAGTATTGATGAGCCAGAGGAATAAAGCGATCGCATTTCCAGTTCAACGGATCCTCGTTTGGCGATCGCATACCTGTTAATCTAAGAACAGTTCTTTCCAAACGCTTTCTCCAATGAGGAATCATGTGATCAGCCCCTAGCTGTATGGCTAAGGGTTTTTTGTTTTCACAGGTTTCCAAAATAGGGCTTAAGGAGCATCTGTAATATTGTTTTCTACCCAGTCTCAGAATTGTTGTTGGGGACTAGAATTCATTTAACCGTTAAATAGATTGCAATTCCTTCAAAATATCAGCACGCAAGTCCGAGGGAAGTTGCTTATACAGCTTTTTGATTTCCTCTTTCTTGTCTCCGAAAGTTTGATTAAGGTAAAAGTCCTCATCATAATCAAAGAACTCATCAAAACATGACGGTTCAGGCTTCTCAATCAGCTCTTTTTGGATGATTGCACAATTGTTTATGATGTAGGCGACGGAATCAAGTATTGGCTGATTGGTTTCCTGATTCTTCAGACGGGCTTCTTCTGAAGTCAAAATCTTGCTCAACTTTCCGTTAAGCTCACTAATACTGATTACACATTGACCGACGATATGGTAATTCCAGTTCGTATTAACTGAAATTTGATTGATATCTGTCATCATTTAACCTCCAAATAGTCAGCGTTGTCATTTGAATAAATTAGGGGTGATTGTACACCTATTGGGGAGAGTTAGCAGGTTGTTCGTCGTGTCCGTTTACTTTGATCATTTTTGCCAATATCTCAGGACTGATACCAGTAATTTTTGCTGTCAACAAAAGGGTTGCAGCACTAGGCTTGCTATTCGTGACCACGTTGAAAATGAACTCAGTTAGTACCTGTTGTTCATCCGGTACTTGAGCGGGATCTTTTATTCCAGATCCGGCTAGACCATAACCAGTGTTCAGGCAAAGCTCACAGATAAAAGCTACTAAGTTGGGCAAGGATCGCCCCTGCTGATCTGCTACCTCCTCAAGTTGGTCGTAGACTCTACCAGGCAAAGTCACGTTTACTCGTTTGGTTGTCATCGTTAATCCCATCACTCATTTTATTGTAAGAGCAGATGAGCTTTTGATACACATTTGTACTTTTGTGTAAATATTTTATCTAGAAGTACTTGACAAGTACAGATATATGTTGCTACTATCTTGGATATAAGCGGATCGCAAAGTCAAGCACCAGAGAAGGGTGACACTCTATCCCGTCCCTAAGCCGTTGGCTCACACGGAGAGACTACTAAACTCCCTAAAGACTAATTCCGTCACTTTCCAAAACACGCCACAGCGTACCAACCTTTATCAAGATTTGACAAACCATGACACATATTGCCGTCGATACCGGGTATCGGCATTTAAAAGTAGCTGAAAATGGCTACAAACCCGCAGTTTTTGATTCAGTATTTGCAGATTTAATCGGACGTTCAGCACCAAAGTCAAATTCTAAAAGTGCCGTTATCAAATACCTAAAATCCAATCACAAAAACAACGATAAGCTCGTAGGTAAGACTTGGGTAGCTGGATATTCAGCCCGTAATATCAACACCGCAAAATCACTCATCAACACCCAAAAATCAGAGACAGCGATCAGACTAGCATTGATGGCTTTCCAACCTCGTAGTGGTGAATTTTTCAGAGAAGTTAACCAGTTGATCACAAGCTTGCCAGAATTGCGAGATACAACCGCAGTAGAAGCACTCAAAAATGCTTTTCAGGGTAGCCACAAGTACGAGATTAACGGCTCAGAAGTTAGACTCAGCATCAACTCAGTTGAAATCTATCAAGAAGGGTTAGGAACTTACTGGCTAGCACAACGAGAAAACCTCACCTTACCCAACACGCTAACCGGAATTCTAGACCTCGGAGGAAAGACCGCTAATTTATTATTAATTGATGAATTTGGAGAACCCGTTGAGGACTCAAGTGCGTCCTTCGGTACTGGCGGAACCTACGAGCTAGTAGGGCTTATAGCCTCTAATCCCGATTTAATTTGTGCTAATAAAGGTTCAGCAATTGCTCAAACCACAGTAATGGATGCTTTGTCATCTGGCTCTCGTTTTCTTGGTGTTAGTGGTATTGATTTCAGTCAGTATTATCAGGAGTATCTCAATCAATGGTTTAGCGGCATTCTTGCAGAACTTGAAACACGATGGAGTCGCTACTTTAGTCGATTAGGGCGGGTAATTGTAACGGGAGGATCAGCTAATTTAGTTAGAGAGTTGATAGCTGACAATAACTACTTTGCAATTCCTAGTAATCCACAGCTTGCAAACGTTGTCGGACTGCTCTACAAACCCAGTAACTTATCTGTTGTAGGAGGTCATCAATATGTCTCAGCAAGTTGAGGTGAGATTTAAAGCTTCGGTTGAGCTGTCCGCAAAGATTAAAGAGCTACAAAGTATAGGAGAGTTCGACAATGCAGGGGGTGCTGTCAAGAGCGCATTAGCAGCAACAATAGATAACGTCATTGCAGCTTATAAAGCATTAGGAAAGGGTGTCGCGATTGCACAAACTCAGTTATCTGAATCAGAACCACCAAAACAGCAAACACCCGTGCAACAGACTTCGACGCAAACTCAACAGCCAACACCGCCTACAGGGGGATTTGGAAATAGCTTCTCAACAACAAAGACAAAACTCGCAAGCTAACACGATGGCCAAAAATCTAGAATCCCAAACCACCGACCAGCTCAAACAACGCCTTGCTGAAATTAACCAGCAACAAGCCCAACTCAGACAGGAAATTGAAGCAATCAAACGACTAAAAGCTTAAATAAACAAAGACAACAATTAACCCGTAACGACAAGCGTTTATGGGGGTGCAATTCCCCCAACGGGACTGGAGATAAACTCCTTAGAACATTGACAATTTAATAGCGATACGCCACCAAGCGGCTAGATTGAATGCAATTTTTAATTGGCGATCGCATTTCCCTGAACAGTTCAACTCGGTGCAATTCCGAGACGGGGAATTCGGGTAAATTCAGCCCGATATATATTGGAGTAAAAAGTAATGGATCGAAACTACATTGCAGATCACATTAATCGCATCAAAGGCAGATTTAAAGACAATCCCAAACTTCAGGATGATTCAATGTGGAGGATTGCCAGTAACGCTAAAACGAGGTGAATGATGGAATTCTTGATAATTGCAGCGTCCTTTCTTCCTGCAATTCTTTATGAAATTGCACTCAAAAACAAAGAGGGACTGGAAGATAGCCCCTCTGATCAATCTTGAAATACATCACACTTATCCCCATGATACAGCATCAATACAATTTACTTCTAGCTCTGGCTCTCAACTGTCACACCAGAGCAAACCATTCGGACTCACACACAGTCACAGATTCGTTAATCGACCTCGAAGACTATCAACTGATCAGCCACGATGAGCGACTTTATAGAGAAGTTGAACCGCTTGATAAACTGAGCCAAGATGAAATACTTGACCGGATTATTCAACTCGCAAATCAACTCAAATCTAAGGAGATAAAAGCAGCATGAGCGAGCAAAAAATTATCGAACAGCTTCTC
>Ga0209450_10000339_pt1 | contig 24938 bp, 25 predicted proteins | sample FrelakmetLWP11LW_FD_187149 | JGI IMG/M metagenome (GOLD analysis project Ga0209450, IMG submission 187149) | Freshwater lake sediment microbial communities from the University of Notre Dame, USA, for methane emissions studies - LWP11 LW (SPAdes)... | ecosystem: Environmental > Aquatic >...
CAAGGTTTTCATAAGGATCTGAGTTATATTAATTAATACCTGGAAGCTGTCAGTCCGGTCCGGTTGTTATAACGGCTGTATCACCAGATTCTTCCACTGAACCTTGATCCCTCCTCCGTCATGGATCTGGAGGGCGATACGGCCGTTGGCCCTTCCGATTTTCGGATCGCTGAGATGTGTCATCTCTTCTCCGTTGAGCCAGGTGGTCACTTCATCTCCTACAACCTTGATTCTCATGGTATTCCATTCGCCGACTTTCAGTACCTCCTCCTTTTCGTCGGGGATCTGGTTCAGCCACCCTCTTCCGTACGATTCGTATATACCTCCGGAATCGTGCCCTTTGGGAGCCACTTCCACCTGCCAGCCTGACACCTTTGTCCCTTCAACCACAGACCGGAAGAATATCCCGCTGTTGCCGTCAGATATCTGTCTGAAGTCTACCGAGAGGTCGAAATCCTTATAATACATGTCAGTAGCCAGGTAACCGTACTGTTTGTCAGGGCCGCTCTCACAAACCAGCAGTCCGTCTTCAACGAACCATTTCTCCGTTCCGTAGGCAATCCACCCCGTCAGGTCAACACCGTTGAAGAGGGTTACTGCAGATCTTTCCTTCTCCGGCAGTTCTTTGATCTTCATATTCCTGAACCAGGCCTTGCTGCCATGATCCTGCAGGCTTATATGACCGGTAGCCGATAGACCGTATTCCGGAGCGTTCATCCATTTGCCGCTGTTCTTCAGGGCAAACCATTCAGATGTCCAGGCTTCAAACTCCAGCAGCTTCTCTCCGTTGAGCCAGTATTCCACATGACCGTTGTCAAATAAAATCCTCGATGTATTCCATTCGCCCGCAGGGTTCAGTTTCTTTGTTGCGGTGTCAGGCAGGTACATTGCATAATCTGCTCCCGCCTTCTGCCATTCTTCAAGAGGATCGGGGTAACCGAAGTCATCAATCAACTGGTATTCCGGTCCCGTGATGTAAGGTGTCCTGAATCGTTCTGATTCCATGACATGATATAGAAGCCCGCTGTTTCCACCCTCCTCAATTTTCCAGTCAAATTTCAGATCGAAGTTCTCATATTCCCCGACAGTGACAATATATGCAGTAGAGTCACTTCCAGTGCCGTCGGCTGCAATGCATCCCTCCTCAACCTTCCAGTGGCCTGTACCCTCACTGTTATAAAGCCTCCAGTTTTCGAGGCTCACGCCGTCAAAAAGAAGTTTCCATCCTTCAGCCTCCTCCGCCTTTGACAGTTTGTTTTGACTTCCGCCGCAGCCTGATAAGCTCATCAGGAGCAATAACATTAAACATGTGATCAGTTGTTTCATGATGTATAAGATTTCTGGTTCATAATTATTGACCGTTAATATACAATAATGCGGTTTAAGTTGTTCCTTTCAGGTGATAATCATTGAGGGCAACAGCAGGATTTTTTATCTTTATCCCATCTGCCACAGCGGACTATAAAAGAGAAATGAAACAATGACCATCAAACATGATACGACAATCGCCGCACCCGCAACCGGCACCGGAGGGGCAATTGCGGTCATCAGGATCAGCGGGCCGGAAACGTTTCGCATAATATCGTCCATCTTCAGGCCTGTGTCAAAATCTGCTGATATCCGAAAGCAAAAGGGGTACACTGTTCATTACGGCCATATCTGGGAAAATGATCAGCTCGTTGATGAAGTGCTGGTAACAGTCTTCAGGGAGCCTGATTCTTATACAGGCGAAGACTCGGCTGAGATCAGTTATCACGCTTCACCTTTCATTCAGCATAAACTGCTGGAACTGCTTACCAGCCTCGGAGCCTCCGTTGCCATGCCAGGTGAGTTCACCATGCGGGCATTCATAAACGGCAAGATGGACCTGTCACAGGCTGAGGCGGTGGCAGACATTATTGCCTCAGAGTCAGAGGCAGCACACAGGCTGGCAATGACACAACTCAGAGGTGGCTTCTCGACGGAGATAGAGAAGCTGAGGCATGAGCTCCTCTCTTTTGCCTCGCTCATCGAGCTTGAGCTTGACTTCAGTGAGGAGGATGTGATTTTTGCCGATCGCTTTTCCATGACAGAAACAATCATAAGGATAAAGAGCCTGGTGGATAGCCTTGCCTCCTCCTTCCGGCTCGGGAATGCAATCAGAAAGGGTATCCCTGTGGTTATTGCAGGCATGACAAATGTGGGGAAGTCTTCCCTCCTTAACGTCCTCCTTCAGGAAGAGAGGGCGATAGTCTCGGAAATACCGGGAACTACACGCGACACTATTGAAGAGGTCCTGCACCTGGGAGGCTTGCTTTTCCGGTTTATTGACACGGCAGGGTTGCGCGGAGAAGAGGTCAGGGATAAGATTGAGGCCAGGGGGATTGAGAGAACAAAGGCCAGGCTGGAGAAGGCTGACATTGTCCTGGCTGTGACTGAAGCAACAGATGCTGCTGAGGATATATCTTCCCTTGCCGATGCCCTCAGGGAGCTCATACCCGACAGCAGGACAAGGCTCATACTTGTGATCAATAAGTCGGACCTTCTCCCGGCAGATAAACTGGTAGTCCTTAAAGAGCATCTTGCTGTATCCTGCAAATTGCCGGTCGTTTTTATCTCAGCCCTCAGAACGGAAGGCATTGATGAGCTTAAACGGATACTTATTGAATCGGTCGGGAAGGGAGCGCTGGATTCACCTCAGTATATTGTCACAAATGCAAGGCATTACGAGGCTCTGACAAAGGTCTCTCAGAGCCTTGGCAGAGCACTGGATGGCTTTCATGACGGCATTCCAACCGAACTCATCGCAACTGATGTCAGGCAGGCGATATATTATCTCGGCCTGATCACAGGTAAAATAACACCAGATGACATTCTTGGTGAGATATTCGCAAATTTCTGCATCGGAAAGTAACTTTCAGCATCATAAACCTTACTTCCTCATGAACTTAAAGATCAGATTTTTACTTGTGGCATTATTTACCGGGCTCATCGCGGTGTGTGATGGTGTATACGGCCAGAAGAACGAAACCAGGCCGGTTACGGCATCTCAGGTTGAGATCAAATATCATGACGGGCATGAGTTTTCAGTTTACGGCAGGCTTCATGATGAGAGGAATTTCAATCGTCTTCCTGCAAAATATGAGACGGTAGTAAGACCCGAAGTATGGAATCTGAGTAAGAACTCAGCAGGGATATCAGTCATGTTCAGAACAAACTCACCTGTTATCAAGGTTAAGTGGACGCTTCTCAACAACACCACCCTGGCCAATATGGCAAAGATAGGCGTTGGCGGAGTTGACCTCTATTGCCTTGCAGGTGAAAAATGGGAGTATGTCAATTCAGGCGTCCCTTACGGAAAGAGGAATGAGAGTACCCTTATCGCCGGCATGGATACTACTTATAAAGAATTCATGATCTATCTCCCGCTGTATGACGGCATTGACACTCTGGAGATCGGCATAAGCGACGGGTCCTCGATTAGCAGGCATGAAAACAATGGCAGTGCAGGAATAAAGCCTGTCGTATTCTACGGCACCAGCATCACCCAGGGTGGATGCGCCTCGCGACCGGGCATGGCCTATACAACAATCATTTCCAGGCGGTTGGGTGTTGAGGTTATCAATCTCGGTTTCAGCGGCAACGGCAGGCTGGAACAATCGGTAGGTCAGGCTGTTTGCGAGGTTGAGGCCTCGCTGGTGGTGCTCGATTGTCTGCCTAACTCTCCTGTTGATACCATCAGGAAAAATGCACTTCCCCTGATAAGACAGATACGAAAATGTCATCCCGAGACACCAATCCTGCTTGTTGAAAGCTCTGTCACTGATGCTTCTTTTTTCCCTCAGTCAGAGCTTTACTCCGGAAACAGGAATAGCAATATACGACAGCAGAATGGTGAACTGAAATTGGTGTTCAACCAGGCGCTGTCAGAAGGAATAATCGGTCTTCACTACCTTGAGGCTGACAACCTGATCGGGGATGATCACGAAGGCACCGTCGATGGCGTTCATCCGTCAGATCTTGGCATGTTAAGACTCGCAGATAAAATTCAATCTGCCATTGAGGAGATTCTTAAACCAGAATAGACCACCTCCTTTTTCAGCCGATCATTGCCCCGCAGGAGCGCAGGGTGTCGAAAAACCCGGGGAATGATTTATTCACAGCTTCGGCGCCGGTGATGGTCACCTCTCCCCTGCCACCAAGCGCCATGACCGTAGCCATCATGGCTATGCGGTGATCATTATGTGAGCCGACTGCTGCCCCCCGTACCTCTCCACCATCTACCATAAGGCCATCACCCTCAACATGGGCATGGATGTTCAGTGCACCGAGAACATCAATGATCGCTTCTGCGCGGTTGCTCTCCTTGTGCACCAGCCTGCTCACGCCGGCTATTCTGCTGGTCCCTTTGCAATATGCTGCCAGAGCGGCGACCGGCGGAAAGAGATCTGGAGAGTCGGTGGCATCGAATGTGAAAGGTAACAGGCCTGCTTTTGACACCTTTATTTTATTCATGTCTGTTGTCAGACCAGCTCCGGCCATCCTCAGTACATCCATAACAGCCCTGTCAGCCTGCAGGCTGTCACGATTGAGATTATCAATGCAGATATCGCCTGATATTGCGCCGGCCACCAGCAGAAAGGCAGCCCCGCTCCAGTCGCCCTCAACCATGTATTCATGCGCATTGTAGGCCTGGTTGCCCTTAATTGTGAAGCGAACAAAATCATTGTTTTCAACGGTAATGCCAAACTCTGAGAGGAGCTTCAGGGTGAGGTCTATATAGGGCTTGCTCTTCAGGTCATTGACGTTGACTATGCTTCCGGCGTGCAGCAGTGGCAGAGTCATCAGCAGGCCTGTCAGAAGCTGTGACCCGGAGGCACCGTCAATTGTAACGTTTCCCGCTGACAGCTCTCCCTTCAGGGTAAAGGGAAGGTGTCCGCCGGTGGTGTCAACCCTTACACCCAGCTGCTCCAGGGCATCATTTATCATCGTTACAGGCCTGCCAGTGAGCGAACCCTCACCGGTAAACGTTGTCTCCCTGGTTAATAGTGCCGCGATGGGCGCGAACATCCTCATAGCAAGTCCTGACTCGCCGCAATGGAGGGTAACTGCAGTGCCAGGTCTTACACCTGACTTTACAATAACGGCATCGCGGTTTCTTGTCACAGACGCACCCAATGCCTCTGCCATTCCTAATGCAGCCAAAGCGTCGCTGCAATATGACGGATTATGTATGACAGTAGTGCCGCGTGAAAGCAGTCCTGCTGCTATGGCCCTCTGGGTAAGGCTCTTGCTTGGCGGTGCCTTGACTGTGCCAACAGGTCGTGACGGTTGAATAATGACTTTCATTTTTTTCTGACGCGATTCAGGCCTTGATGTTCTTTATGCTAATTTAAGCTTCTTTCATCACTTTCATCTGGTGACTGATCGATTCCTGGTGTATTGCTTCAAGGATTATTGTAATGAACTCGGCAGAAAGTCCTCTTTTCTCTCCCTTGTCTATTGCCCTCGTGAGTATCTCTTTCCACCGTGCGCTCTGAAGTATTGTAATATTATGCTCTTTCTTGTACTTACCGATGGTATCCGCGACCAGCATACGGCTCTCGAGTATGTCAAGGAGCTGGTCATCGTAAATATCTATCTGACTTCTCAGTTCGTTCAGCGCGTTGATGAAGTCGGAGTCCTGCGTTTCCGGGTCTCTCAGTACCAGCTGACTGATCAGCGTCGCAAGGTCACCGGGTGTAAGCTGTTGTTTCTTGTCGCTCAGGGCGTTGTCAGGGTCAATATGAGACTCGATCATCAACCCGTCATAGTTAAGGTCCATCGCTTTTTGCGCGAGATCGAGGATGAATTTACGATGGCCGCCCATATGACTCGGGTCGCACAGAAGGGGTATTTCAGGTATCCTCTGCCTCAGTTCGATGGCAATCTGCCATTTGGGCTGGTTACGGTAAGCTGTTTTCTCATATGATGAGAACCCCCGGTGAATGGCGCCGACGTGTCTTATGCCTGCCCTATACAGTCTCTCAATAGCACCCACCCACAGATCAGGTTCAGGGTTTATGGGGTTCTTGACCATGACCATGATATTGACTCCCTGAAGGGCATCTGCAATTGATTGCATTGCAAACGGATTGACTGACGTTCTGGCACCAATCCAGAGGATGTCAATGCCAAATTTAAGTGCCTCATAAACATGCTTCTCGGTTGCCACCTCAACAGCAGTGGGCAGGCCATGTTGCTCCTTAACCTGTTTCATCCATCTCAGCCCCTCCGTTCCTACTCCTTCAAATGAGTCGGGACGTGTTCTCGGCTTCCATAGCCCCGCGCGAAAGACATCCACCCGGCCCGTTTCTGCAAGCAGCCTGGCGGTCTCCATCACCTGCTCTTCCGTCTCAGCACTGCATGGGCCGGCAACCATCAGAGGTCTCTGCCTGTATACTTTCCAGCTCTTTATCGGTACGATATCAGGCGTATTCGCCAACTCTTTCAAACTTGTTTTCATTTGAGTAATTCTTGATATTTATTATCAGTTGAGTATCCGGGTGACTGCATTGGCAGTTATTATCAGTTCTTTAAGCGAAGCGGAGTCACCCGCTTCGATATATTTTTTGAACAGATTCATCTTTTCAATATAGGTATCAATCACCTCAATTATTGATTTTGCATTTCCGGTGAAGATGGGTGCCCAGGTCTCGGCTTTGCTCTTAGACAGCCTGACAGTGCTTTCGAATCCACCCGCGGCAAGAGAAAGAATATTCTTCTCGTCTTTCTCTTTTTCCAGGACACATAATGCGAGAGCGAAGGATGTTATGTGTGATATATGCGAGACATAAGCCACATGAACGTCATGCTCTGCAGAGTTCATATACTGCAGCCGCATGTGAAGGGACTGAAACAACGCTGTGATAAGGTGGAGAGCATCGTCATCGCTGCGCTCAGGATCACATATTATCGCCACCTTACCGGTAAAAAGCGAGTCGATGGCGGCAGCCGGACCAGAGTATTCAGTACCGGCCATGGGGTGGGCTGAAACATATCTGCCTCTCGCCGGGTGATGCACAACCGTCGCTGCTATATCTGCCTTGGTTGAACCCATATCTGTGACCACCTTGTCTGTGCCAGTGATCAGATCGAGTACCTGGGGCAGCAATTTGCAATTGGTGTCAACCGGTGTGCACAGCACAATGATATCTGCCCTGCTTACAGCCTCGTCCAGTTGAAGGAATTCATCGGCGAGTCCGCGATACATTGAAATCGTGCAGTGCTGCCGATTGTTATCCACTCCAATTATTTTACCGGTAAAGCCGTTGGATCTCAATCCCTTAGCCAGGGATCCCCCTATCAGACCAAGTCCTACAATAGATATTGTAACTGTCATTTTCCTGATTCTTTTTATAGTTGTAATTTGTGTTTTATGCGATCATTTGCCTCATTTATAATAGCTTCTGTAGCACAAAGGGATATTCTCACGTAGTTTTTTCCATTGGTACCAAAGACCGAGCCCGGAGTGACAAAGACATGTGCATCATTGAGGATCTGTTCTGCAAACTCCTCTCCGTCACCCCGGAAGGAGGGTATTTTCCCCCAGAGAAACAGTCCTGACTGCCCCTGGTCAAAGGAACAGCCGAGCGTATTCATCAACTTTTCGGCGGAATTCCTCCGGCTTCGGTATATATTATTAAGGTCTTTATACCATGACCCTGGTGACCGGAGTGCAGTGACTGCCGCTGCCTGAAGGGGCTTAAACATCCCGGAATCCATATTGCTCTTGATCCTGACGATGGCACTTATATAATCAGCATGACCTCCAACCATGCCAATACGCCAGCCTGCCATATTGTGCGATTTGCTCAGGGAGTTCAGCTCAAGAGCTACTTTCCTTGCTCCCTCCGCCGCGAGAATGCTTACATAGTCGTCATTCAGGATGAAGCTGTAAGGATTATCGTTTACGATAAGTATTTTATGTTTCTCCGCAAAAGAGATAAGCTTCCTGAATACTTCATGTGAGGCTTTCCTTCCAGTAGGCATGTGCGGGTAGTTTACCCACATAATTTTGACATTGCTGACTCCCGCAGCCTCTATCCTGTCAATGTCCGGAAGCCATCCGCCCTCCTCGGTGAGTTCATAAAATCTCACTCTTCCTCCGGCAAGTTTTGTTGCGGCCTCATAGGTCGGATAACCCGGATTGGGTATCAGCGCCTCATCTCCCGGGTTGAGGAAGGCCATGCTGATATGCATGATACCCTCCTTGGATCCAATGAGCGGTAATATTTCGTCTGCCGGACTGAGCTCAACATTGAACCAGGTCCTGTACCACTCTGAGAAGGCGTTCCTCAGTTCAGGGATGCCGTTGTAGCTCTGGTAGCTGTGGTTGGCGGGATTTGCTGTGGCGGAATACAGGGAATCAATTACAGGCTCTGAAGGTGGAAGGTCGGGGCTCCCTATACCCAGGTTGATTACGCTGAGCCCCTGTTGCCTCATTTCAGCTATCTGTTTCAGCCTGCGGGAAAAATAATATTCCTGGACAAGGCTTGTGCGCATGGCAGGTTTAATAGTTTCTTCTTTCATATCAAAAAAAAAGTCCCGTTCACACGGGACCTCCAATATTATATTTCTGTTTGCCTCTAACTTTCCATATAACTATCAGTCCCTCTCTTTCCTATAATAGAAATAGAAGAAGTTAAACGTATAGGTATATGTTGCAGTTTTTCCTGTCATATCAGGTGCCAAAGTACAAAAAAGACTCATTGTATATACCCGGCGGAGATAAATTAAAATAATTTTGTATAGCTTGATCAAATCAAATCTTCGGTAAAATGGCAATTGAAATTGAGAGGAAGTTCCTGGTGACAGGGGATTTCATGCATGATATCATTGAATCAATACCTGTCAGGCAGGGTTATCTTTCATCCGTTCCGGAGCGCACAGTGAGAGTGCGGACAAAAGGGACCAGGGGATTCTTAACCATCAAGGGAAAGTCTGATGTATCAGGTGCAGGGCGATTTGAATGGGAATGGGAGATTGATATTAAAGAAGCTGAGGATCTGTTAAATCTTTGTGAGCCAGGTATAATAGAAAAGATCAGGCACATAATACCCGTTGGAAAACACACATTCGAGGTAGACGAGTTTCTCGGAGAAAACAGCGGACTGATCATTGCAGAGGTCGAGCTCACATCGTTTGAAGAGACTTTCGAAAAGCCGTCGTGGCTGGGGCCGGAAGTGACGCATGACAGCCGATACTACAACTCCTGGTTGTCAAAGAACCCTTATTGTCTCTGGAAGTAAGAGATTTTGTGTAGCTCAGTTGCCACAACTTGTTACGGAAGGATAAATTGCTACATTTATAAAAAACTCCGATACCTTTAAAATGAGACTGAAGAAGGCAGATATAACCAGGTGGGTCATTGGATTCCTGCTGGTTGCTGCTGCGGTTACCATAGCATCATTGACTATTGGCCGTGATATTTACTATGGATCACGAGAGAACGGCTTATGGTCATTTGCCATTGTCAATGCTTCAGGGTATCTCTTTTTTCTTTTCATGCCCGTAGAGCTTGCCTTTATCTACTACCTGACGGGTGACGTCAGCATATGGGCTCTTAATTTAATAGCTATTGGCACTGCCATCCTGTCGCAGTCAATAGATTACCTTATCGGATACATTTTCAGTGACAAGATAATTGACAGCCTGATCGGTCGCAGGCGGTATGAAAAGGCAGAGGACAGGATAAGAAAATACGGGAACATAGCCATCCTGGTCTTTAATGCCTTGCCCCTCTCCTCTCCGGTGATTTCCCTGGCCGCTGGTATGCTGCGTCACCGGATACTCGATGCGGTACTATGGACTGTTGCAGGGCTGGTAATAAAATATCTGGCGCTTACTCTGATTTTTGGTTAAGCATTAAATAATTTAATTGGCAATTATTTTTTTAATGCTTTTCCCTGCTCAGCGGTATCACTCTATTTTCAATGATGTCATGGTCAGTGATCCTGCAACAGGCTTGTCGTTGAAAAGGGTAATATTTTCACCTCTCTCCTTAATCGCAAGCACATAAAGCAAAGGGAGGTAATGCTCCGGAGTAGGGATTGAGAGCTGAACCGATCGTCCCAGTCTGTTGTAGTTAATCAGTGCCGGGTGATTATCTGTAAATATCAGTCCGTTAAGCTTCTCCCTTGCCTCAATGGCCCATTCAAAACCGTAATCTACAGAATCAAGTTTATCCCACGCCACCAGGCTCAGGTTATGAACTATGTTTCCGCTTCCGACTATCAGTACTCCCCTCCGGCGCAGCGGTGATATCTCCTTTGCAAGGTCATAATGATCCTGTGGTGACATATTGTAATCAAGACTCATCTGAATCACGGGAATGTCAGCATCCGGATAAAGATGCCGTATCACGCTCCAGGCACCGTGGTCGAGGCCCCAGCTGTTATTCAGTCCAACCTCTTTGCTTGTAACAAGATTCTTTGTTTCCGCTGCCAGATCAGGGTCTCCAGGGGCGGGATACTGAACTTCATAGAGTGCTTTTGGAAAACCGCCGAAGTCATATATTGTCCTGGGTCTTTCCATGGCTGTAACAAAAGTGCCGCGTGTCTCCCAGTGTGCCGAAACACACAGAACGGCGCATGGTTTTTGAATCTCTTTGCCAATTCTTCTGAAACCGGCCACGAATTCGTTTTCTTCTATGGCATTCATCGGGCTGCCGTGACCCAGGAAGAGTACAGGCATCTTTTCAGTGCTCTGATACGGGGCCGCCATTCTTCTAAGATCATTCAGGGTCATTGGGTTTTCTCTTTTGGTGTAAGGTCAGACTGACACTTCGATCAATGATGACAGTCAGCTGAAAACCGCCACCAGGCAACAACCTTCAGCTTGTCGCTTATATCTGGAAATGAACTCCCGTAAGTTTTTCTGACACTTTCCACAGTTTTCCAGCCAGGTCAGGGTTAAAGAGTTTCTTTGCCTCGTCGGTCATGACAGGGTGCCCGCCGTGTCCTTGCCAGCCGTCAGGTCCGATGTATTCTCCACCTGTCAGGCCGGGATCTGTTGCAGCGAAAAGTGTGGGCAGCGAACCCATCTCCGCCGACTGTATGAATAATTTCATAAGCTGTTTAACAAGCCACCCTGCCTCTTTCCCTGAGCCCCTTGAGACAAGGTTTGTGGCACTTACACCGGGGTGGCAGGCAATGCTCATCAGGCTGTTTCCGGCACCCTTGAGACGATTCTGCAGTTCAATGGCAAAGAGAAGGTTTGACAGTTTGCTCTGCCTGTAAAAGTTCATCGGATTGTACCCTTTCGAGCCGTCCAGATTATCAAAATCAATTTTAGCCTTCCGGGCCGCAATACTGCTTACAGTCACAATCCGTGATCCGGGTGTGGCTGACAGCAGTGGAAGCAGAAGCCCTGTGAGGGCAAAATGACCCAGATGGTTGACACCGAACTGCAGCTCGAAACCCTGCTCTGTCTTACGGTACGGTGGCACCATCACTCCTGCGTTATTTATCAGAATATCTAGCTTGCCGTATTGTATTGCAAATTGCTGTGCAAATTGCTTCACTGAGTCAAGATCACCCAGATCGAGGTGCATCACCGTAACCTTTGCGCCAGGATATGAAAGTTTGAGTTTTGCGGCGGCCTTTTCCCCTTTTTCCACGGTCCTTACGGCGAGTACAACGTCAGCGCCTTTACCTGCAAGTTTTACTGCTGCCGCATATCCAATGCCGCTGGCCCCGCCTGTTATTATAACCCTTTTACCGGTCAGATCACTGATCCGGTCTGCATTCCATTTTGTCATTTATGTTTTAGTTTTGTGAATATAACACGCTCCGAGCTCAATTGTTCCGAAGAACCGGAACACAAGTACCGCTGATATGAATTAATTCAGATTAGCGCACAATCTCAGAAACTCACCGAGTAAATGACTGAGAGTATGTTCCTGTACGCCGGCTTTGACACATGGCTGACATGGTATATGTATTCCAGGCCGACAGCGTGGATCTTGAAAACTGTATATTCGGCACCGATGGTGTACCTGGTTTCGTCAATGAAGATTCCATTATCGGCAAAGATCTGGTTCCATACCTCGACATTGGCATAGGGCATAAGAGGAAGACCCTTTACATCATAGTCAATTTCAAATCTTGTCCTGTTAAACCATATAGTCTTCTCGTCCCCGGCATCTTCAAGATAGGTTTTTGTCTGTTCCTGGAATCTGTATCTGAGAGAAAATGTAAATCTTCCGGCAGGGAGATCACCTTTAGCCTGAAGAGCCCAGCGGTGCCTTGCATAATAGTTCCTGTCATCCTCTATCTTATTAATGAAGCGGTAATAAACCCCTGCTGAGAAATAATCATTGAATTTGTACCTGATCCCGGGTTCAATATACCATGAGTCTATCTCTGAAGCATCATTCACAGTCCTGAGGCACCCCTCGAAGTCAGCCCTGAACCCTTTGCCGAACTTGTAATCTGCTTTCAGATCATACCATATTCCGAAATCGGGATCCTGTGCCCTCACAGCAGATGAGAGCAGAATTAAAAGCAGAGGCAGGAGCACTCTTTTATTCATCGTCATCATCCTCAGTTTTTATGTTTCCGTTAAGATCAGCCAGGTTGACCGATCTCTCCTTATCCTCATAATAGATTATTATGCGGCAGGTATCTTTCAGGAAGTTGATCGGACCTATCTCGACCTTTTTGATATCCTCTATGCCCGTGCGTTCACGGAGGTCAGCAAGCATCTCTTCACGTTTTTCGGGGGTGATGAGGTTTATCTTTTCATACACAATTGATTTTGAGGAGATATGTCTCAGCAGCCATACCTTCTCAAGTCCAAGCACAATAACGAAAAGAGCCACGTTTGCAAAAAGGATCTCTGCGATGCCGGTCACGGCAGTCAGCGCATTAATCACTGAAATTCCAATGACAAGAAAGAGGTAGGTCATTTCCCTGATTGGCATGGGATTGGTCCTGTACCTTATAATACCGAAGATTGCGAACAGTCCCAGGGCGAATCCGATCTGCAGGCTTACGCTCTCAAGGAGATAACAGAGAAGGAATACGACACTGGAGATAATGATATATGTAAAGAGATAATCCTTTCTTCTGGTTGAGCTATAGTAAAGCCACCGCACCAGGAGGAGCACTGATGCCAGGTTTATCCCGAAACGCATTATCAGTTCAGGCATGGCCTGCAGATTAAATAACTCCGTTGACGATGCCACGCTGTAGTTAAGCAGAACCATTCCTGTCATCTTCATTTCTGATCTTGTTTATGAGAAGTATTTTTGGTTTTATATTGTTCTTTTTTGGGATGTTATTCAGCATTGCCATGCCGGTGCAGTACTTGCTGAAGCCGGTGCTTCGCACACCCATGCTTTTCAGTTTCTGATAGAACAGTGACATGACATTTAATTTGTCCCTTTTTATTTCAGCGATGGCCAGGAAGGGCATTTCAACGGCACCTCCCCTGAAATTGTGCCATGAAAGGTTATAATCTACAGTTATCCTCTCCTCATCAGCCAGGTTCACCAGTGTAATCCTGGTAAACCCGGTGTTAATGACCGGCTTCAGCGAAGCAGCATCGGCAGATACCAGTTCCTTAAGAAAACTGCGCGACTGTTCATCTTCCCGAGGATCAGTCTCGTCACTTCTTATGCGGGTCTTTGAGGTCCTTCCCTTGTTTGATTTCTCCTTTACCTCGAGGAAAGTCAGGCCGTTGGTCTCATAAGTCCTCATCCTTACCTTATACCTGGTAAGTTTGCCTGTGACATGCTGGTTATAGAAAAGCAGTGAGGGTGTGTCAAAATAGACTGTCTTGTAATTGAACTCTCTCTGACCTTCAATCTCAAGTATCTGATAACCGGTGCTGATGCTCGAAAGCAACTCAGGCATCCTGCTTACGGAAAACAGGTATTTCCTGTCTATCCGAGTCATAAGCCTGACAGCTGCGATATCCTCCAGGCTCACCGGGTCGAACCTGGTAATAATATCAGATGGATGGTCTTTCACCACTGTTTAAAAATCATGCAAATATAGCTGACTTTTTGGTCCGCTGGCTATCATCTTATTAGGAGGAAATAAAGATTCGACGGACAATCAGATAATTCCGTTTCAGGAGCCGGATATGACATCCGGCTTATCCTGGCCGGGATAGCGAACCCTGCCGGGAATCTTATATCATTCCTCGAGTGATAAAAACCTCCGCCGGGGGTTTGATCAGAATGCCTTAAACCATGCCTGAAACTGTTCACCAACCCAGGGGACAGGCTTCATTTCGCCCTGAATAGACCAGATCAGGCTCATCAGCCAGAAGACAAAAAGGATAATACTACCCACTACCCAGATTATCTGACCGAGGATAGGAATTACATTAAGGAAACTCAAGCCTATTCCGAAAATGATTATCCCAAGATTCTGTCTTATATAATAACTCGCATATTCCTCTTTGTTGCTCATATTTACAATCAGTGCTATCAGCCATCCGATACCGAAGAGATGCGATACTATGGCTTTCGTTTTTGCGTCCATTGAGTTTTGTTTTTAGGTTCTCCCAAAAATAGGAATTATTAACCGTTAAATTCATGTCACAGTCATTCTCTTTGTTATTTTTGTGCCCTGACATTTTTAACCTGAATGGAATATATAACCAGTCATCTGGGGGAATTTGCCGCTCTGGCAGTGGCAGTTTTCTGGACAATCACCGCACTGGCGTTTGAATCTGCAAGCCGCAAGATAGGTTCACTGACAGTAAACATCATGAGGCTGGTGCTGGCTTTCCTCTTTATTGGACTGTTCACACTCTTCAGCCGCGGCCACTTTCTGCCTGTTGATGCCTCCCGTCATAACTTTATCTGGCTGGCTGTCTCCGGAATAATAGGTCTTGTTCTGGGCGATTACTATCTTTTCAGGTCCTACGCTCTGATAGGTTCCAGGTTTGCCATGCTGATAATGACACTTGTTCCACCCCTGGCAGCCTTCTTCGGATACATTATTCTTGGAGAGTCGCTCGAGGTGATACAACTGACAGGTATGGTCGTTGTCATTTCAGGTATCATCATGGCCATCTTCAACAGGCCGGTAAAAGGTGAGAGGCTTTCCATCAAGATTGCCCCTGCAGGAGTGGTATTTGCATTTATAGGTGCCTTCGGTCAGGCACTGGGGCTGGTGCTGAGCAAATATGGCATGGAAGACTACGACCCGTTTGCCTCGACACATATAAGGGTCATCGCGGGCGTAGCAGGTTATTCACTGATAATCACTCTTATGAGACGCTGGCGCCAGGTAGGGGAATCACTCCGGAATACGCCGGCGATGAAAGCTCTCTCGCTGGGAGCATTTTTCGGTCCGTTCCTCGGCATCTCATTCTCACTGCTCTCGGTAAGACACACTGAAACAGGGATAGCATCTACGATCATGGCTATCGTACCGATTTTAATTATTGCCCCCTCAGTCTGGCTTAACAAAGAGAAGATCACCGCAGCCGAGGTGATAGGCGCAGTAATAAGCGTCGCCGGCATCGCCCTCTTCTTTATTTGATAAAGGTCAAACTTTTCTAAGCTTCCATTTTCCCCTTCTGAATACAAGCCAGGCTGTCACTGTCAGCAGGGTCTCGCTGAAGACTATCGCATAATATACGCCGAACTGATCCAGTCCGAGCGGTAATGCCAGAAGCCATGCGAGAGGTATCTCGACCATCCAGAACACAAAAAGGAATATTTTTGTAGGGGTGATTGTATCGCCTGCCCCGTTAATAGCGCCTATCATTACCATCCCGAGAGCGTAGGAGACGAATCCTGCGCTTACGATGCGGAGCGCAGGTATCCCTTCAGCAATGACATCCGGGTCATCAATAAAGAATCTTATGAATGGTTCAGGCCAGAGGACCAGTATAAGGCCTATGAGCCCCATAAGGACGGAGTTTACCCAGCCTACCTTCCACGCTGCCTTTTCTGCCCTGTCAGGCTTCCCCGCCCCAAGGTTCTGACCAACGAGGGTCGATGACGCATTGCTTATCCCCGATGAAGGCAAAAGTGCGAAGATCACAATGCGGATCGCTATTGTATAGCCCGCAATGGCAGCGCTTCCGAACACGGAAATTATTCTGACCATGAATATCCAGCTGGTGGTTCCGATGAGATTCTGGCCAATGCCTCCAAGTGAGAGCCTGAAGAGCTTGCCAATAATTACCGGATCAGGAACCATATGCCTTAAACGGAGCTTGACCCTCTTATGTCCGCGGAAGAGAATAATGAACTGCCACACAACGGCAATGCCTCTTCCTGTTGCTGTTGCAACAGCAGCACCTTTGATTCCCATCTCCGGAAAAGGTCCCCATCCAAAGATAAGACACGGGTCAAGAATGATGTTCAGTATGTTTCCCAACCAGAGTACTTTCATTGCCGTGGCCGCATCACCTGAGCTTCTGAATACGCTGTTGATGATAAACAGCAGCATTATTACCGTGTTTGAGCCGAGCATTATGGAGGTATATCCTGAGAGTTCGTTTACCATGACAGGTGACGCACCCATCAGAGAGAGTATTTCACCCGCGAAATGATACCCCGCTATTGCCAGCACTGAGGAGACAAGTATACCCGCAAGTATTGCCTGGAAGGCTGTGCGCGAGGCTTGCTCAGGGTCCTTCTCTCCTATCCTTCTTGAGACCAGCGAAGTGGTGGCAGTGGCCAGCCCCATACCGATGGCATAGATGATGGTCAATACTGATTCGGTGAGGCCTACTGTGGCGACGGCTTCAGTTCCCAGGCGGGAGACGAAGAAGATGTCAACCACAGCAAACGCCGACTCCATGAGCATCTCAAGAACCATCGGCACTGACAGGAGAATAATGGCTCTCTGAAGCGGTATCTCGGTAAAATCCTGATCACTCCCTTTTATTGATGCCAGCAGATCCCGGAAAAGCTCCCTGATTCTATTATTCTTTAAGAAAAACACTAATCTCTCTTTTCACTTCTTAACCCGCTGACCACGATCCCGAGCAGCTGACCATCAGGGTCTTCAGCGTATTCCCAGAACATCACCCCTGCCAGGCCTCTGGTTTTAACCCATTTCATTTTCGCAGCGAGAGAGATCTCATCGTCATAGGAAATGAATACGGAATCTCTTTCATTCCAGAGAAACGGCGAACAGGCAGAGGAATCATATATCCTGACGAAAGCACTATCTGCGATGGCTTTCATTACGTCGACATAAGGGATAAACTGTCCTGTTGTCTTTGCTTCACGGTAGAGTCCGTTGTTGACCGGCTCCGCACCACGCCATATCCGTCCGTAGAACGGAACACCGATATTCAGTTTTGAGGGGCTCACCCCTGCCTCAAGATGCATTCTGACACTTTTCTCGGTGGCATCGCCGTAGGGTGAATCCCACTCTGATAAAAACAGATTTGAGTGATGCCCTGTCTGCGAGGTCAGTCCATTGTGAAGGTCATAGCTCATAATATTAATAAAGTCAAGATATTGCGATGCTTCTCCAAGCCTTGTATTGGCTATGTATGCAGAGTCTCCTCCGGTAGCAATGGTAAGAAGATAGGGCATTTCCCTTCCCTGCTCCCTGGCAAGTGAGTCGATATGTACCCTGACAGCTTTAAGCAGGAGGGTGAAGTTCTCAATGTCCTCAGGTCTGTGTATGTTGCCTGCTCCCACCTGGTTGGGATATTCCCAGTCGAGGTCAATGCCGTCAATCCCTGTTGTAAGGATGAACTCAGCCGCACTTTTTGCAAAGCGGGTACGGGATGAGTCGGTGAGAGCGGCATCGGAAAAATTGCCGGACCATCCCCATCCTCCCACGGAGACAAGGACGCTGAGGTCGGGATTAATCCCTTTGAGGTCGTTTAGTTTCCTGATATCATCTATGTTCCTCCCTGTATCATCTATCCGTGCAGTATCAAACTCTACCCTTCCGTCAATGATATTTGCAAATGCGTAGTTAATATGTGTTAGTTTAGTGGCATCAATTTTTGATATATCGAAACCCCTGTAGCCCGCTACATATCCCACGATCATATACTCTTTTACTGCTGCCTGTCTGCCGCAGGAACAAAGACACAGTAAGCCGGCGGCAAGCACAGTTAAACCTGCAATTCTCATTTTTATCCCTATGATTGGTTCAGATGGCAATTTATGAAAGTTTGTACAATAAAATTACTGTCCAGCTGCAAGGTAATATCGGGTTTCTTTATCCGTTATATTTGAGCAATAATTCAAGGCTTGTAAGATGAAGAGAGAAGAATTTGATGCAAGGGTTGAGCTGCTTTTTAAGGAGCATAAACAGCTTATTGAGCGCAAGAATATCAGGCAGTCAGGTGGAAACGGAATATATGACAGGTATCTCTATCCTGTTCTTACCCGTGACCATACTCCGGCGTTCTGGAGGTATGATCTCGATTACAACACCAACCCCCACCTGATGACTCGGCTGGGGATCAACACAACCTTCAACGCAGGGGCAATTAAGCTAAACGGCAAATACTGTCTGGCAGTCAGGACGGAGGGATTCGATGTCAAGTCATTCTTCGCTGTAGCAGAGAGCCCTAACGGAATTGATCAGTGGAAGTTTCGTGATCATCCTATTGTGATGCCGGTGACGGGTGATCCTGAAATGAATGTTTATGACATCAGGCTGACGCAGCATGAGGATGGATGGATCTATGGACTGTTTTGTGCAGAGCGGAAAGACCTCAGCAAGCCTGATGACTCGTCTGCCGCTCTGGCCAGCTGCGGCATTGCACGAACCACGGACCTTGACAGGTGGGAAAGGCTTGATGACCTTGTCTCAACAGCTGCGCAGCAGAGAAACTGTGTCCTTCATCCCGAATTCGTAAAAGGAAGGTACATGATCTATACGAGGCCTCAGTCCGGGTTCATCGAGACCGGAGACAGCGGCATCAGTGCCGGTTTCTGCGACAGCATGGAGCATGCCGTCCTTGGCAAGGAGATGCTTGTTGACGCAAGAAAATACCATACCGTCAAAGAGGTCAAGAACGGACAGGGTCCTTCCCCTTTAAAGACCGAACACGGCTGGATACATTTGGCGCATGGTGTGAGGCGGACAGCGGCAGGACTCAGGTACACTCTTTATCTCTTTCTTACTGCCCTGGATGAGCCCTGGAGAGTGATCAGGAGACCTTCGGGACATTTCATTGAACCTCTTGATGAAGAGCGTGTCGGAGATGTCTCAAACGTCGTCTTCAGTAACGGCTGGATAGCCGATGATGATGGCACAGTATTTATTTACTATGCTTCTTCAGATACAAGAATGCACGTGGCAACCACAACGATGGAAAAACTTATTGATTATGTATTGAATACTCCCGAGGATGCGGGACGTACTCAACTGTGTGCTGCACAGAGGGATCAGATGATTGAAAAAAATCTGAAAATTCTTTCCCTGAAGTATCCGAATATCAAATTTTGATTTAAGTTTGCGCCTCAATATCGGGGTATCAGTTTTTTGCTCATAAAAAGACCGGTGAATAACTCAGGTTAATGTGATGTATAATATTGATAATCAGATATTAACTTATGGCATGGCCGTGTTAATATCTTTTGCTCCGGAGGGATACGACAGATACAGCATTATTTATCTTAGACAAAAATTTTGTAACATTTATTAATAACCAAATAGCAGTAATTAAAAACCAGAAAAAAGGTAAGTTTTATTTACCGAAGTATGAACGCTAACAGAAAAGAGGCTACGGTTGCTCATGTTGAGAACCGCCTCATGGGCTGCTCCTCGGAAGAGGAGCCTGGCGCGGGTACCATGATCTTCCCGCAGATCGGATCCCTCGATCAATTAGTTAGCAACCGAAGTTCGGAATTCATACGCCGCTACTTCCCCCTAACCAACACTGATTCATGGAATGACTGGAGATGGCAGTTACGTAACTCCTTTACTTCAGCCGAGGCACTGTCGCGAGTCATGAAACTGACTGATGACGAGATACATGCGCTCAACAGTCTGAAGAACAGGTTACCGCTCAGGATCACCCCCTACTATCTCTCGCTTATCTACGATGCGGCACCGGAGAGTGCCTTGCGCCGGACAATGATACCTTCAGTCAGTGAACTGACAATCACTGATGCCGAGAAGGCCGACCCGCTCGATGAGATGGGAAGCAGTCCTGTGCCTGGCATTGTACACCGTTATCCTGACAGGGCACTGTTTACCGTGACCCAGTTCTGCTCATCCTACTGCAGGTATTGTACCAGGTCGCACTCTGTAGGCAAGCTGGGACATCTTACCAGGGGTGAATGGGACAGAGCGTTCAGGTACCTTGCCGAACACACCGAAGTACGTGACGTTATTATAAGCGGCGGCGACCCGCTGACGATGAATGACGATAAGCTTGAATACCTGCTCTCGAGTCTGAGGGCCATTAAACATATTGAAATTCTCAGGATAGGCACGAAAGTACCGGTGGTGCTGCCGCAGCGAATAACACCTAAGCTGGTGGCAATGCTCCGTAAATATCACCCCCTCTTCATGAGTCTCCATTTCACACATCCCGATGAGATCACCCCTGAGACCGCAAAGGCCTGCGAGATGCTCGCCGATGGCGGTATGCCGCTTGGCAGCCAGACGGTCCTTCTCAGCGGCATCAATGATGATCCGGCAGTAATGAAGAGTCTCATGCATAACCTGCTGAAGATCAGGGTCAGACCTTATTATCTCTACCAGTGTGATCTCATACCTGGGTCAAGCCATTTCAGGACCTCTATTGAGAAGGGTATTGAGATTATTGAGAATCTGAGAGGACATACCAGCGGCTATGCCGTACCACAGTTTGTCGTTGACGCCCCCGGCGGAGGCGGCAAGATACCTATACTTCCGAATTATGTGGTCGAAAGCGGGCCTGAGAAATGGGTGCTCAGAAACTATAAAAGGAAGCAATACACATACCCCAATAAAAAGTAACTGAGGGATGACAATCGGGCTTACGTATGACCTTCGTTCGTGGTACCTCGAACGCGGTTATACTATGGAGGAAACGGCAGAGTTTGACAAGGAAGATACGGTAGCAGCCCTCGAAGATGTGCTGGCAAGGCTCGGTTACCGTACTGAACGGATCGGTAACATCTTTGAACTGGTTGATAAACTCGCTGGGGGTCGCAGATGGGACATGGTTTTCAATATCACAGAAGGGCTGTATGGTGACGGACGTGAGTCTGTCGTCCCTGCGTTGCTTGACCAGTACAGGATACCTTATGTATTCAGCGGACCGGTTGTCATGGGCATCTCCCTTAATAAATACTATGCCAGGCTTGTGGCTGAGGCAGCAGGAGTGCCCGTTAGCCCGGGTATCCTGGTCTCATCAGCTGACGATATTCAACTGGCAGCGTCCCTTACATATCCTCTCTTCGTTAAGCCTGTCGCAGAGGGTACCGGCAAGGGCATCACAGAGAGGAGCATCGTCAGAGACACAATTTCGCTCAACAACCTTGCAATTGAGCTCCTTCAGAGGTTCAGCCAGCCTGTCCTGGTCGAGGAGTATCTTCCTGGGAGGGAGTTCACCGTAGGTGTCACGGGCAGCGGAGCAGATGCCAGGGTTGTAGGCGGAATGGAGGTGATATGCAAGGACAACCTGCCCTATTCAGTTGAGGTAAAGGAAAATTACCAGGATATAGTGCAGTACAGAACCATTGATGAAAGCTACAGGGATGAATGCAACGCTGTTGCACTGGCAGCGTGGCGTGCACTGAGCGCTGTTGACGCCGGCCGTGTAGACCTGAGGGCTGACAGGAACGGGAAGATATGTTTTATTGAAGCCAACCCGCTGGCAGGTCTCAACCCGGTGCACTCCGACCTTCCCATCCTTTCACGAATGAGCGGTGTTGAATATGATACACTTCTCGAGATGATAATGAACTCTGCCAAAAGACGTTACGGACTTAAATAATAATGAAAGAGTGTCTTATAATCTATAACGAGCCCTCAGCTGACGCCCTGCCTGATGAGCTTGATGTGCTCGACCAGGTAAATTTTATCGGAGAAACCCTGCAAACCCTGGGGTATGATGTAGCACGCCGGGGCATAACTGATAATTTCTTTCAGGAAATATCTGAAATTGCAGGCAGCAGGTATGAGTTTGTATTTAACCTTGTCGAATCAGTGGGAAAGAAGGCGGAGATCCTTTATTTTATCCCGGCATTGCTTAACATGCATCATATTCCATATACCGGATGTCCGCTGGAGGCAACCTTCATTACCGGGAGCAAGGTGCTGGCCCGCCAGATAATGAAGGCCGGAGGGATACCCGTTGCGGGCGGGTACAAGGTTTCAGAGGCTGACAGGCTTACGCCGGGAAGGAAATACATACTCAAGCCAGTATGGGAAGACGGTTCGCTGGGAATTACTGAGGAATCTGTATTTACCTTTGACGGTAACGTGCCCGAAATAGTCAGGGAAAAGAATGACAGGCACTGGTTTATTGAGGATTTCATTGACGGGAGAGAGTTTAACGTGAGTGTCATGTCAGGTCCAGGCAGACCAGAGGTCCTCCCCCCTGCCGAGATGCTTTTTCACGATTACCCCGGAGACATTCCCCGTATTGTCAGTTATAAGGCGAAATGGGTTGAGGGGACCTTCCAGTATGAGAACAGCAAACGTAACTTTCCGGGAGACCTCAGCGAGAGACTGATGAACAATATCAATGAGGCAGTTTTAGGATGCTGGAAAACTTTCGGACTGAAGGGATACGCCCGTGTCGACATGCGGGTGGATGAGAATGATAATGTCTTTGTCCTGGAAGCCAACGCCAACCCCTGCATCTCGCCTGACAGTGGTTTTATATCAGCAGGATTGCATGCAGGTTATACCCACGCGGAGATTATCAGCCGCATCATCAATGACCTTAATAAATAAGTCCGATGGCCGAAATTTCATTCGATATTACAGCTGATGACCGCCCCGTCCTTGAGGTAATCCTCAAATCTTCAGGCTATTTCTATGATTTTGAGGTTGATGTAGCTCTCTCACTGGCAGATGAGACTATTGAAAAAGGGCAGGAAAAAAGCGGCTATTACTGGATTCGTCTCATAGAGGATGGCAAAGTCATTGGTTTTGCCAATTTCGGACCCAATCCGTCATCGGTGCATTCCTACGATCTTTACTGGATTGCAATAATGGAGGAGCACAGGCAGAAACGGTATGGCTCACTGATACTTAAGAATGCTGAAGAGAGGATCAGAGCTCTCGGCGGGAAGATAGTCTGGATAGAGACATCAGGACGCCCTCTCTATGAACCTACCAGAGGGTTTTACCTGAGGAACGGCTACGAGCTGGAGGCCACATTGCGTGACTTTTATGGCCCGGGTGATGCAAAACTGGTATACAGGAAAGAGTTATGAAGGGTCTATGGACAGTTTACTGCTAGCCCTGCGATGGATGTAAAGATTGAAGCAAGCTGGAAGGATAAGCTCTCTGCCGAGTTTGAGAAGGAATATTTTGTGTCGCTGACAAAGTTTGTCAGGGAGGAATACATGACACGCCAGGTCTTTCCGCCGGCAAACAAGATATTCAATGCCTTCGATCTTTGTCCTTTTGACAGTGTCAAGGCTGTAATAATAGGCCAGGACCCGTATCATAATACCGGCCAGGCTCACGGACTATGTTTTTCCGTGACCGACGGCACAGAGTTCCCTCCCAGTCTGGTCAATATCTTCAAAGAGCTTAACCGTGACCTGGGTATTCCGGTACCTCTTTCAGGGAACCTTGAGCGCTGGGCAAGGCAGGGAGTGCTGCTTCTGAATGCCATCCTTACTGTCAGGGCACACCAGGCTCTGTCACATCAGAACAAAGGCTGGGAAAAATTCACTGACGCTGCAATTAATGCCCTTAACCGTGACAGGGATGGGATAGTCTTTATGCTCTGGGGCAACTACGCTCTTCAGAAGGGAGCTGCTATTGACACATCACGCCACCTGGTGCTTAAGACGGTCCATCCTTCTCCCCTGTCGGCCAGCAGAGGCTTCTTCGGGTGTTCGCACTTCAGCATGTGCAATGAATGGCTCAGCTCAAAAGGGATGGCGCCTATAGCCTGGCAGTCATGACTGCAGTCCCCTCCTGATAACTTTCTCCACCTCCTCCCATGGCTCAAAGCCCAGTGACATCCTTATCATCCCCGGCTCAGGATATTTGGCCCCCCATACTGCCTCGACGGGCATCAGTATCGTATGAGCATCGCCCAGGGTTGGGATGAGCCTGATTTCAGGGTATACGGCAGCGATGAACCTGTCTCGTCTTGCCCTCTTCCCTTCGGCATTGTCGCCCTTCAGGTCGAAGGTGACCATTGCGCCGTACCCTTTACCTCCTGTCAGTGCCCGGGCTGCCTCATGAGTGGGGTGAGTCGCAAGTCCCGGATAAAGTACGCTGCCAACTTCATCTGATGAGCTCAGCAATGCAGCCACGCCGGAAGCGTTATGGCACTGCTGCGTGAAGCGCAGGGCGAATGAGGCAAGTTGTGTCTGTAACCTGTAGGCGTCGTCAGGTGAGAGCATATGACCTACATACTTACGGTATTCTATCGCGCTCTTCATCAGCGTTGTGTCGTTGCCGCATATAACTCCGGCAGTGAGGTTGCCGTGACCGGACAGATATTTTGTAGCACTGTGAATGACAATATCGGCACCTTCATCAAGTGGCTTCCACAGGAGAGGTGTGGCAAAGGTGTTGTCTACCAGAACACGCGCTCCGTAGTGCCTTGCAAGGGCTATAATCTTCCTCCCTTCAGCCACCATCAGCAGCGGGTTGGAGATAGTCTCGAAGTACAGTATCTCCGGGTGCGTATCGGCCAGAGTCTTCTCGAGAAGATCATAATCATAGCTGTTGCCTGACGGCCTGAAGAAGTCAATCTGCAGCCCCCTTCTCTTTTCAAGTACACTGCTGATATAAGAGAGCGTACCTCCGTATATCTCCGAGAAGAAGAGCCATCTGCTC
>Ga0209450_10000340_pt1 | contig 24925 bp, 19 predicted proteins | sample FrelakmetLWP11LW_FD_187149 | JGI IMG/M metagenome (GOLD analysis project Ga0209450, IMG submission 187149) | Freshwater lake sediment microbial communities from the University of Notre Dame, USA, for methane emissions studies - LWP11 LW (SPAdes)... | ecosystem: Environmental > Aquatic >...
ATTTGTGGCCAGGGTTACGATATCATTGTCTCCGATTATGACGACGTCAGAAGCGCCCGGGACAACGGCTGGCGGATTATTGACAGTATGACTTGTCAGGGACCATGTGTTCACATTGCTCCAGAGTCCGCTTTGCCTGCTGTAGTAAACAGCTGGCACGCCGAAAGGACTGGCGGGATTATCATCACCTGCAGTATAATCGCCATCGATGAAGGCAACATTTTCAAGAAAAGAGCCGGAGCCTGGCTCACCGATAATGTTGGCTGCATCATCAATATCAGCGGCAGTACCCTTGGTCCAGGAGTTTGTAGTGCTGTTGAACCGCGCGGCAACATATTCATCCTCGCTTACATCTCCCCCTGTTACCACATTACCCTGATGATAGGTATATCCATGTGTAACAGTAGCTGTTCCCAAAGTAAAGCCTGAAGATTTGACGCGCCAGAAATAGGACAGACTTCTTCCTGTGGTGGTCACATTCGGATGAGAATAATTAACAGGTATAACCGTAATTGATCCGTAGGCCGCTGGTGCACTGCCAAGGCCTATTGAAGCCGGGGTGTAATTACTTACACCTATGGGAAAAGTGAATTCGGCAGGCGAAGAATAAACTTTTGTAAGTCCTCCGTCGCCTATATTTCCGGCCGACCGAATATACCTAAGAGTGCCACTGTTTGATATCGATGCTGTTGAATTAAGTCTCAGGTTATATGTCCCGATATTAAACAGCTTGTCCTGTGAAAAAGTCAGGACGCCGCTTATTGTCATATTGGCCATAAGCAATACAGGGGCGGGGGCAGCACTTGTATTATTCAATTCCAGGTTGCCAAAAACGCCGTTCCCGTTAATATTTTGAGGTGTAGTGCCATTCAATCTTATTCTGCCCGTACCTCCATGTGTCCCTGAGTTATACACATTCCTGGCAATATTAATTGTCTTGCCGTTGTCATTCAGGCTGGCCGCTGAAAGACTGAAATCACTTGAAACATTTATGATGGCCTGTGTTCCGGCTAAGCTCAAAGCTGTCCCGGCGGGTTTGTCAATGGTAAAATTGTTTAAAGAAAGCGGCGCCGCAAGATCAACTGTAAGCATCTGTTCTCCGGCACCATTAAACACAGTTGTGTTAGTACCAGTGGTGTACGAAGATCCGCCGGCAATAGTAAAATTCCTTCCGATGGATACGTTAATACTATTGGCGGCAAAATCGCCTGAGGACAACAATAGATCATTCAGCACATTTAGCGGGGATGTTTTTAACTGAGCGACGGAAGCGCTGCTTAGCCGATTGATCAATAAATTGTACAAAGGTGCTGTTGTGCTGATGAAATAGTTTCCTGCATCAGCCAGGACCGCTCCTGTAACAGGACTGATTTCAAGAGTTCCTCCAGTGACATTTATATTGGATCCTGATGATTTGACATCAAATGCTTCCTGCTCTCCGGCGGCCGTGCCGCATACGTCATAAATGCGAATGGTCCCGCCGGACATTGTAAAAATATTGGTGGACTGCTCAAGGTTGAAAGACCCAAAGCCGGGATTAGTGCCATTGGTTGCCCTGGAAGTATTCAGGGTGGCAACCGAAACATCTGTAAGTTCTGAAACACTTGTGTATGCTGTCGGCGTGCGCTGGAAGCGCCCTCTTAAAAGAAATAACCCCCCGGACTGGTTAAACGCTGCAAATCCGGTGGAGGAAAGAAACTGCTTGGCGTCAATGATCCCGCCATTGATAATAAGTTGTCCGGAAGCAATATTTGAAGTGATTAATCCACCTGACTCGCGGGTTGACAGATAGCCATTGTTTACCTGCAGTTTACCAAAAATTGTCAAAGAGCTGATTCCGCCCTGAGTGACTCCGATTGTTGCGTTGTCGGGAGCTGTAACTGTATACGCAGTGTTTATTTCCCTGTAATCATCTGCGGTGGAAAGCACAACCGCATCGACTCCGTCAATCACCAGTGCCCCCCTGGAAGGAATATAATAATCAGAATTTGCGGCAGTACCCTCTGAGAGAGAAGGTATGATCACTGAGCCTTTTAATACAAGGGTGCCGGTTCGGATCCACAATGCTTTTCTGAGGCTTGGATTGCTTGTTACAGCCCCGTCTGTCGCGAGAGTATTGGCTCCATATATCTTGAAGTTTTCATAATCGGTAGAATTAATTGTCAGCTTGAAAGTCTGGTCAATTCCCTTATCAAGTATCAGATTGTAAAAAATTGTAGCCCCGTTACAAGTCAGGGCGTTGTCGCTTGCCCCCTGAAAATAAACCGAAGCGGCACCTGACGTGACCCCCGCCACTAAGGGAGGGAAAGCATTGTATACGGGATAGGAAAGATTTGTAAACCTTACATTGCCATTGTTGATAAAATCACCCTTGACAATAACCGTATGGAAATTGAGATAATAGGTCAGGAACGGAGCAGTGCCTCCCACGCCGCCAATAGCGGTATTTGTTACTCCATTGCCAACGGTAATAAAGGCACCATTATCCACTGTTACATTCCCATTAATTGTAAGTGTTAGCTTAACTGCGGAAACGTTGTCATTGATTTTAAATGTTCCGCCTTTAACGTATAAGTTCGCGTTTAGTGTGATACTGCTTAACTGCGTGGCAACAAAACCCGGGGTATTAATTGTTAAATTGTTATATGTAGTTTGTGCCACAGGCAGTATGAAGTCGGCAGTATTGTTATACTCGGTTGTTCCTCCGCCGGCGTTAATGAGTGTATTTATTACAGTAGCCGGAAAATTAACAGAAGCCAGCTTAAGGGTCCCCTGTCCGCGAAGAGCATATATTCCATTTGTAAACCTGTAAATATTCTGATCAAGAAAGCCACCGGCATTAATAGTGATGTCAAGGTCCCGGGCAGCAATATCAGCCGGCAGGGTGACAGTACGGCCTGATAAGATAACTATTTTATCATCATCCCCGGGGATTGTGTTTCCATGCTGAAGGGTGCCGCTGGGGTCTGAGGTCCATGTGGTTGGTGTGTTCCAGTCGCCGGTCTGGAAGGAATAGTAGGTGTTCAATATACTGGCCCCTATACAGAAATAAGGGCCGGGATTAAGAACAGTGGGTGATATTATTGAAGATGTATTGCTTGATCCTCCAATTGCGGTATAATTGCCTGCAATCGCTGATGACATCCCAATCGTTTTTGAAAAATCCAGGCCGCCTTCATATAACTCCACCTTTGCACTGGTCAAATTTCCACTGTTTATATTTAACAGAGACCAGTAACGCGGGTCAACAGGGTCAATAGTTACACCATCACCTGTCAATGCGCCTGTCGCACTCACTGAAGACCGAAGAACCGGTCCTGCAGGTCCGGTATTTACATCTCTGAGATTAATCCCCTTGAAGATTCCGCCCTCTCCTATCGGGAATAGATAATTGGTGCCGGTCCCGGTCAAATTAGCCGCTAATGTCCTTTCAACTGCGCCTGAGTTGACATTTACAAAAGATCCTGGTGACCAGTTTATAGCTGTGGCCGGATTTGTGTTTGTAATCCTCAGGATATTTGCTCCGGCATGTATAAGGCCGCTTGCAAGAGTTAAGACTCCTCCGGCACTAAGCGTAATGTTACTGCTCATAGTAACGCCGCTTATGTTATTTATTGTCAGGCTATTCAGATTTAAAACGCTGGCCGGAATAAGGACTCCGGAAGAAGAGCCTCCATAAGAAAGGTTTGATGCAGCAACAGTTACTAAGTTTCCGGGCGTTCCTGCAATGGTTGGTCCGTTTAATGTGAGCGTTGTGTTACTGACACTAAAAGTGCCGGCAGTCAGAGTTAGGGTTCCGTAAACTGTTAAATCTCCACCTAATGTGACATTCCGGCTTGTGTTGAAATTATTTAACCCTCCTGATATTGTGTTTAATGTAATGTCTGTTCCCGTTCCTACTGTAAGGTTCGAGGTTGTTCCTCCTGTCAGCGAACCGCCTCCGTAGCTCAGGCTGGAACCATTTGCTAAGGTAAGTGTGCTTGCAGCTATTGACAATGCTCCGCCATTAAGGGCAAGGGTCCCTCTTACTGTCACATCACCACACATGGTCACGGCCTTGCTGACAGTAAGGTTGTTCAGGATCACCCCTGGTATGTTGGTTGTAGCGGCACCGCCCATGACAATATTGGAAGTTGCCCCGCCTGTCAGTATTCCGCAGATAACCGAACCGTTAAGTGTCAGCGTGTTTGCTCCTATAGACAAGCCTGCTCCGCCAGGGCTAAAGGTTCCGCTTATGGTCGGAGAGCTTTGTAAAGAAACAATATTGGTATTGGTTATTGACAGTCCGTTTAAAGCAACTACACTTGCCGGTATCAGAACACCCGCTGAAGTACCCCCGAAAACAAGACTGGATGAGGCTGTTGTAGTCAGATTGGCCGGCGTTCCGGCTATCGAGGGTCCGTTTAGTGTGAGTGTCCTGTTACTGACATTAAATGTACCGGCAGTCAGGGTAAGTGTTCCGCTAACCGTTAAATTTGCGCCTAATGTGATATTACGGCTTGTATTGAAGTTATTTAACCCGCCTGATATTGCATTTAATGTAATATCTGTGCCCGTTCCTATGGCAAGACTGGATGTGGCTCCCCCCGTCAGGGTGCCAGCTATTCCATAGCTGAGATTTGCACCATCAGATAATGAAAGCGTGTTTGCTCCAATTGTTAATGCCCCCGATGTAAGAGTAAGTGTCCCCCTGACTGTTACATTACCACACAGAGTAACTGTCTTGTTGACAGTAAGATTATTTAAGGTCACCCCGGGTATGTTGGTTGCTGTGGCGCCACCCATGACAATATTGGAAGTTGCACCGCCCACAAGCGTTCCGCAGACTACCGGACCGTTTAGCGTCAGGGTGTTTGCTCCGATGGACAACCCGCCTGCGCCAGGGGTGAATGTTCCACTTACTGTGAGGGCGCTCTGCAATGAAACAATGCCGGTATTGGATATTGTAAGATTATTTAAGGCAACTACACTGGTTGGTATTAATATGCCTGCTGAAGTGCCGCTAAATACAAGGCTGGAGGAGGCGGTTGTTGAAAGGTTTCCCGGCGTACCCGCTATGGCTGGTCCGTTTAATGTGAGTGTATTGGCTCCAACGGTAAATGTACCTGCAGTAAGGGTAAGAGTTCCGCTTACAGAGACATTTCCTGCCATGGTTTTATTTCCACTTCCGGAAATGGTAAGATTATTATAGGAACTTACATTGACCGTTTGTACTGCGCCTGAGAAATTAACTGTATTTCCGCTGTTTGATGCCGCCAGGGTAGTAATCGCAGAAGTTCCTTCAAGATTAAGTGTGGCATTCACTCCTTGTGTCAGCCTTCCGGTTCCTGCCAGTGCTGTGCCAACAGTAAGTGTTTCATTATTGGTTAATGTCACAACGTTAACCGTCACATTGGGTATTGAGATTATTCCGGTTAATGATTGATTATTTGTCTCAAATGTATAAACGCCTGTACCTGCATTAAATGTTCCACCGTTAGTTATGCCTCCTCTTATGGTAATTGATTCATTAATGGCATTGTCCCATATGCCAACGACATTTACGGTCACCAATCCGATAAATGTTTTTGCTCCTGCTGTACTGGTATGAGAGATTGTCCCGCTTACTGTCGTTGTTCCGTTAACCGTGAAATCGAATCCTCCAACAACCAGTGTTGAACCATTTGCTATACTTAGGTTTGCACACACCGAGGCTGCATTAACCGTTACAGTATATCCTCCTTCAATAATGACATTATCCCCTGCCACCGGAACGCTGGCGCCTGGCGCCCCTCCAGATGTTGCTGACCATGTTGAGGCAGCGCTCCAGTTGCCGGTGACCACAGAAAAACGGTCTGCGGCAAGGGTTGAAAACACAGAGAATGCCAATGCCCCTGCAAGCACAATAGTCTTTGAGATCAGGCCTGTCATTTTCATTCCGTAAATAGCATTAATTGAATATCGGTTTTTCGCCATTCATTATCTGTTCAACACCAATTCAGCCTCGGCGTATTTCTCCGGTTTTACATCAGACGGTGCGGAGAAGGAGACTAGCAGCCTGCCGCTCTTTAAATCAACCCCGGTCGTATTTATTAGACTGAACTCGAAGCTTCTCTTTGTGTTTGGAGTGTAAACGGCAATGCCGTTGGCGATACCTACCCTTGTGACCACGCCTGCTGAAGAGACATGATCAACTGCGATGTCCCCGTAAACAGAGTAATTGCCTGCCCTGTTAAATGTAAATTTCAGCATTGGTATGGTATCGTTTTCAAATCTCAGGCCCAGATCCGAGAGTGTCACACTGACATCGGACTTTCCGATCCTGATGATCACCGGTATTGTTATTCCAAATATTGGTACAAGTTTTATTGAAATTGAAGCCGGGTCCTGCTGAGCTATCTCTTCTTCGCCGAGTGGCTTCTCCGCTGGCACGGCACGGAAATAGATGTGAGATCTGTATTCGCCTGCAGACAAAGTGCCGGCATTGACAACCTGAAGCTTCACTGTCTGAGCCTCATTGGGGCCCAGGGTAACAGACCGGGGAAAGAATCTCAGGTACGGACTGGCGAACAGTTGACCTTCGTCCGGCTCTGTGATAGTCTCAAAACCGCCTGCCTCTGTCATCCTTATCTGAACCAGCGAAATAGCATAAGTGGCAGTGTCTTCTCCGACATTGGCCAGGTTCAGGTCTATCGATCTCTTATTTCCCTCAAAAACAACTCTTTTGGGTGTGATGAGCAGATTGCCCTGGGCCCTTGTATTAAAAGGAAAAAAGACCTGAAACAGTATCAGGCCTGCAGCTGAAAGCAGAAAGAAGCGCTTTGACATTATATTAAGTTTTACTTGTTCAGGTCCTTGTTAATTGAAGTCAAAAGTGATAGTGTATGTTCCCGTATATACCCCTGCCGGATTATCGTTCAGGCTTCCGACTTTAAGCGTCGCACCCACAAAAACTGTCTGAGAACCATTCTCAAGCATACCCGCTCCCGGCGCTGCCTCCGGAACAGATCGCCATTCTTCAACAGTCATAGTTCTTGCAGTACCCATATGTCTGATTGTCACCGGTGATGCTGGCAGTGTAATAGAATATGCTGCTCCCGGATCGCCGGTGACATAAAAACTGGCTGCATTATGTGTCCCGCTGCCGGGCCATACACTGCCGAGCGCTGAAATCGTATTCTGAGGTGTCAGGATAAGGTCACCACCCTGCGGTCCTGGTGAAAATTTGCCAAAGCTCAGCTGCGAAGTCTCAATAGCGGATAATGCTGTTATTACTTCTGCGGTAATGTGGCCCGTTACCGTAGCAGATATCGGCGGCTGCGCTTCAGCCGAAACAGCTGCAGCAAATAATAAACATATAAGGCTTATAGGATTTAGTCTGAGCCTTTTCATCATGCTTGTTTCAGGCGATATCCTGCTTCTAATTGTAGTTAACAGTCACCGGAAAGTTGGCCGAGGTATAGTTTCCGGCAGCCTGGGTTGCAGACACAGACAGCGTTGCACCAACGGAGAATGCAGCTGCTCCAGCGCCGCTAAGAGTAGGTGTCGGGCCTGCGTTGTGAACAAAGGCTGTTGCATTCATTGTGTTTGCTCCGCTAACCAGGGGAACTGGCGCGGTCGGAAGTGTGATGCTGAATGCTCTGTTTGCTTCACCGGCGACAGTGAACGATGCTGCTACGCCTGCGGCGGGAGGGACAAGGGCAGGACCAACTGCTGTTCTGGAATTATCGGTTCCAAGAACAACAGTTCCTGCTGTGCCAGTTGTGGCAATCGCACCAAAATTCATGTCGCTGACCTTGGTCAGCGCAAGCGGACCGACAATTGTAGCAGTAGCTATGGTCTGCTCAGTGTCACTTGACTGTGCAAAAGTACCTGCAGTAAATGCAATCAGCATTACCGAAAACAAAAGGATCTTTTTCATTTTTTTCTGTTTTAAATTTTGTGAGTAAATTATTTCTTTCTTTTTGCGCATTATAAATTGCCAGGCTCGCGTTTCCTGTAAACGAAAACACGCCTAAATTTCTGAGTTACGCATCGTAAAATTAAATTTTTCAGTATGCGTCACTGAGTATAAAATGGGTATTTTTCAACAATTTTTAGGCGTTATCAACACCTCTCAGAAGGAGCTGCTGCCATCCCAGCAATGCGTGCAGAGCCTTTCCTTCGGGAGCCCTATGGCCTCAACGAGGTCCTCCAGCCGCTGAAACATCAGGGTGTCCATCCCCAGCGTACCGGAAATCTCGTCGACCATCCTGGCGTATTTTTCAGAATCAGGATCAAGATATTGCTCAATATTTTTTTCCTCACCCTCGAGGGCTACTATTGCCTTTCTGGCAGCCAGCTCAAGCGTTGAGCGCGACTGTGAGAAGTTAAGGAACGGACAGGGGTAAAGAAGCGGTGGGCATGCAATCCGCATGTGAAGCTCTGCCGCCCCTGCTTCACGCAGGTCGCGGGTGTTGTCCTTCAGCTGCGTCCCCCTTACAATGCTGTCATCAAGGAATATTATCTTCTTCCCATTTGTTATTTTCCTGTTGGGGATGAGCTTCATCCTGGCAACAAGGTCGCGTTGTATCTGCCTCTGCGGCATGAAGCTTCTCGGCCAGGTAGGGGTGTATTTCGAGAATGAACTCATATACGGCAGCCCCTTCTCGTTGGCATAACCAAAGGCATGGCCTACACCCGAGTCGGGAACACCGCACACAAAATCAGCCTCAACGCTGTCACGCTTTGCAAGTGCAGCACCGCACTCATAACGTACCTGCTCAACGTTGCGGCCTTCATATTCAGATGACGGAAAACCGTAATATACCCAGAGAAATGCGCATATCTGCATCTTCTTTCCGGGGGCCTTAAGGCGGGTGAAGCCGTCGGGACGAATGTGAACAATCTCTCCGGGCCCAAGGAAATACTCCGTCTCAAAACCGGTGTTCGGAAAGGAACAGGTCTCGGATGCGACAGCCCTTGCCCCTTTCTTCTTACCTATGACAACGGGCGTACGGCCATTCCTGTCCCTGGCGGCAATGATGCCATCCTGTGTAAGTACCAGCAAAGAGCATGAACCCTGAATCCTTTCAAATACTGTTGTGATACCCTCCACAAAGGAGTCTCCCTCACAAATCAGATTGGCAACCATTTCGGTGGGATTAATGTTTCCCATGAAATTTTCGGTGAAATGCTTCTTCCTTGCCAGAAAATAATCAGCCAGTTCGTTGATATTTACTATTCTCGAGACAGTAACCAGCGCAAAAGGGCCGAGATGTGAATTAAAAAGAATGGGCTGCGGATCAGTGTCGCTGATGACCGCAATACCGCTGTTTCCCATGAACTCAGGAAGCTCCTGCTCAAATTTATTTCTAAAATATTCGTTCTCAAGATTATGAATTCTTCGTCTAAATCCGATTTCTGCATCATAAAACACCATCCCCGCACGTTTAGTACCCAAATGAGAGTGATAATCGGTACCGTAAAAGACATCCTCGACGCACCTTGTACCGGAGACAGAACCATAAAAACCGCTCATAAATAATAAGTTATGACTTAATTTTCGAAAAATTTATCGCAATGGCAAGATAATCAAAGAGAAGATAAAATTTGTTAAACTGTAATTATTACTAATTTTGCACCGATAAAAATAATCAAAATGGAAAATCAGGAAAAATATCAGACTGAGTACCTGGAACATAAGAAGGGTGCCCCGGTGGTCATGATTGTGTCAACAATAATACTGACGCTTGGCTTGATAGCCCTCGTCGTACTTTATTATAACCAGAAGAACAAAATGGTTGAGATGGAGCAGATACTGACGGAAGAGAAGGATTCCCTTGCCGGTGAGCTCCGCATGATGATGTACGGTTATGACACCCTCAAGACAAGTAACGATACCCTTAACGCCGAGCTCCTTCGCGAGCGCACCAAGATTCAGAAGCTTCTGGAGGTGAATGCTTCAAACGCTCAGCTGATCAGGAAATATAAAGCTGAAATAAGCACCATGCGCGATATAATGAAGAGTTATATTGTACAGATTGATTCGCTGAATACCCGCAATAAGATCCTTGTTGCCGAAAACAAGGAGATAAAAGATCAGATGACGGTTGTTCAGCAGACAAACGTAGAGCTTGAGAAGACCAAGGAGGAGTTGACCTCAAAAGTCACTATCGCATCTGTCATACAGGCTAAAGACGTTGTCGCCGTGGCGCTTAACAAAAAACGGAAGGAGACAACCGAGCTGAGAAACCTCGACAAGGTGCGCGTATGCTTCACACTGAGAGAGAATCCTATTGCCCAGGCCGGGAACAAGATCGTTTACCTGAGGGTTGTGCGTCCCGATCAGCTGGTGATCACCCCCTCGCCAGATAACCTCTTCGCGGTCGGAGGAGAACAACTCATATACTCTGCCAACAGGGCTGTTGACTATGCAAACGCCGATATTGAAATGTGTATCTTCCTGGATAACACTGGAGACTTCATCGCCGGAACATATAATGTAGAACTCTACCTCGACGGAGAGAAAATAGGCAACGGCTCCTTCCTGCTGAAGGGCAAGAACTGATCATAACCCCATCAGGAGTTCCGCAATAATATTATCAGATATCATCTTACCCTGGTCTGTCAAGGCCAGGGTATTTTTTTCGCGCCTCAGGAGGCCATAGTGAATGTATTTCTCTGACAGGTTGACAAGGTAATCATGAAGCTCCTTGTCATAGTATTGTTCGACATAACCCAGGTCGATCCCCCACATCGTCCTGAGTGACGTCATCACATATTCATTGAAGGTCGTCAGCCTGTCGAGCTCTTCGCGCTCAAATGGAACAATGCCGGAACCGACCGAGCGCAAATATTTTTTCACATCGGAAACATTCCACTGCCTTGAGATCCGGTTGAAGGAATGCGCAGATGGGCCCATCCCGAGATAAGGTATCTGTTTCCAGTATGACGAGTTATGCCTGGAGATGAACCCTTCCTTCGCAAAATTTGAAATCTCATAGTGTATGAATCCCCTCTCACGGCATAGTGACGACAACAGGCTGAACATGGTATTGCTCGCCTCTTCATCTGCCTCGGTAAGCCGCCCCTCCTTCTTCATTCGGCCAAGCTTTGTGCCGCTTTCTATTGTCAGGTGATATGCCGAGATATGTGTGACAGGAAATGAGAAGGTCTTTTCAAGATCAGCCCTCAGGTCTTCTGACGTCATTCCGGGAATCCCATAGATAAGGTCAACCGAAACGTTAACGAATCCTTCCTTAAAAGCCATCCCGAGCACCTGTTCCGACTGAGCGGCATTGTGACGGCGACCGAGAAACTTCAGGCGCCTGTCATTCCATGATTGAACTCCCAGGCTTATCCTGTTAACTCCTGAATCTGCCAGAGACCTGAATGATCCCTCTGAAATATCATCAGGATTGATTTCCATGGTTATCTCGGGATCATCAGAAAATTTGTAATTATCACGAAGTGAGGCGATTATCCTCTGAACCTGATCCGCGGCCAAAAGCGACGGCGTTCCGCCGCCGAAATAAACAGTCTCCGCCACCTCGCCATCAAGATACCCCGCCCGTAGTGAGGCTTCTTTTATTATGGCCTGAACAAATGGCTCTGTATCATTGTTTTCCGTTATGCTGTAAAAGTCACAATAGCTGCACCAGCTCCTGCAAAAAGGTATATGAAGGTATATTCCGGCCATATGATTTTATATCGTTTAAATTTACAAAAGATTTAATATTAGTTTACTAATTTCGCTACCTCATAAAACTCAGATGATCTGGCTGTTTCTGAAACAATATTATAAGAGTATACTCATCGGCCTGCTGATCTTGTGGTTAAGCCTTTCCGGCAGCAGCGCGATGGTGCCCGGAAGAATTCTTAACATCCCCTATATTGACAAACTTGGCCATCTTTCAATGTATGCTCTTTTTTCAGCGGTTCTGCTGCTCGACTCCTGTCAGTGGAAAACCAACCGCGGTTTTTCGTACGCGATTCTTCTGATACCGCTGGGATTTGGGGCTCTTATGGAGATACTTCAGATGACTCTCACACAGGTGCGCAAGGCAGAGATAGCCGACCTTGCAGCAAATATCGGGGGTGTTACAGCCGGGATCATTGCTGCCCATATTGCCATAAAACTGCTTGACAAAATTAAATCCTGATTTCAGGTGAGCTGCGCACCTGCTGAACAAGTGCTTCTATTGTTTTTGACCTGAAAAATGAGGCTAACCGCAGCTTTTCCTGCCTGAGATCATTGTGCAGTATACAGACACCCTGCTCGCTGTGGTCAAAATTACATTTTTGCCCAGTCACATAACAGCTGTCAAAAAAGTCACCACCGTCAATTGCCTCAATTATATCCATTAGCGTCAGCTCAGCAACAGGAGCCTGCAGGCAAAAGCCTCCGTGAGGCCCTTTTGCAGATTTAAGAATTTTCCTCCTGGAAAGTGTCTGCAGGATTTTTGCCAGGTAGGGCTGCGGCACCTTCAGCTCATCTGCTATCAGCTTCAGACCCGCATTTGATTTCTGATCATGCTGTGAGGCAATGAAGATCACTGCCCTGATACCATATTTACATGTGGCTGACAGCATCTCAGTATTGCTTCAGCGGTATCTTGTCAATGCGCCTCTTATGCCGCCCTCCCTCAAAGGTCGTTGTCAGAAATGCCTTTATTATGACTATTGCCTCAGCCTCCGAGAGAAACCTGCCGGGCAGGGCACAGACATTGGCATCATTGTGTGATCTTGCAAGTCGTCCTATCTCCTCATTCCAGCAGACAGCAGAACGGATTCCCTGATGTTTGTTTGCGGCCATGCTTATTCCGTTGCCTGAACCGCAGATTGAAATCCCATATCTGAATTCACCGCTCACAACTGCATTTGCCATCGGGTGAGCATAGTCCGGATAGTCAACACTCTCTTCAGAAAAACAACCCAGGTCCCTTACTTCATACCTGTTTGATATCAGCCATTTCACAACTTTTTCCTTAAGCCTGAATCCGGCATGATCTGAGGCCACTATAATCTTTTCCAAAATTCCCGTATATTTTTATACAAATATAGCCCTACTATTAATATTAGAAAAGAAATCATATGTCGTCATCGGTTGTTAATAAAGTGTAACCAAAAATCTTAATCTTTGTTCATTAACCCTTCTGTTGAACCCCCGGTAATGAAAGTGTATTTTCCTTCTTTTTTCAAAATTTATTTTTTACCTCTTTGAATAAATGTTTTAACCTTAGATGAACACTGCCCGGAATTATTCAGCCAGGTTTCAGCTATTAACAAAACTCATTAAACCGTTGTTAATAGTATACCTAATTGCCTCTTTATCAGAAAAGGTATGTTTTTTGATGTGTTAATATCATGTTCTTATTCTTTTAACTCCCATTTTTGCAACAGGAATCGTAAAATTGTATAAACAGTATTAACAGGCTATTATAACTATCATAAATAGAATTCTATTAATAAATATTATAATATATGGTTGTTGATAAAACAATATATGAAGAGATTGAGGTTCTGAAAAGGCAAAAGAATGCTGTTATACTTGCTCATTACTACCAGACGCCGGATATTCAGGATATTGCAGATTTTGTTGGAGACAGCCTTGCTCTTTCACAGCAGGCAGCTGCGACGAAAGCTGATATAATTGTTTTTGCGGGCGTAACCTTTATGGCTGAGACCGCAAAGATACTTTCACCGGAAAAGAAAGTAATAATTCCTGATCCGCTTGCAGGTTGTTCACTGGCAGATTCATGCAGGAAAGAGGATTTTCAGAAGTTCATTGACGAGAACCCGGGAAGGACCGTGGTAACGTATGTTAACACCACAGCTGATATAAAGGCGTTAAGCGATATTGCATGCACATCATCAAATGCAAAACAGATAATAGAGTCACTTCCTGAGGATGAAAAGATAATTTTCGGGCCCGACAGAAACCTGGGTAACCATATTAAAAGTCTTACTGGAAGGGACATAATTGTATGGAATGGGTCCTGCCACGTGCATGAAGAATTTTCACTGGAAGCAATCCTTAAACTTAAAAGAGAAAATCCCGGCTCAAAAATTATAGCACATCCCGAGTGTGAAATGCCTGTCCGGATTGCAGCGGACTTCATAGGTTCAACATCAGGACTCCTGTCATTCATAAGCCGTGATCCGGCAAAAGTGTTTATTGTGGCCACCGAGCCCGGCATAATATACCAGATGAAAAAGGCTCAGAAAGAGAAACTATTTATCCCTGCTCCACCCAAAGATTCAACCTGCGGATGCAATGAATGCAACTTCATGAAGATGATTACCATTGAAAAGATATATAAATCACTTAAATTTGAAGAACCGGAAATAACCATTGACCCTAAAATAATTGAACGTGCAGCAGTTCCTATTAAAAGAATGCTTGAAATTTCGGCAAAACTTGGGCTATAAGATGAAAAGGGCAATTCTTGTACTTCTGCTTGTTTTTCCGTCTGTTATATATGCACAGACAGGGGAAGAGCTTAGGGATGGCTTTCATCAGTTCAAGTATCCTAACGGCAACATATCAAGCGAGGGATTTATAAGAAACGGTAAGCCTGATGGATTCTGGAAGAGTTATTATGTCACCGGCGTACTTAAGTCGGAAGGAAAACGGAGAAGCTTTCTTCTCGACAGTATATGGGTATTCTATGACCAGGCAGGAGATACAACAGAAAAAATAAGTTACCTTCTTGGTAAAAGAAACGGATATTATATCAAATATCAGAAAGATCCTGTATATGGATCATATGTCTATTCAACAGAGCTTTTTGCAGGTGACAGGAAGGAGGGTGTTGCAAGGATATATTATCCGGAAGGGAAGGTCAGGCAGACAATCCTGTATGTAAACGGTAAGAAAGACGGACTCTCGAGGGAATATGACCGCGAGGGGAAGGTTATTACCCTTCTCGAATATAACAATGACTTTCTGATCAGCCGTGAGCGGATAAATTTTACTGATGCTGCCGGAATGAAGCAGGGAGAGTGGCTTGATTTCTATCCCGAAGGGAATATTAAGACTGAGAGAAACTATCGCGACGACCAGTTGCACGGATATTACAAGGAATATGATCAGAGAGGGACATTGCTGGTCACCCTTCTTTATGAGAACGGAAGGGTCACCGGGACCGATCTTGACACGGGGGCAGGGATAGACATAGTAAACCGATATGATGATGCAGGAAGGCTCATTTATTCGGGTCCGTTCAAGGAGGGGGTCCCCGTAGGGATACACCGTGAGTACAACGAAAACGGTACAGTCAGAGTCGCGAAGATTTATAATGATAACGGTCTCCTTATCTCGGAAGGCATCGTTGACGATGCCGGCAACAGGAACGGAGCATGGAAAGACTATTCAGCCGGCGGAGTCGTAATTGCCGAGGGAACATATGCAGAAAACAGGCGCACTGGTACGTGGAAGTTTTCCAATAGCTCCGGAAGGCTTGAACAGGCCGGGTCATACAGCAATGGCCGCATTGACGGCACCTGGCGCTGGTATTATCCGGAGGGGGAGCTTCTGCGTGAAGAAGACTATTATCAGGGAGTGCGCGACGGCAATTATACAGAGTTTACCCGCACAGGTGAGATAATTACCCAGGGAACCTATACTGACGGCGAGAGAAACGGTGAGTGGAAACTCAGGTCAGGAGACAATATCGAGGAGGGAAAATATCTTCTCGGGTTGCGCGACGGACCCTGGAAAGCTTATTATCCAAACGGCAGGATGAGATTCAGGGGTGAATACAACCAGGGCAACCCCGAAGGTCATCATATTATTTATTATGAAAACGGCAGAACCCGGGAGGAGCGCTTTTACAAAAACGGACTTCGCAATAAAACCTGGAAGAAATACAGCGAGGAGGGGGAGATTGTTCTTACAATCACCTACCGTGATGATGTCGAAACAAACATCAACGGCGTTTCAATAAAGCTTCCCGAGAGTGAGGTGAAGCTTATTAAGTAGAATTGATGACAAACGACCAGTTCAATCTCAGGAAGGAGATAGCGACAACGGGTGATGCAGAAGTCGAACGGCAGCTGCGGCCGCTCTCTTTCACTGATTTCAAGGGCCAGCAGCGCATCACTGACAACCTGAGCGTGTTTGTCACAGCCGCAATGCAGAGGGGAGAGGCCCTTGATCATGTCCTCCTTCACGGTCCCCCGGGTCTGGGAAAGACAACGCTCGCCACTATAATTTCCAATGAACTTAAGGTTAAGCTGAAGGTCACCTCCGGCCCCGTGCTCGATAAGCCGGGCGATCTGGCCGGACTTCTGACAAGCCTTGACGAAGGTGATGTCCTGTTTATTGATGAGATTCACCGCCTGAGCCCCGTCGTGGAAGAGTACCTCTATTCTGCGATGGAAGACTATCAGATTGATATTATGATAGATAAGGGCCCGGGAGCCAGGTCGGTACAACTGAAGCTGAATCCCTTCACCCTCATTGGCGCAACAACGAGGTCAGGATTGCTGACAAGCCCCCTTAGGGCTCGTTTCGGAATAAAGTTCCATCTTGAATATTATGATTCACAAATCCTCAAGGGAATAGTGAAGAGGTCAGCCTCGATTCTGAATATTGAAATCAATGATAGCTCGGCAAAAGAGATTGCCTCCAGGAGCAGGGGCACACCAAGGATAGCCAACGCCCTCCTTCGCAGGGTGCGCGATTTTGCCCAGGTCAAAGGAAGCGGAACAATTGACCTTGACATAACCCGGTACAGCCTCGAGGCCCTGAACATTGACAAGCATGGCCTTGACGAAATGGACAACAGGATCCTCCGGACAATTATCGAAAAATTCAGAGGAGGACCCGTGGGTCTCAACAACATCTCAACAGCCATTGGCGAGGAGAGCGGAACCATAGAAGAGGTATATGAGCCTTTTCTTATCAAGGAAGGGTACATCAAGCGTACGCCCAGGGGCAGGGAGGCAACAGAGACAGCATACCGGCATCTCGGAATACTGAGAGACAACGACGGTACTCTTTTCGGTGAATAGGCTGAAGATCAGTTGCTGATCTTCTCAAGCCCCCTGATATCAAGTATCTTTATCTTGCGTCCGGTAAGCTCAATGAGCCTGTCGCTCTTGAATTCCGAGAGAAGGCGTATCACTGATTCTGTTGCCGTGCCTACTATATTGGCGAGCTCTTCTCTTGTCAGGGTGATATGCAGATACTTCTGATCATCAAGACCGAAGTCCTTGACAAGCTGCAGCAGCACCTCCGCAACCCTCTCCCTGACAGTCTTCTGTGCGATGTCGGTAATATATGCATTGGCCTCGGCCAGCTCGTGGCACGTCAGCTTGACGACCTCAAACGCAAATGCCGGATTTGTTTTTACGAATTGTATCAGCAGCTCCGAAGGAATAAAACAAACCTGGCAGTCTTCAATGACCTTCGCAGAGGTGCAGGCCGGCTCATTGCTAAGCACAGATCTGTAGGCAATTATCTCTCCCTTGCGCGCAAACCGTATGATCTGTTCCTTGCCGTCGACACCGGTCTTGAAGACTTTTATTATACCCGTATTGATGCAAAAAAATCCGCTTATCCGGTTCCCTTCATGATACAGGACTTCGCCCCTCTTGTACTGCCTGAAGTCCTTCTCAAAATTAAGCCTGTCGGTCTCATCCCGTGTCAGGTATTTGAAAATAGAGGAGGTCTCAAAGGCGCACTTATCACAAAAAGGCATCGGAAGGTCGTGCTGTTTCATCGCTCTGTCTGTTATGGTAACAAAGATTAAAAATAGAGTTTGAATTACTATCAAATAACTGTAAAAAAGAGATTAGTCAGCTCTTAATTGCAACAATGGCAAGCCGCTGAGGTTCTCCCGGTAAAGTCAGACAATCTCAGTTCTGAACTGGCTGAGAAAGCGTATATCATTTTCAAAATAGAGCCTGAGGTCATTTACCCTGTATTTCAACATTGCCGCGCGCTCTATTCCCATCCCGAAAGCATATCCTGTATATCTGACCGGATCAATGCCGCAGGCCTCCAGTACGTTTGGATCCACCATCCCGCAGCCCAGCAGCTCGAGCCAGCCGGTCCCCTTGCATACGTTGCAACCCCTTCCCCCGCACAGGTTGCAGCTGACATCCATCTCTGCCGACGGCTCCGTGAACGGGAAAAATGACGGCCTGAGCCTGATGCTGACATCTTTACCGAAAAACTCCCGGGCAAAGTACAGAAGTACCTGCCTGAGGTCGGCGAAGGATACATGTTCGGCAACATACAGACCCTCTATCTGATGGAATATGCAATGAGCCCTGGCTGAGACCGCCTCGTTCCTGAAAACCCGCCCGGGAGAAATCGTCCTGATGGGCGGCTTTTGTGATTCCATGACCCTGACCTGAACAGAGGAGGTGTGCGTCCGCAGAAGGACATCGTGAGGATCAGATTCTTCTCCTGATATCTTCTTGATATAGAAGGTGTCCTGCATGTCGCGCGCAGGATGGTCTTTGGCAAAGTTGAGCATTGAAAAGACATGATTGTCATCCTCAATCTCGGGACCCTCTGAAACCGTGAAACCTATCCGGCTGAAGATATCAATGATCTCCTTGCGGACAATGGAAATAGGATGCCGCGACCCCTCACCGAACGGAACGGACGGCATGCTGAGGTCTGCACCGGACAATACCGTTTCAGCAGAAGAGAGAGACTCCTTTGACGCATTGTATCTGTCAGTGGCAAATTGCTTCAGGTTGTTCAGCAGGAGGCCGGTCTCCTTCTTGGCCTCCGCGGGGACATCCCTGAATCCGTCAAAAAGAGCGTGAATAAATCCCTTTTTGCTCAGATAGATTATCCTGTACTGCTCCAGGCTTTCCTGGTCAGTTATCGGATATGACTCTGCCTCCCTCCTTAGTTCTTCAATCCTCTCTTTCATCTATGGCGGGTTGAATTATCTGATTATTCTTACTTTGAGTATTCTTATGTCCTTTACAGGCTTGTCCTTTATGTCTGTTGCAGTATTGGCTATCGCATCTACGATATCCATTCCTTCGAGCACCTCGCCGAAAACAGTATATGCTCCGTCAAGGAAAGGGGTACCGCCAACGGTTGTATATACTGCCTTCCGGTTAGCCGGCGTTACATACGGGCCCGCGGCCTCTGTCTCATCATAAACCCCGAGGATGGCATTCTGCTGTATCTCATCTTCCGTCATTGGCACGGAATCATTTTCTGCGGCTGCACGTAGCTCTTTAAGAGCCTGGTTGTAAAGATACTGCCTGCGATTATTCTCGATGCGCTGCTCTGCCTTGGCCAGCTCCTCATCATTATAAACCTTTCCCTGCACAATATAAAACTGGGTGCCTGATGACTGCCTCTCCGGGTTTACATCATCTCCCATGCGGGCGGCTGCGACAACACCCCTTCGGTGAAACAGCGAATCATTGATCTCCGCAGGAATGGTATAATCTGCCGGGTTGGCAGAAGTATCGGCCTTCGTTGATCCGTCTCCGGTCTGTATCATGAAGTCCTTTATTACACGGTGAAATGATACTCCGTCATAAAATCCGCTCTCTGTGAGCTTTATGAAATTATCCCTGTGTATCGGAGTGAGATCTGAGAGCATTATGATAATGTCTCCCTCTGTTGTTTTGATCTCTGCACGGACGCCACCCTTGTCGCTGCCCACGCAGCCGATGATCATCACTGCTGCGGCAACAGATAATAACAAACGCAATGAAGTGTTCATTTTCTTCTTATTTAAGAGAGACAAAGATATATATTTGCAGTAAGAGTAAAGCATGAACGATATACGAAAGCTTGCCGGGCAGACCGTTGTTTATGGTTTCGGTACGGTTGTTCCAAGATTCCTGAACTACGCGCTGCTCACACCATTTTATACATATATTTTCAGCCGCGAGCAATACGGAATCGTGACTGAGCTTTATGCCTGGATGGTTCTTGCTCTTGTCATCCTTACATATGGCATGGAGACCACTTACTTCAGGTTCGCGGGTAAAAAGGCTCCGGCAGAAACGGTATACGGCACCGCCCTGGTAAGTCTCTTTGCTACGTCAGCCTTCTTTCTGCTTGCCGTCTCCCTGTTCATTGCTCCGGTGTCTGAGTTCCTGGGTTATGGCAAACATCCGGAGTATATTAAGATGTTCGCATGGATAGTCGCCATAGATGCCTTTTCCGCTATACCCTTCGCGTGGCTGAGGGCAAACAACAGGGCGGCCATCTTCAGCGTCCTGAAGATCATAAATGTAGTTGTTACCATAGGCTCGGTGTTCTTCTTCCTGCAGACAGCACCGAAAATTGCTGCAGGCGGAAGCGAGTGGATATTAAGACTTTATAAGCCCGGTTTTGATGTAGGATATGTATTCGTGGCTAACCTCATAGGATCCGTTGTCACATTACTGCTGCTGGCACCATTTTTTTTAAGAATCAGACCGTCCTTCGACGGCAGACTGCTTGGCCGCATGCTTACATACAGCTGGCCCCTTCTTGTGGGGGGCATCGCGGGATCAATGAATGAGGTACTTGACAAGATACTCCTCAGGAGACTTATAGGGGGCGCAGAGGGACTCGAAACTGTCGGACTTTACGGCGCGGGGTACAAGGTGGGCGTTCTGATGTCACTGTTTATACAGATGTACAGATTTGCTGCAGAGCCCTTCTTTTTTGAAAAGGCCGGACGACATGACGCAAAGGAGACGTATGCCGTTACAATGAAATATTTCGTCATTACCGCACTGATACTATTCCTTGTAATAAACCTTTACATTGAGGCCCTTCAGGTGATCATCGGACCAGTGTTCCGCGAGTCTCTTGTCGTGGTGCCCGTGATAAGCATGGGTTACCTCCTTCTGGGCATTTTCATAAATCAGAGCATCTGGTACAAGGTTGACGACAAAACCATTTACGGCGCATGGATCACTCTCCTCGGTGCAGCCGTGACTATTGCCGTTAATGTGATCTTTGTGCCCCGCTTCGGATATATTGCAGCTGCATGGGCACATGTGGCCTGCTATATGACTATGGTTTCCGTTTCTTATGTGGTCGGACAAAAGCTCTACCCCATCGATTATGAGATCAAAAGGATAGTGTCATACATTGCCCTTGCAGTGACGCTATACATCGTTGCAAAAGTGCTGGAAGGAGACAACAGGGTTGTGAATATTGCCCTTGATACCGGCCTGCTGTTTGTTTTCTTTGCAGCAGTTCAGAAGAAAGATAGATTCTTTACGTTATTGTTTAAGATCAGACATGAAAATACGGATAGTAAATAAATCACAGAACAGGTTGCCGGCTTATGAGACTACCCACTCTGCGGGAATGGACCTCAGGGCGATGACTGATGCGCCTGTTGTAATACGACCCCTGGAAAGGAAGCTGATCGGAACCGGACTCTACCTCGAGCTGCCGGAGGGCTGTGAGGCTCAGGTAAGGCCCAGAAGCGGCCTTGCTGTCAAACACGGAATAACAGTCCTTAATTCACCGGGAACAATTGACGCAGATTACAGGGGAGAGATTGGAATTATTCTGATAAACCTGTCAGACAGCGATTTTACCGTAAATAACGGGGACAGGATTGCCCAGATGGTCATAGCCAGGCACGAAACGGCAGAGCTGATTGAAACAGAAGAAATTAGTTTAACGGAAAGAGGCGGTGGCGGCTTCGGTCATTCGGGAAGACAATGAAATACTATATTCTGGCAGTTCTTTATCTGATAGGGGTTTGCGGATATTCACAACGAACTCTGAGAAATACGGCCGAAACAGGCAAGACAGTAAGGGAAGGCACCAGGTATGAATACCTCCTGGCGGAAGCCATAAGAATAAAATATCTGGGTGACCTTAATCAGGCAATTGCCTTTTTTGAGAAGTGCATAGAGATTGACGGGAGCCGCGCTGTACCGTATGGCGAACTTGCCCAGATATATAATGCTATGGGAAGCAGCAGCAAGGCTGTTACTAATGCAAAGCTTGCAGCTGATACCGAGCCGGGAAACTACTGGTACCAGGTTGGCGCAGGATATCTTTTCATGCAACTGAAGAGGACTGAAGAGGCGATTTTCTATTTTGATCGCGCCCTTAAGGCAGACAACAACGCAATTGAAGTCAAGTCTTTGCTCGCAGGAATATACTCTGAAAAGGGAGACGCCGAAAAGGCCGATTCGCTCTTCAGGGAGCTCGACAGGGAGGGGGCCCTCACAGAAGATATGTTTCTGGTGATGATTTCAGGATTGATTAACCGCGGAGAACTTGATGCCGCTGCGAAGAGAACAGAAAAGCTTATTCAAGGCAACCCTTCGGAGATCAGATACAAGGCACTTCTGGCTGATATCTACCTGGAAGACGGATTGAAGGAAAAGAGCGACAGCATTTATAAACAGCTGATAGAATCTGACCCGGAAAATATCGAGAATCAGCTGTTATACCTGCTTAATCTTGTTTATAATAGGGAATATACAGGGATGCCCGGGTTTCTTAGAAATGTTTTCGAGAGTGACCTCGTGGAACGGGAGAGAAAGAACGCCATAGCAAATAAACTGTTGCAGGACAGTGTCTATGTCAGGGAGAACGAGGCCTCTCTCGAGGAGAACCTGGTTATACTTGAAGAGAAATATGAAAACGATGAGGAGATACTCTCATTCAGGCCATTGATGTATGAATTGACAGGCAGAGAGCCTGAAGCAAAAGAGAGATATGAGGAACTGCTGAAGACAGTTAAGCCTGGATTTTATTTCAGGGAGAAACTGATCCTGATATATGCGGATGAAAAGGAATATGAAAAATTATTCTCGCTGGCCTCTGCTTATGCGACCGAGAATAACAAGAGCCTGCTGGGTAAGGTTTATTACGCTATAGCTGCGATGGAACTGAAGAAGTATGACGTCGCCGAAGCAGAATTGAAAAAAGCCCTTATCCTGGCGGGGAATAATGACGAACTGAAGGTTCAGGTGCTGGCAATGATGGGAGATCTTAAATACCGCATGAAGGATTTCCCCGGATCTTATGAATACTATGAGGCAGCATTGAAGATCGCGCCTAATGATCCCCTTGTTCTGAATAATTATGCATACTTTCTTGCAGAAGGAGGCGACGACCTGAATAGGGCGCGCAATATGGCTGAAGAGGTGATGATTCTTGAGGGAGATAATGAAACATACATTGACACTTATGCCTGGATATTATATAAGCAGGGTAAGTATAAGAAGGCTTATGAGGCCATGATGAAAATATTCAGCACCGAGAATGAAAGAGACCCGGAAATACTTGAGCATATGGGTTATATTCTTTACAAATTGAGAAGGTGTCCCGAAGCGGTAAAGTACTGGAGAGAAGCACTTCAGAAGGATGAATCAAAGACCTATCTGGCTGAAGATATAGCTAAATGCGAAAAGTAACAGGGATATTGGCCGTACTGCTGGTGGTCCTGGTTATTTCCGGATGTGCTGGCGGGAAGAAGCGCAGAACATGCGAAAGCTCAGTACCGGCAGAAATGAGCTATGAGAATTTACTTCAAAGTGTTGTTGAAAACAATATAGTGGCAGGGGGGTTTATTATCCAGAAGGGTTCCATTGAGCTTAGAGGCACCCCTGTGGAAGGTGAGTTTGGATTTAACGCGAAGCTGAACAGTCTTGGAGATATTGTTCTTTCTGTAAGAGGCCCACTGGGAATTGAGCTTGTCAGGTTTCTTGCAGTGGGAAACGAAGTGTGCATGATAGACAGGATTGGAAGAACTGTATACCTTGGTAAAAGGGACGAAATCATGAGTAAATATGGTCTGCCGGCAGAGTTCGCCGTAATAATTTTCGGTGATTTTACAGAGTCTGATTATAAGCGCATTGAGAGAACCGGGGAAAACAGTATTGTAATTGAATACGACGAAGGATTACGCAAAAGGATAGTAACGATATGCGCTGATGAGGCAAAAATATGCAGTGAATCAATTGTGTCTGATATGCCAGAGGGAACTATTGAGCTAGGGTTTGGAAATTTCAGAACAGATGATGAACTTAAGTATCCTGGCGAAATAACTATTGAGGAAAAGAAAAGATTGTTTCACGTGAAACTTAATATTGAACAATTGACGGGAGGATATACTGACCCGATTGAATTCGTTTTTCCTCAATACAGAAGGAAGCCCTTATGAAGCTGAAGCTGACGATATTAATGCTCGTTTTTCTGTATGCCCTTAAAGTCTGCGGGCAATCGAGGGCAGAGCTGGAAGAGCTGAGAAAAAAGAATCTTCAGGATATAGAGTATGTCGACCGGATGCTGAAGAGCACTGCATCCCAGAGGACTGAGAACCTGAACGAACTAAGGGTGATTGGAAAGAAACTTACCTTACGCGAGAAGCTTATCAATGAGTACGGAGAGGAGATCAGCCTCCTTGAATACAGGATATCTCTTAACAGATTGGCAATCACTATGCTGGAGGAGGATGTTAAAAAAATGAAGTCTGATTATGAGAGGTCAATTATAAGTGCTTATAAAGCGACGAAAGGAACTCCGGCACTTGCTTTCATACTCTCTTCATCAGATTTTAACCAGGGGTACAAGAGACTTAAGTATATCCAGCAGGTAGCAAGGTACAGAAGAAGCGAGTCAGAAACAATAGAAGCAATATACGGAGAGCTTACCAGGACAAAAGAACGGCTTGAGAGCGACAGAAAGAACGTAAATGACCTGAAAAACAAGGAAGAAAGACAGAAACAGATACTCCGGGAGGAACAGAACAGGAAGGAAAGGCTGGTATCTAACCTGACAAGAAAGGAAAGACAGTTGAAGCAGGAGCTGGAAGAAAAGAAGAGGATTGCGGCTAGCATAGAGAATGAAATATCCAGACTGATAGAGGAGGAAAGGAAGCGCAGCAAGGTCACTCCAATGACTGGTGAGATGAAGCTGATAGGAGATTCTTTCGGTGAGAACAAGGGACGGCTCCCATGGCCAGTTGACAAGGGAATAATAACAAGCCACTATGGATTACAAAAG
>Ga0209450_10000341_pt1 | contig 24905 bp, 23 predicted proteins | sample FrelakmetLWP11LW_FD_187149 | JGI IMG/M metagenome (GOLD analysis project Ga0209450, IMG submission 187149) | Freshwater lake sediment microbial communities from the University of Notre Dame, USA, for methane emissions studies - LWP11 LW (SPAdes)... | ecosystem: Environmental > Aquatic >...
GGCCGGCCGGTGCGACGTCGACCACCAGCGAGTCGTAGACGCTGGTCGCCAGCGTGTATCCCACCTGCGCGATGACGAACACGGCGCCGGCGACCAGAACGCCCCAGGACGCGGCTGCGGGCAGCAGCAACGTGGCCAGCACGCACAGCGCCGTCGTCACCACGACGACGCGGAACCACTGCGCCGTCCGGTCGGCATGGGCGCCGGCGATCGGTGCCAGCACGCCCGCCAGCACCAGGCTCGCCGCGGCGATCACGCCCCACCAGGCGCTGGCCGACGGGTCGCCGCGCGCGACCACCTTCGCGAAGTACAGGCCGAAGAAGGTCGGCACCAGCGCGATGTAGGTCGAGCTGGCGACGTCGAACAGCGCCCAGCCGAGCACGCGGCGGGTCAGCCAGGATGAGTCGGCAGTCAGCTGCAAATTCAGTCCGCGGGCTGTTGGTTGACTTGTACCATCTTGCCATCCGGTCGGGGCGGAAGCTTATGCGAGGCTGCCGGGCCGGCGAACCGCGTCCTCATCGCGCAAGAGCTACTGTCGTCAATTGCACTGACGTCGGATGCCGGCCAGCGGGGCGCTTTGCGAGGACCGGTCCTTCCCGGCACGATCTTCGACACGATTCGATGGAGTGACTCATCATGGGCGTTGAGTTGAAACGCACGGCACTCGCCGCAATCGGCGTTGCGCTTTTCCTGCCTGCGATGGCGCAGCAGTCCGCCGACCGCATTTGGTCGGGCGGGCCGATCATCACGATGAACGACAGGGCGATGCGCGCCGAGGCCGTGGCCGAGAAGGGCGGCAGGATCGTCGCCGTCGGCTCGAAAGCCAGTGTGATGCTGCTCAAGGGACCGAATACGCAGGTCGTCGATCTCGGGGGGCGGGCGATGCTCCCGGGCTTCGTCGACGCCCACGGGCACGTGATGGGGGGCGGGCTGCAGGCGCTGGCCGCCAACCTGCTGGCGCTGCCCGACGGCAACGTGAAGGACATCGCCTCGCTGCAGCAGAGCCTGCGCGACTGGATCGCCGCCAACGACGCCACGGTGAAGAAGGTCAATCTGATCGTCGGCTTCGGCTACGACAACGCGACGCTGGCGGAGAACCGCCACCCGACGCGCGATGACCTCGACTCGATTTCGAAGGACGTCCCGATCCTCCTGGTCCACCAGTCGGGCCACCTGTCCGCGCTGAACTCGAAGGCGCTTGAGGTGGCCGGGATCACGGCCGCCTCGGCCGATCCCCAGGGCGGGGTGATTCGCCGCCAGCCGGGTGGGAAGGAACCCGACGGCGTGCTGGAGGAAACCGCTCACTACGCCGCGCTGATGAAACTTCTCGGACAACTGGGACCGGAAGCGGCGCAGACCTTCGTTCGTGCCGGGACGCAGCTGTGGGCGCGGTTCGGCTACACGACGGCGCAGGAAGGACGCGCCACGCCGGGTACCGCGGCGGTGATGCGTCGGGTGGCCGACGCCGGCGAGCTGAAGATCGACATCGCCGCCTATCCGGACGTGCTCATCGATCGCGAGTTCATCAAGAAGAACGTCAGCCCGACCTACGCCGGCCGACTGCGCGTCGCGGGCGCCAAGCTGACGATCGACGGGTCGCCGCAGGGCTTCACCGCGTGGCGCGACCGGCCGTACTACGCGCCGGTCGGCGACTACCCGAAGGGCTATCGCGGCTACCCGTCCGCGACCAACCAGCAGGCGCTCGACGCCGTCGACTGGGCCTACGCCAACGACGTGCAGATCATCACGCACGCCAACGGCGAGGCGGCCTCCGACCTGCTGATTGCGGCGCACACCGTGGCGCAGCTGAAGCACGGCGGGGTCAAGGACCGCCGCCCGGTGCTGATCCACGGTCAGTTCCTGCGCGAGGACCAGGTCGACGCGTACAAGCGGCTCGGCGTGCTGCCGTCGCTGTTCCCGATGCATACCTTCTACTGGGGCGACTGGCACACCAGCAAGACCGTCGGCCCGGTGATCGGCCAGAACATCTCGCCGACCGGCTGGGTGCGCAGGCGAGGCATGATCTTCACCTCGCACCACGATGCGCCGGTGGCCTTTCCCGACTCGATGCGGGTGCTCGACGCCACCGTGACCCGCGTGGCGCGCGGCTCGGGCAAGGTCATCGGCCCCGACCAGCGCGTCGACGTGGTCACCGCGCTGAAGGCGATGACGATCTGGCCGGCGTGGCAGCTCCACGAGGAGAAGTCCAAGGGTTCGATCGAGGTCGGCAAGCTCGCCGACTTCGTGATCCTGTCGCGCGACCCGACGCAGGGCGACCCGAACACGATCGATCGGATCAAGGTGACCGAGACGATCAAGGAGGGCATGACGGTGTTCCGGCTGACCGCCGGCGAGCAGCACAAGGCGGATCTGATGCTCAAGCCGGACCATCGCGGTGACTACGCCTTCGCTCGGTTCCTCGCCGCGGCGGCGGCGCAGCGCGAGGCAGCGGCAGTGCCGTCGTTCGCCGCGCGTCCGATGGTGCTCGCATCGATGGCGCCGGCGCAGCACGACCGGACCTGCCTGAACCCGGTGCTGGCCGATCTCGTGGCCGCGATCGTCGGGCAGCAGGCGGTGGCGCCGAACTGAACCGCCGGCGGCCGTTGAGGCAGTTCGTGCCTGGGTCCCGGGCCGCTGCGCGGCGGGCCCGGCGCTACATTCCGCAGATCGAAGCCTGACCGGGGTGTCCGAAATGCAAGCGATGGCTGCCGTCGACTGGTGGCGCGTTCTCGGTGTCGTCGCGCTCGGCACGCTGGCCTGGTTCGGCGTGCGCGTGCTGTTGCGCGTCGTTCGGGCGGCGCTGATCACGCGCGTCAAGGACGCCGAGGACGAGAAGCGCATCACGACCGTGGTGCGCGCCATCAAGTACGTCGCGAGCGTCGTCCTGGTCGCGGTGGTGCTGATGCTGATCCTGTCGAACTTCGGCATCTCGATCGCGCCGCTGCTCGGCGCGGCTGGCGTGGCCGGCGTGGCGGTGGGCCTGGCCGCGCAGGGCATCGCGCGGGACTTCATCCGCGGCCTGTCGCTGCTGATCGACAACCAGATCCGGGTCGGCGACTCGGTCGAGATCGCCGGCAAGGCCGGCGTGGTCGAGGAGGTGACGATGCGCACCGTCACGCTGCGCGACTACGAGGGCACGGTGCACTTCATCCCGATGGGCGACGTGCACATCGTCACCAACCGCTCCTACGGCTACTCCTACGCGCTGCTCGACATCGGCATCAGCTACGACGCCGACGTCGACCAGGCGATGCGGGTGTTGCGGGAAGTTGCCGAGGAACTGCGGGCGGAGCCGGAATTCGCCAAGCTCGTGCTCGAGCCGATCGAGATTGCCGGGGTGGACCGCTGGGCCGACTCCTCGGTGGTCATCAAGTCGCGCATCAAGGTGCCGCCCGGCCTGGCCGCGGTGGTGCGCCGCGAGATGCTCCGCCGGCTGAAGATACGCTTCGACCGCGATGGCATCGCTATCCCTTACCCGCACATGACGTTGGTGACCCCGCCGCGCAAGGATGCCGGCGGTGAGGCCACCGACCCGGACGCCGCCTGAGACCGGGCCGGCGCCGGTCGACAGCCGGAAATCGCGGCACGGTAGCCGCGGAGCGCGGCTCGGCAATACACTGCGACACGGCAGCCGTCAGGGTTTCCGCGCATCGAAGCGCGGGGGTTTTCGTCAGCGCGCGCGGGCTGGCGAAAGCGGTTCCAGGTCCGCGCTTCACACGAGGAAACTAGATGGCCACGAAGAAAGCTGCGAAGAAGAAGTCCCGCCGTACCGTGATGTACAGCTCGGGCGGCAAGAAGCTCTACGCGGTTCGCGACGCGAGCGGCAAGTTCAAGGACATCCAGCAGTACTCGCGCGCGCATGCAGCGGACATCCGAGCCGGCAGCTCCGCCGAGGTGAAAGCGGCGGCAAAGAAGGCGGCGAAGAAGGTGGCCAAGAAGGCGAGCGCCGCCAAGAAGGCCGTCGCGAAGAAAGCGACGACGGCGAAGAAGGCGGTGGCGAAGAAAGCGACCAAGCGCGCCAGCGCGGCCAAGAGCGCGGTGGCCAAGGCCGTCAAGAGCGTCAAGCGGGCGCTGAAGAAAGTCACCGGCTAGCCTTCCGCGGCAGTTGTCCCTCGCAACGGCAGCGACTCCGCTGCCGTTGCTTTTCGTGCGCCGGCTGATAGATTGCGCCGCCGGGACCCCCGGCACCTGCCGCGTCAACGACCATGCCAACGACTCGCGAGCGACCGTGGCTGCGCTACTACGGTGCGGTCCCGCCGAGCATCGACTATCCGCGCGTCACCCTGTACGAGGCGGTGGCCGCTACGGCGCAGCGCTCGCCCGACGCGATTGCCTGGGAGTTCTTCGGCACCACCGCGACCTATCGCGAACTGCTGGCTTCGATCGACAGCGCCGCCGCCGCGCTCGCCTCGCTCGGCCTGAAGGCGGGCGACCGGCTGCTGATCTCGATGCCGACCGCGCCGGCCGGCGTCATCGCCTTCTATGCGGCGAACCGGATCGGTGTCGTGCCGGCGCTGATCCACCCGCTGTCCACGGCGCCGGAGATCGAGCACTACCTGAACGCCAGCGGCGCGCGGGTGGCGCTCACCCTCGATGCCTTCTACGGCGTGCTGGCGCAGGTGAAACCGAACAAGCCGCTGCAACGGATCACTCTCTGCCGCATCGGCGACTACCTGTCGCCGGTCAAGCGCTTCGGCTTCTGGCTGACCAAGGGGCGCAAGATCGCGCCGGTTCCGGCCGACGAGCGCGTGCGCTGGTGGAAAGACCTGATGGCGGCGAGCCATCCGGCGGCACCAGCAGCATCGACGAGCACCGACGACCCGGCGGCGATCCTGTTCTCCGGCGGCACCACCGGCATGCCGAAGGGAATCGTGCTGTCGAACCGCAACCTGATCGCCGAGGGCATGCAGGCGGCGGCCTGGGGCGGCATGACGGGCGGCGACTCGATCCTCGCCGTCCTGCCGATCTTTCACGGCTTCGGCCTCGGCGTGTGCGTCAACGCGGCCTTCATGGCCGGCGGCAAGTCGATCCTGGTGCCGCAGTTCTCGGCCGAGATCGTGGCCAGGCTGCTGAAGACCGCAAGGCCGAACCTGCTGGTCGGCGTGCCGACGCTGTACGACGCGCTGTCGAAGGATCCGTCGCTGGCGAAGAGCGATCTTTCCTGCCTGCGCGCCTGCTTCTCCGGCGCCGACACGCTGCCGCGGCCGGTCAAGGAGCGGTTCGAGGCGCTGGTGGCGGCGCACGGCGGCAAGGTCAAGCTGCTCGAGGGCTACGGGCTCACCGAGGCGGTCACCGCGATCATGGCGATGCCCCTGTCGGAGTACCGCGAAGGGTCGATCGGCATCCCGTTTCCCGACATGGACGCCAAGGTCTGCCGCTACGGCACCATCGACGAACTGCCGCCGGGCGAGGAGGGCGAGATCTGCATCGCCGGCCCGGCGGTGATGGCGGGCTACCTCGACGACCCGCAGGCGAACGCCGAGACGCTGAAGGTGCATGCCGACGGCCTCACCTGGCTGCACACCGGCGACCTCGGCCGGCGTGACGACGACGGTTTCTTCTATTTCACCGTGCGCGCCAAGCGCATGATCAAGTCTTCCGGCTTCAACGTCTATCCGGCACAGGTGGAAAGCGTGCTGTACCAGCATCCGGCAGTGCTCGATGCCTGCGTGATCGGGGTGCCCGACGAAGCGCAGGTCGAGCGGGTGAAGGCGGTGGTGGTGCTGAAGGACCCGGCGCAGGAGTCGGAGGCCACGGCGCAGGCGTTGATCGATTTCTGCCGCGAGCGGCTGATCAAGTGGTCGTGCCCGCGCGAGGTCGAGTTCCGCCGCGAGCTGCCGAAGACGCGCGTCGGCAAGATCGACTTCAAGGTGCTGGTGGCGGAGCACAACAGGAAGGCAGTGCAATGAACGGCGGCGAACGGATCGCGGCAGTGCTGCGCGCCCACGGCGTGCCGGCGATCTTCACGCTGTGCGGTGGGCACATCTCGCCGATCCTGGCGGCGGCGAAGGCGCGCCACATCCGCGTCGTCGACACGCGCGACGAGGCCACCGCGGTGTTCGCCGCCGACGCGATGGCGCGGCTCGCCGGCACGCCGGGCGTGGCGGTGGTCACCGCCGGTCCGGGCCTGACCAACACGGTCACCGCGCTGAAGAACGCGCAACTGGCGCAGAGCCCATTGGTGCTGCTCGGCGGCGCGGCGCCCACGGCCCTGCAGGGGCGCGGTGCGCTGCAGGACATCGACCAGAAGCCGCTGATCGCGCCGCATGTCAAGCGCGTCTTCCGGGTCAGGCGCGTGCGCGACCTGAACGTCGCCGTCGAGCAGGCGCTGCGGCTGGCGTCCGACGGCGTGCCCGGGCCGGTGTTCGTCGAGTGCCCGGTCGACCTGCTGTACGACGCGGCGCTGATCCGGCAGTGGTATGCCGATGCGGCGGGCAAGGGCAAGTCGCTTGCCGATCGCCTGCTGCGCTGGTACCTCAACCAGCACGCCGCCCGCATGCAGGCCGGTTCGGAACACATGTCGGCGCCCGAGGTCAGGGCGGCCGAGATCCCGCACGCGCCGGAGCGGGCGGTGGTCGCCGCCGCGCACGCGCTGGCGCAGGCGCAGCGACCCCTGATGGTCATCGGCAGCCAGGCGCTGCTGGCGGTCGAGCGGGTGCCGGAGATCGCTGCCGCCGCCTCCGCGCTCGGCATCCCGGTCTATCTGTCCGGCATGGCGAGGGGGCTGCTGGGCCGCAATCATCCGCTGCAGATGCGCCACGCGCGCCGCAACGCGCTGCGCGAGGCGGACTGCGTGCTGCTCGCCGGCGTGCCCTGCGACTTCCGGCTCGACTACGGCAAGCACGTGCGGCGCAGCGCGAAACTCATCGCCGCCAACCGCAGCCGCAGCGACGCGAGGCTCAATCGCCGGCCGAACATCGCCGCGATCGGCGATGCGGGCCTGACGCTGATCGCGCTGGCCGCGCAGCTCGCCGAACGCGCGCAGCGGCCGGAGTGGATCGCCGAGCTGCGCGCGCGCGACGACGCGCGCGAGAAGGAGATCGATGCGCAGGCGGCGGCCTCAGGCGACCTGGTCAACCCGGTGGCGTTCTTCCGCGCACTCGATGCCGCTGCCGGCGACGATGCGGTGATGGTGGCCGACGGCGGCGACTTCGTCGCCACCGCGTCGTACATCGTGCGGCCGCGCCGGCCGTTGTCGTGGCTCGACCCCGGCGCCTTCGGCACGCTCGGCGTCGGCGCCGGCTTCGCGCTCGGCGCCAAGCTGGCGCGGCCGGAGTCCGAGGTCTGGCTGATCTGGGGCGACGGCGCCAGCGGCTACGGCCTCGCAGAGTTCGACACTTTCGTCCGCCACAAGGTGCCGGTGATCGCGGTGGTCGGCAACGACGCCTGCTGGTCGCAAATCGCGCGCGAGCAGGTCAAGCTGCTGCGCGACGACGTCGGCACGGTGCTCGCCCGCACCGACTACCACCGCGTCGCCGAGGGTTTTGGCGCGGCCGGCCTGGTGGTGAAGAAGACGGCCGACGTGCCGGCGGTGCTGGCGCAGGCGCGCGAGATCGCCCGTTGCGGCACGCCGGTGCTGGTCAACGTCTGGCTCGACCGCACCGATTTCCGCGAGGGGTCGCTGTCGATGTGAGCCGGCGTGACCGGCGGCGCTGCCGACGGACGCAGTCGGATCGATTCGAGTGCAAGTCGGCTGGTGGGTACCGCAACGGAAGTTCGGCGTTTCTCGGAGCGGACATCACGACGTGCGCGGAAGCGGACGCTGACGCGAGCGACAGCACGCCCGGATCCTCCTTACACGGCCGGCCCGGTACCTCAGCTCGAATGCCAGACGGCAACCACCTCAAGCCTGCCGCCGCGAACCCGGCAGTAGACCCAGTAATGAATTCGGTCCAGATGAAAGCGCCGAACAGCCGCTGCACTGGCTTGAGGCACCAACGATCCCAGGTTCGGCTGCTCAACCAGCAGCGCGAGCGCGGCCTGCAGATCCTCATTCACCGCGCCGGGCGCCGCGGGGCGATTCAGCGCCCACCACTCAGCGATACGGTTGAGTTCCCGTGCCGCGCGCTTGGTGATGAGCAGTTCGAGCGCCACGATCACCCATGGCGGCGCAGTTGCTCGAACAACTCCTTGCCTGAAAGGGTTTCGCCACGGTCAGCTTCGGCAAGACCGGCCTCCAATTCCGCCAATTCGTCGGCAGACAGACTCGCCGGCTGACCGGATTCGCCGGACAACACGTAGACCTTCGCGCCCTCCGGCAGGCTGGCGTCGTCAAGTATGACCTTGCCAGAAACAACGGTTCCATGGGCGACTCTCATATGCATGACATGGTACTACTGCCCTTGAACAGACCTTGAATGGCTCTGCCAGAAAGCCACGTCGCCGCGTGAAGCACGCTACCTCGTCAGTAGCTGGCGGATCCCTGGGAATGGCAGCTTGTGGCCGGATCACGCGGGGCGGCACGATCCTCAGGGCTGCATCGGCCTAAGGTGGATCGCGGTATCGGTGTGTTGCCGGAAATTCTTGATCTTGCCGTTCTTCAGCTTCCAGACATGCGCGAACGGGGCACGAAAGGACCTGCCAGTCGCCTTGTAAGTGGCGCTGTACTGCCCGAGCGCAACGACCGTTTCCCCCTGCGCGACGAACTCCTCCGGCACCGCCGCAAAGCCGTCCCACTCCCCTCCCAGCTTCATGAACACGTTCTCGAGCACGGCCTGAGGGCCGACCGACAACCCGCCATACGGCCCGCCTTCCGCCTCGACCCAGCGCACGTCCGGCGCCAGCGCGGCCAGCACCGTGGGCACATCGCCGCGAGCGAAGGCGGCGTACAAACCTTTGATCAAGTCGATGTTCTCCACGGCGGCCTCCCCACTGATTTTGTGTGTCCGACGCGCGAGCTGATCGAGGTGTCGGCTATCCGGCGATTCTCAGCCCAGTTCGCTACGGCAGCAACTGACCCAGCGCAGCCGGCGACGCTGGCGGTCGAGTGACTCGCCTGCTCCGAAGGTGGTCGTTGCCGAAAATCGATCGAGCGTGCCGGCGGTTATGCTGCGGCCTGCCGCGCGTGAGTGGCGCGCCAGAGCGCTGCCGGCCCTCCCCGTCGCGCCCGCCGACAACCACCTGAAGTCCTCATGAGCACGTTCTCCTCCGATCGACCCCGCAGCAAACGCCCCGTCCTCATTGCCCTACTCCTGATCGTCATCGCCGCGGTGGCCGGCGGAGGCTTCTTACTCTGGCCGCGCTTCGAATCCGCGCCGCCGCAGATCGCCGTCTCGCCTGACGTCGACGTGCTGGGCGTGGCGCCACTCGAGATCCAGGTCACCGACAAGGGCGCCGGCTTGCGATCCGTCACCGCGACGCTTTCCCAGGGCGGGACCGCGCACAGCCTCGCCGCCGAGCAGTTCGCCCAGCCGGCGAGCGAGAAGAAGTTCACGGTGGCCCTGGCGAAGGTCTCCGGCGTGAAGGAAGGGCCCGCCGTGCTCCGCATCACTGCCCGCGATGCCTCGCTGTGGCGTTTCTTCAGCGGCAACGAGGCCGTACTGGAAAAGAACGTCACGATCGACATCACGCCGCCCACGCTGGATCTCATCGCCGACGACCGCTACGTGAACTTCGGCGGCGTGGGCGCGATCGTCTACAAGGCGTCGGCGGACACGGTGGCGAGCGGGGTGAAGATCGGCCAGCACTTCTTCCCCGGCTTCCCCGGCCAGGTGAAGGATCATCCCGAATACTTCATCGCCCTCTTCGCGCATCCCTACGACACCCCAGCGGAGGCGAGGCCCACGCTGGTTGCCACCGACAAGGCCGGCAACGCGCGCGAGATGCGGCTCGCCTACGAGCTCAAGGACGTCCGGTACAGGAAGAGCACCATCGCCGTCTCGGACAGCTTCCTGCAGAACAAGGTGGCGCCGCTGCTTGCCGATGCCGCCGCACGGCAGGGCGCGCCGAAGGACGTCTTCGTCGCCGTGAACCGGCAGCTGCGCGAGGAAAACGAGGACCGCATCATCGCGATCACGAACAAGGCCACGCCCTCGATCCTGTGGAAAGACGCGTTCGCCCAGCTCAGCAACTCGAAGGTCGAGGCGAACTTCGCCGACCAGCGCACCTACACCTACAACGGCGAGGCGATCGACACCGCGTATCACCTCGGCTACGACCTGTCGGTGACGAAGAACTACCCGGTCGAGGCTGCCAACAGCGGCAAGGTGGCCTTTACCGGCGACCTGGGCATCTACGGCGGCACGGTGATCCTCGACCACGGCCTCGGCCTCTTCTCGCTCTACGGCCACATGAGCTCGTTCGACGTCAAGCTGGGCGATTCGGTCGCCAAGCGCCAAATCCTCGGCAAGACCGGTGAGACGGGGCTGGCGGCCGGCGACCACCTGCACTTCGGGATTTATCTCGCCGGCGTCGCGGTGCTGCCCGTCGAGTGGTGGGACCAGAAGTGGATCGACGACAACATCAAGCCCAAGCTGGATGGGCGCAGCGGCCAGGAGATCGCCCAGGCGCAGCAGCCGGCGAAGGCGGCGCGGAAAGGCGGGGGCAAGCGACACCGATAGTCGCTCGCCCTCGTACGGCGGTGCGGTCGACGTCAGGTCTTCCGGAAGACGCCGAGTTTGCCCAGGATGAAGATCAGCAGTGCCGCGCCTGCGACCGCGACCACGAAGCCCAGGACGCCGCCGGCGGGCGCGATGCCCAGCAAGCCGGCGATCCAGAAGCCCAGCGCCGAGCCCACCACGCCCACCAGCACGTTGGCGATCATGCCCATCTGGGCATTGGTCTTCATGATGATGCTCGCCAGCCAACCGACGACGCCGCCAATGATCAACGAGATGATCCAGCTCATGTCGATACTCCCTTGGTGATCGATGCCACCCGGCCGCGCCTGTAGGCGCGCAGCGCGGCTAACGCATGGCCTTGCCGGCCAGCCCCAGGATGTCGTCCAGCGGATTGCCGTCGCCGTTCAGGTCGAGCAGCGAGCCGAGACCAGGCGACGTCCCGCCCGGCATCGCGCCGCCCGCGGCCTGGCCGCCGAGGAGCCCGCCCAGCAGATCGCCCAGCCCACCGCCCGACGGGGTGGGTTGCGCCGTGGCACCCTGCTGCTTCGCCATGAAGCCGGCGACCAGCATCGCCAGCATCGGCAACATCTTCTTGAGCAAGGCCGGGTCGAGCCCCGACTGCGAGGCCGCGTGCTGTGCAACGGTGCGGCTCACGTCCTTGGAGCCGAAGATCTGTCCGAGCACGTCGTCGCCACGGCTGACCTCCGTCGGCTGAGGCGCCAGCACATTGTCGAGCAGGCCGCCGCCGCCGAGTTGCCCGAGCAAGCCGCCGAGTTCCTCGAGGCCCGTGGGGTGTGCCTGCGCCTGTTTCTTGAAACCGCCGAGAATTGCCGGGATGAGCGCCTCGGCACCGCTTGCCGCCTGGTTCTCGCTGACGCCCAGTTCGCGCGCCACCGACTGCAGTCCGCCCATCTGGGCGAGGATATCGGTGAGTTGCATGTGCCTGACTCCTTGGGTTGGTGGCTGCGCCGCCCGCTCAGTCCAGCAATTCCCTGGGCACGTTGCCGCCGTTGACAGCGATCCGCCCGAGCGCTGTCTTGTGCAGCAGGCGGAGCGTCGCCAATGGGTGAGCCTAGTACAGACAAGCGAGCCAGGTATTGACGCGATCGTGATGGTCGGCGGACTGTCGCGCGCCACTTGAAAGTCGTTGATTCTTCCAGCGCAGAGCACCGCAAGTGTTTCGACGAGTCGCGCAACTCGCGCCACAGCATCCGTCAGCCTGAACCTGTGCGCCTTCGCCAAGGCCGTGCACGTGAAGAAGCAGATCCGCTGGGTCGAGAGCCCGGCGCGTGACGCACAGGGCCTGCTCGACGACCTGGTGCGCGAGCTGCAGTTCCTGGCCGCGGCCGATCCCGCGGCAGTGGAGACCACGCTGCTGATCCGCCCGCACGCGCCGCCCTATCCGATGCTGCATCTGCTGCGCGACGACAGCATCGCCCGCGCAGTGGCCGCCTTTCCCGACACCGCGACCATCTACGAATGCAACATCGAGACGCTGCGTCGTCTCGGCGTTGACGGCTGGCGCCAGCTGATGTCCAAAGCCGGCTGACGCCCGCGCCTCGCCGTCACAGAGATGCGCCAGCGGCGTTCCAGCGCGTGATCGCGAACGGCGCGATTGGCATGTCCGTCGCTCGGCTCACGACCAGGTCAGCGATGATGCGGCCTACGATGGGCCCCAGTTCGAAGCCGTGCGCCGAGAAGCCGAATGCATGGTACGTGTCCGGCACTGTCGAACTCGGCCCGATCACCGGGATGTCGTCCGGCATGCGCGCCTCGATGCCGGCCCAGCCGCGGTGGATCGTCGCCGTGCGCATGATCGGAAACAGATCCCATACGGTCTGCGCCGAGGCCGCCAGCTCGCGGAAATCGAGCTCGGTCGTCTCCGCGTCGCGCTCCACCCGCGCGCGCCGGCCGCCGCCGATCAGCACCGTGTCCTCGTGCGTCTGCTTGAACGACAGTGGCCGTCCGGTGCCGAGCACGACCGGCTCGAGGAAGCGCGGCATGCGCAGCGTCACCATCATCATCGGCGCGATCGGCTCCAGCGGCACCGGTTCGCCCAGTTGCGCGCAGATGCGGTCGGCCCAGGCGCCGGCGCAGTTGACCAGGACTCGGCCGGTGAACGAGCCGCGGTCGGTGTCGACCTGCCAGGCATCGCCCGTTCGTTGCACGCGCTGCGCGCGCACTGCCTCGAAGAAGCGCTGGCCGAGCGACTCGGCCTTGCGCCGGAACGCTGCCGTGGTCTGGTAGGGCAGGGCGGCCCCGTCGCCTTCGGCGATCAGCCCGCCGAGGCAGTGCCGCGCCAGCGCCGGCACGCGCGCGAACAGTTCGTCGCGGCCGATCCAGCGCTCGTGCGTGTAGCCGAGCGTGCGCATGCGCGCCTCGCGCTGTTGCAGCGACTGCGCGTCGTCTTCGTTCTCGGCGACCCGGATCTGGCCATGGATCTCGAAGCCGCAGTCGTCGTCGACCAGCTCGCCGATGCGATGCCACAGGTCCATCGCCGCCAGCGCCAGCGGCACCTCGGCCTCGTGCCGCGACAGCGTGCGCACTCCGCCGGCGTTCACGCCGGACGCGTGCCGCCCGACATAGTTCTTCTCGAGCACCAGCGCCGAGACGCCGGCGCGCGCCAGGTGCAGCACCGCCGAGCAGCCGTGCAGTCCGCCCCCGATGACGATGACGTCGGCGGTCGCGACCGGTTTCACCTGATGCCCGGCTCGGCGCTCAGTGCGCCTTGCCGATCCGCACGACCGCTTTCACCGCCTCTTCGGTCTGCGGCAGCGCGGCCAGTTCGCCGAGGGTGATCGGCTTGACCGGGAAGCGCAGGCGGTAGTGCCCCACCTCGCCCGGCGGCACGTTGCGTTCGCGGGCGATCAGTTCGGTGACGGTCAGGCCGCACAGTCGCCCCTGGCACGGGCCCATGCCGCAGCGCAGGAAGCTCTTCATCTGGTTTGGCCCGGTGCAGCCGAGCTTGACCGTGTCGATGACCTGCTGCGCGGTGATTTCCTCGCAGCGGCAGACGATCGTTTCGCCGGAAGGAATGCGCAACGCCTCGGCGGGACGGTACATCGCATCGACGAAGGCGCGGCCGCGGGTGAACCGTGCCAGTTCCGCCTGTGCCGCGGCAGCCGCCCGGTCGCGCGCCGCGGCTTCCAGCTTGCCCAGAGCGTGCGCCGCGTGCAGCCCGGCGAGCCGGCCGCGTGCCTCGGCGGCGCGCGCACCCGCGATGCCGGCGCCGTCGCCGGCGATCGTCACGCCGGCCACCGAGCTGGCGCCCCAGCCGTCGACCACCGGAACGAATGCCAGCTGCGCATCGTCCCAGCGGTGCTCGCAGCCGATCGCGTTCGACAGGTTGATGTTCGGAACCACGCCCTGGTGCAGCAACAGCAGGTCGGCCGGCAGCTCTTCGCTGCGTCCGCCGGCGACGAAGCGAACCCGTTGCAGCGAGTCCGTGCCGAGCGCCTCGAGCTGCTGCACGCGGCCAACGATGCGCGCCGCGCGGCGCGCATCGCGCAGGATCGACAGTCCCTTGGCGAAGTACGGCGAGCGCAAGAAGTCGACCGCATGCGCAGCCGCGCTGCGCCACTGGCCGCGCGGCGTGGTGTCGAGCAGGCAGTCGATCCGGCCGCCGACGCGCGCCAGCTGCGCGGCAACCAGGAACAACAGCGGTCCGGTGCCGGCGAGCACGACGCGGCCTTCGGGCACCAGGCCCGAGGTCTTCAGCAGCAGCTGCGCCGCGCCGGCGGTCATGACGCCCGGCAACGTCCAGCCGGGAATCGGGAAAGGGCGCTCCAGCGCGCCGGTGGCGAGGATCACCTGCTTCGCCTGCACGAGCCGCGCGACGCCGTCATGCGAGACGCCGATCTCGAAGCCGTCGTCCGACCGGGTCACGGCCCAGACCGTGGAGCCCGGCACGTGCGTCGCGCCGGCACGCGCGAATTCGCCGACCAGTCCCTCGCCGTGCCAGTAGTCCACGCCGAGCACGGTGCGGTCCTTCAGCGGCGTGGTGGTGATGGCGCGATAGATCTGCCCGCCGGCCGCCTGTTGCTCGTCGAAGACCACCGTGGCCAGCCCGCAACGGGCGCACTCGGTCGCCGCGGCAAGCCCGGCGGCACCGGCGCCGACGACCGCGACATCGCAGCTCGACGCAAGGTTCATGACTGCCCCAGCGGTGTATCGGCGGCGATGCGCGCGCCCGACTGGCGCTCGATGCGCATGCCGTCGGCCACGGCAACGAGGCAGCCCTGCTGGTTCGGCCGCCCGTCGATCGTCACCAGGCAATCGAAGCACACACCCATCATGCAGAACGGTCCGCGCGCGGCGCCCGATACCGGCGTGGTGCGGCACGCGCTCACGCCGGCGGCAAAGAGCGTCGCCGCCACCGAATCGCCGGCGCGCGCCGTGAACGGCCGGCCGTCGATGGTGACCGGGACGGTCGCTTGCCCGTCAGGCAGCCTTCTGAACATTCAGTCGCTCCGCGGAAAAGGGCTTCATGTCGGCGCCGAGTTCGCCGGCGACGATGCGCGGCGCGAGGTCGAAGGCGTGCGCGCCGGCCAGCGTGACACCGGAGTGGCAGGTGACGAGGAAGGCGCCCGGATGGCTCGCCGACTGCTCGTAGATCGGGAAGCCGTCGGGACTCATCACCCGCAGCGCGGCCCAGGTTCGGTTCACCCGCGCATCGCGCAGGCCCGGAAAGATGCGCAGCGCGCGCTCGGCCTGGGTCGCGCTGATCGACGTCGACAGCGACTCGTTGAAGCCCGACTCGTCCTGCGAATCGCCGATCAGCACCGTGCCCTCGTCGGTCTGGCGGATGGTTGCCATCGGGTAGGCGAGGAAGCGGCGCACCCGCTCCAGCACGATCACCTGGCCGCGCTGCGGCCGCACCATGGCACGCAGGCCGAGCGGCGGGCCGAGCACCGCGTTGCCCAGGCCGGCGGTGAGCACGACCTGCGCGGCGCCGATTTCGCCGGTACCGGCTGAGACGACGAATCGCCCATTGCGGCGCTCGATCCGTTGCGCCTTGTGCAGCGGCAGGTACTCGCCGCCGAGTTTGACGAATGCGGCGTGCAACGCGCGCAGCAGGCGCAGCGGATTGACATGGCCGTCGAGTGCACAGTAGGTGGCGCCGACGACGCCCGGGCCGATGCCCGGCAATCGCGCGGCGAGCGCGGCGCGGTCGAGCACCTCGAAGGCGTAGCGCTCGAAGCCCGGCTGCTCGACCAGCCTGGTCAGCGTGGCGACGCGGCTGTCCATCTCCGCTTCCGACAGGCAGACATGCAAGCCGCCCGGCTGCTCCAGCGACACGTCGATGCCGGTCTCCTGCAGCAGCGACCGCGCGAGTTCGGGCGCCAGTCGCGCTGCCCGCTGCGTCCAGTTGCCGTACGGCGCCAGCCCCAGCCCCTTGCCCTGCACCCAGACGAGACCGAAATTGCCACGCGAGGCGCGATAGGCGATGTCGCCTTCGTCGAGCAGCGCCGTGCGCCGGCCGAGCCGCGCAAGACCGTAAGCAATGGCGCCGCCGACCAGTCCACCGCCGACCACCGCGACGTCGAACTCGCGGGCCATCACTGCTTGCCCTTGCCGACGAACAGTCGCTCGAGACCGACCAGGCGATCGAGCGCGCCCATCAGCAGCAGCGTGCCGGCGATCATCAGCGCGGACACCGCGGCCACCAGCGGGTCGATGGTGTCCTGGATGTGCAGGAACATGCGCACCGGCAGCGTGGTCGTGCTCGGGCTGGCGATGAACACGCTCATCGTCAGCTCGTCGAAACTGGTGATGAACGCCAGCAGCCAGCCGCTGACGATGCCGGGCAGGATCAGCGGCAGCGTGATGCGGCGGAACACGGTGAAGCGGCCGGCGCCGAGCGACACCGCGGCGCGCTCGACCGCCGGGTCCATGCCGGTGGCCGAGGCCAGCACCAGCCGCAGCGCGAAGGGCAGGATCACGATCACGTGCGCCATCACCAGTCCGCTGAAGGTGCCGTTGATGTTGACCGCACTGAAGAAGCGCAGGAAGGCGACGCCGAGCACGATGTGCGGGATCATCAGCGGCGACAGCAGGAACGCCGAGACGGCGTCGCGTCCCGGGAAGTGAAAGCGCGCGACCGCCAGCGCCGCCGGCACCGCCAGCGCGGTGGCGATGACCGAGGACACCAGTCCGAGCGCCAGGCTCAGCCAGAAGGCGCTGATGAAGCGCGGGTTGTCGAGGATCGCTGCGAACCAGCGCAGCGACAGTCCGTCGGTCGGCAGCGAGATGTAGCCGAGCGGCGTGAACGCGACCACGCAGACGATCGCCAGCGGCGCCACGATGAAGCCGATGAACAGCGCGTGGAAGACGAGCGCGAGCGGGCCGTTGCGGATCATGCGGCGCTCTCGCGGAAGACCGCCTTGTAGCGGCGCTCGATCAGGCGGTTCGACGCGTACAGCACCAGCACGTTGGCGGCCAGCAGCAGCACCGCCAGCGAGGCGCCGAGCGGCCAGTTCAGCGTGTTGAGGAACTCGTCGTAGGCGGCGGTGGCGATCACCTTCAGCCGCCGGCCGCCGATGATCGCCGGCGTGGCGAACGCGCTCGCCGCCAGCGCGAACACCATCACGCTGCCGGACAGGATGCCCGGCATCGCCAGCGGCACGATCACCCGCCGCACGACGGTCGGCTGCCTGGCGCCGAGCGACACGGCGGCGCGCTCGACCGCCGGGTCGATCCGCTGCAGCGAGGCCCACACCGAGATCACTACGAACGGCACCAGCACGTGGGTCAGCGCGACCACCACGCCGGTGACCGAGTACATGAACGCGATCGGCTCGGCGATCAGCCCCAGCGCCAGCAGCGCCTTGTTGGCCAGCCCGGTGGAGCCGAACAGCAGCGCCCAGCCGAGCGTGCGCACCACCACCGAGATCAGCAGCGGCCCGAGCACGACCAGCAGGAAGATGCTCTTCCAGGGGTTGGCCATCCGGTGCAGCACGATCGCCTCGAACGTGCCCAGCACCGCGCACAGCGCGGTCACCACCAGGGCAATCCAGAAGGTGCGGCCGAAGACTTCCCAGTAGTAGCTGTCGGTGAAGATCTCGCGGTAGTTCTTCAGCGTGATGCCGGGCTGAATGCCGCCGTAGAACTCGAAGTTCTGGAAGCTGATCAGCGCCATCGAGGCGATCGGCACCACCAGGAACAGCGCGTAGACGGCGAGCGCCGGCGCCGACAGCCAGTACGCGGCAGCGCGCCTTCGTGCCGACGACATCGCGCCCTACCCGGCCGGTCGCTCGGCGGCGACCGCGCGCATCGCCTCGGCGCGCCACACCAGGTGCACCTCGTCGCCCTCGACCGGGCAGGCGCTGCCGTCGTTCTGGCGGATCACCAGCGCGTCGCCGAGCGGCGTGTGCAGCTGGACCAGCCAGTGGTTGCCCTGGAACACGCGGTTGGTCACGCGCGCCGGAAGCGCACCCGGCCCAGCATCGCCGAAGGCGATCTTCTCCGGCCGCACCATGATGCGGTCGCCGGAGCGCACGGCGGCGGATTCGCCGACCGGCAGCGGCAGTTTGAGCGCGCCAATGCGCAGGCCATCGGTATCGACGCCGTCGACCTTGAACAGGTTGGCCTTGCCGAGGAAGTCGCAGACGAAGCCGGTGCGCGGATGCTCGTAGGCGGCGAGCGGGCTGTCCTCCTGCTCGATGCGGCCCTGGTGCATCACGACGACGCGGTCGGACAGCGCCAGCGCCTCGGCCTGGTCGTGCGTGACCATCAGCGTGGTGATGCCGACGGCGCGCTGGATGCGTCGCAGTTCGACCTGCATCTCCTCGCGCAGCTTGGCGTCGAGGTTCGACAGCGGCTCGTCGAGCAGCAGCAGGCCGGGCTGGATCACCAGTGCGCGGGCCAGCGCCACGCGCTGCTGCTGGCCGCCCGACAGTTGCACCGGGTGACGTTCGGCAAAACCGGACAGCCCGACCAGCGCCAGCGTCTCGGCCACCCGTTGCCGGCGCTCGGCCCGGCCGACGTTGCGCATCTCCAGCCCGAAGGCGATGTTCTCCGCCACTGTCATGTGCGGGAACAGCGCGTAGTTCTGGAACACGATGCCCAGGCCGCGCTTGGCGGCGGGCACCGCCAGCAGGTCGCGTCCCTCGAGCGTGATGCGGCCCGCCGTCGGCTCGACGAAGCCGGCGATCATCTGCAGCGTGGTCGTCTTGCCGCAGCCGGAGGGCCCGAGCAGCGACACGAACTCGCCCTTGGCGATGCGCAGCGAAATGCCGTCGACGGCGGCGTGCTCGCCGTATCGCTTGGTCAGCGCCGTCAGTTCGAGGAAGCTCATCGCGGAGCGGGCGGCTCGCTGCCTCCCGTCTGCCCCGTCAGCGTTCGATCTCGCGCGTGAAGCGGTTGTTCCACGCGGTGCGGTTGGCGTTGACGGTGTCCCAGTCGGTGGTCAGCAGCTTGCCGACCGCCTCGCCGTACGGCAGCCCCTTCTGCAGTTCGGGCGGCAGCTGCGTCTTGCGATGCACCGGCCCGGCGCCCGAGCCCTTGGCGAACACCACCTGCGTATCGGGCTGCAGCATGAAGTCGATGAACTGCTGCGCCAGCGGCGACGGATTCGGCTTGGCGGTCGGGCAGATCGAGATGCCGAGCGCCATCGCGCCTTCCTTCGGGTAGACGAACTCCGCCGGGAAGCCGGTGTCCTGGAAGGCCTTGACGCGGCCGCTTCCCCACACCGCGAACACCGCCTGCCCGCTCTGGAACAGTTCGGTCATCTTGCCCGGCTGCGCCTCGAAGGTCAGCACGTTCGGCGCGACGGCCTCGCGCATCACCTTGAAGCCCGGATCGATGTTCTTCTCGCCGCCGCCGTTCAGGCGCGCCATCATGATCACGGTCTGCAGGCCGTAGGTGTTGTTCATCGGCGGGATGACGAGCTTCTTGCGGTACTTCGGGTCCTTCAGGTCGTTCCACGAAGTCGGCGCCGGCCACTTGTTGTCGGCGAAGTACTTGGTGTTGTACATCAGGCCGGTGGCGACCACGCCGATGGTGACCGACTTGCCGGTCTTCATGTCGGCGACCGGATAAAGCTCGGCGAAGTTGACGCCCTTCAGCTCGCTGCACAGGCCGAGCGCGACCGCCTGGTACATCGGGCCGTCGTCGACGATCGCGACGTCGACCTCCATGTTGCCGCGCTGCGCCTGCATGCGGGCGATGTTGTCGGTCGAGTTGCCGGCGACGTACTCGAGCTTGGCGCCGGTCTTCTTCTCGAACGCCGGCATGATTTCCTTGCGCATCATGTCCTCGAACGAGCCGCCGTAGCCGGCGACGGTGAGCTTGGCCTGCGCGAACGCGGTGGCGGACGAGAAGGCGGCGGCCAGCGCCAGGGCGACGCAGGAAGCGCGAAAGCGAAGTTTCATGACTCCTCCAGTGGGCAGACGGTGGACCGGACAACGACCGACATCACTTCGGCGCCGCACGCCTCTTGCCAGGAAAGACCGCGCGTGCGACCATCACTTTGTCCGGACAAAGTCTGCGCGCGGCCGGCGTTCCCTGTCAAGCCGCCGTGACGCCTGTCCGCGATCAGCACGCCATGGATTCGGCCGTCATCGCCCACGACATGCCCGCGCGCCAGACCCGCTACGCGGAGATCTTTCGCGCGCTGGCCGACGGCATCCGCTCGGGCAGCTACCCGGTCGGCGGCCGGCTGCCGACCGAGGCCGAGCTGTGCGCCTCCTACGGGGTCAGCCGGCACACGGTTCGCGAGGCGATCCGCCGGCTGACCGACCAGGGCCTGATCGCCCGCCAGCCGGGTGTCGGCAGCATCGTGCTGCGGCGCACCCGCTCGGCCGGGTTCACGCAGCGGATCTCGGCGCTGCAGGACCTGCTCGCCTACGTGAAGACCGCGCAACTCGAGGTGCTCGAGGCGCGCGACATCAAGGCCGGCGCCGGCGAGGCACGCCTGCTCGGCTGCCGGCGCGGCCAGGCCTGGCACCGGCTGGTGGCGCTGAAGCACCTGCGCGGCGCGCGGCTGCCGGTCGCCTACGTGCTGGCCTACGTGCATCGCGACCATCCGGCGCTGCGCGGCGTGCTCGACCGGCGCGGCGTCGACCTGCACGACTTCATCGAGGACAAGATCGGCGAGCCGATCGTCACCGTCGAGCAGGAGTTCTCCGCCAAGCCGCTGCTCGGCCGCGAGGCGCAGGCGCTCGGCGTGCAGGCCGGCTACGCCGGCTTCGTCATCGCGCGGCGCTACATCGCGCGCAGCGGCAAGACGGTGCTGGTGACCTCGACCATCTTTCCGCACCACCGAATGAACTACTCGATGTCGCTCCGGCTCGCCTGATCACGCTCTGCTGGTCAAGGGCGGCAGGCCATCGATTCCAGTTCAACTCGGGTTTGCGCCGCAGCGTCCTGACGCTCCGACGCGGGCGAGATTCGACCTTGCCGACGATGTCGGTCCATGTCGAATCGCGCTCTGTGCAAAGGCCGCAGTCGGCTCCGAGCGGTGCAGTAAGCCGCACGCCGCGAGCTTCCGCGATGCGGCGATTGTGTTGAAAAACTTGCTAGCGATCGCTTTCGCCGTTGTTTTTGAGTCTTCTGACCATCAACCGAACAGCGATTGTTGATCCTGGGCCGATCTGAGAGGTCGAGTTTCCGACGAAGCTATGTGCCTGACCGGTAGTCGAGTTTTTCAACAGAATCCGGCGGAAGCAGTCGTTCAGACTGCGAGCACGAAGGGCAGGACCCGGCCACTAGCGGTCGGCTGCGCAGCCCTCTCATTTCGTCTTGAAGCGGTCACTCAGTTTGCCTCGAGGATTGTCTAAGAGCCGACATGCGACACTGTATTCTGAGCTCGATACGATCGCGGCGTTGCAAGATCCGTCGACTCACGTAGCGACCCTTGGATACCCCGTTCGTCGGTTTGGCGCCATCGAGCGGCAGCGTGGGATGGTTTCATCACGCCACTGAACCGCAGCAGCGTAGCGATGGCAAACTGTGCCAGCAGCGGTTTAAGCCAGCACTATTGGCAATCACGAATAGGTGTTGCCGTGACCAGTTCCTCTACCTCAACCGAAATGCCGGCAGCAAACCGCTTGCAGCTGGGCTGCTGCACGCTGGAGCTGACTTCCGGCGAGTTACGCGACGCGGAGGGTGAGCTGGCCGGCCTGCGCAAGCAGGCGCTCGACGTTCTGCTCGTTCTCGGCCGGCGGGCCGGCGAAGTGATCAACAAAGACGAGCTGATGAGCCAGGTGTGGCCAAAGGTGGTGGTGGGCGAGGGATCGCTGACCCAGGCCATTGCCGACATCCGGCGCGTGCTCGGCGATGACGGGCACCGACTCGTGCGCAACGTCGCCAGACGCGGCTACATGCTGGTACCAGACAAGCCCCTCTCAGGGGCCGTCGAGGCGCGTGCGGAGTTGAGCGCCGCCGCGCCCACTGCAGGGGATTTTTCCCGACCGCTTCGGCCTTGGTACCGGCCGGGATTAATCAGTGCGGTGGTGCTCGCGGTGCTACTTGCGGGCGCGGCCTGGCTGACCTGGCGTAGCACGTCGTCTCCTTGGCGGACACCGGCCGAGCTGGCGAGAACACCTTTATCGCGCGATGTGCCGGCGCTGTCGATCATCGTGCTGCCGCTCACGCTCGAAGGCGAGACAAGGAATGCCGAATGGCTGGCCGACGCGCTGCACGGCGACCTCGTGATTGCGGCCGCACAAATGCAGAACAGTTTCATAGTCGCGCGCGACACCGCCAGTACCTATAAAGGCAAGGCCATAGATCCGCGCCAAGTTGCGCGCGAGATGGGCGTGCGCCATGTCGTGCAGGGCAGTCTGCGCCAGGAAGCCAGCAAGATCCGGCTCAACCTGATGCTGACTGACGGCGAGAGCGGCGCGCAGCGTTGGTCCCAGGCCTTCGACACCGATCGCGCGCAACTAGCCCAGGCGGTCAGCGACTTCGCGGTCGCGATCGAGCGCACGCTAGTCGCCGAAGTCTATCGCTCGACCGGCGAGCGCCTTGCAACGTTGTCGCCGACCGAGGTGTCGGCCGACGACCTGGCGATGCAGGGCTATGCGCTCTGGTATAGAGGTATCACGCGAGAGAACGTACTCGCAGCACGGGCGCTGTTCGACCGTGCGTTGGCGATGAACCCGGATTCGGCGCGGGCCTGGGGCGGCGTGCACTTTACGACTACCGCTGTGCTGAGCAACGGTTGGATCACCGACCGGCCCGCCGCAGTACGCAGGGCCGAAGAGGCGGCGGCCAACCTGCAGCGGCTCGACCGCGACGGCACCTACACCTACAGCGCGAAGACATTCCTGCTATTCATGAAACGCGATTTCCCGGGGATGCTGCGCACCACCACTGAGTGGAGCGAGCGCTACCGTCTGCCGGTGGCGTTCGGCGCCCACGGCTCTGCTCTGCTGTTCAACGGGCGCTTTGATGAGGCGGTCGCGGCGCTCGAACGTGGGCTGCGCCTCGGGCCCCGCGACCCCTACCGCGCGGAGTGGCAGTACCGGCTGGCGCTGGCGCACTTCGGCGCCGGCCGCTACGAGCTGGCGCGCGAGTGGAGCCAGACCGCGGCCAATACCACTCCCACGCTGGTGTGGCCGCCGATTCACGCCGCCGCGCTGCTGCGGCTTGGACGCCGCGAGGCAGCCCAACAGGCATTCGACGAGCATGTACGCACCCACCCGGCCTACGTGGCCCGCCATCTGGAGGCGCGGGTTCCGAACTCCGAATCGGATGCCGCGGCCCAAATGCGCTCCCGGTTGATTGCTAGCCTGCGCGAGCTGGGGCTGCGCGACTAGCAATACGTTTAACGACGTGATTTAGCGCGTTTGATTGCGATATGAGATCTCTTTAAGGGTTTCTTCAAGACCCGACCGTGCACGCGCGGGATAGTGCCCACACGCCGGCGCTTCCGCTGACGGTCCTTTCCACCGCTTGAAGGAGCTTCCGATGAACCCGACCCCGACTCGTACGTTTTGCTCGCGCGGCGTTCGCGCCGCAATGGCCTTGATAGTGGTGTTGCTATCGGGGTGTCAATCGTTAGAGGATCAACCGGCTGCAGCGCTGTCCGTCAAGCAGATGTCGCTCAACGGCACAAGCGTCACCTATCTTGAACAGGGCAAGGGCGCTCCAGTTGTTTTCGTGCACGGCGCGATTTCAGACCACCGCGCGTGGGAACCCCAGCGGGAAACGATCGCCAAGCACTACCGGGTCATCGCTCTCGACCAGCGCTATTTCGGCGTCGCGCCGTGGTCTGATAACGGGACGCAATACTCTCGGGCGACGCACGTCGCTGATCTCGCTGCGTTTGTTCGGCAGCTCAAGGTGGGGCCGGTGCACCTGGTAGGACAATCGTACGGCGCGGATATCGCACTCCGCGTGGCTGTTGAACACCCCGAGTTAGTGCGCAGCCTTTTTCTGAATGAACCACCGTTGCCTTCAATCCTGACGAATCCCGATGAGCAAAAGGTGGTGAGCGACGAAGGCAAGGGTTTCGCGCCGGTCGTTGCGGCGGCAAAAGCCGGCAACGTCGCCGAGGCGACACGACTTATGATTGACTTTGTATATGCCGACCCGGGCAACTTCGAGAGACGCTCCCAAGCATCAAGATCGATGCTTTTGGATAATGCGCGAACACTCCCGCCGCACTTCAGCGCACCACCTCCCCCGCGCGTGACCTGCGAGCAACTGGGTCAGCTCAGAATTCCAGTGACGATCACCAAGGGTGAGTTGACCCGGCCGTTCTTCAAGGTGCTCGCTGCGGCCGCACATCGTTGCATTCCCGGCTCGCAGTTGATCACCGTCGCAAATGCGCGACATGGCTCGCCCGACCAAAATCCCGCGGCCTTCAACGAAGCGTTACTCAGTTTTCTCGCTCGCAACTGAGCGGCGTCACCCAACAACCAAGTTGCACCGGGCGCGCCGCAACCGTCGCGCCGGTGAAACTTGAGCGTTACGGGATGTCCGCTTCAGAGCGGCCGCGATGTCCGCTACGGGTCGGTTGCGCCAGTTCGAGACTCAAGCAAGCTGACGCTGGAACCGCATCTAGGATCTGCCGGCACTGCCGTTCGTCGAACGCCGGCTTCGCGGATTGCGGCACCGAGTGCATGCCGTCGAGCGATGTCAGCCGTACCTCGATGACCGGCCGTAGCCCTCGTCGGCTCAAGAGCGCGCGGGCGACAGGAAGTGGCCGGTTGGAGAGATTGCACCCTCTCGCCCAAAGCGGAGATTGGCACTTCAGGGGATCGCCGCGACGGTCAACTCTCGGACTCGAACGCGAGCAGGAGCAACCGGCCAGGAAGAGCCGCTGGTGACCGGGCCTGAATTCGGTAAGAAGCAGCCGTTGGAACGCGCACCGCGCTCAAGCGTGTAGCGCTTCAATCG
>Ga0209450_10000342_pt1 | contig 24891 bp, 19 predicted proteins | sample FrelakmetLWP11LW_FD_187149 | JGI IMG/M metagenome (GOLD analysis project Ga0209450, IMG submission 187149) | Freshwater lake sediment microbial communities from the University of Notre Dame, USA, for methane emissions studies - LWP11 LW (SPAdes)... | ecosystem: Environmental > Aquatic >...
CAAGGCCGGCATGCCGCCCGACATCGAGGAGCACGCCCGCAAGGAACTGAAGCGCCTCGAGCGCATGAACGAGGCGAGCGGCGAGTACTCGATGGCGCGCACCTACCTCGACACGCTGATCGCGCTGCCGTGGTCGAAACTCGACGACGAATCGATCGACATCGCGCGCGCGCGCGGCGTGCTCGATGCCGACCACTACGGCCTGGAGAAGATCAAGAAGCGCATCGTCGAATACCTCGCGGTGCGCAAGCTGAACCCCGAGGGCCGCAGCCCGATCCTGTGCTTCGTGGGCCCGCCGGGCGTGGGCAAGACCTCGCTCGGCCAGAGCATCGCCCGCTCGCTGGGACTCAAGTTCCAGCGCACGAGCCTGGGCGGCACGCACGACGAGGCGGAGATCCGCGGCCACCGCCGCACCTACATCGGTGCGCTGCCCGGGAACATCATCCAGGCGCTGCGCAAGGCCGGTACCCGCAACCCGGTGCTGATGCTCGACGAGATCGACAAGCTCGGCCGCGGCATCCAGGGGGACCCTGCCTCCGCCCTCCTGGAAGTACTGGATCCGGAGCAGAACTCCACGTTCCGCGACAACTACCTCGGCGTGCCGTTCGACCTGTCGAAGGTGCTGTTCATCGCCACGGCCAACCAGCTCGACACCATCCCGGGGCCGCTGCGTGACCGCATGGAGATCATCGAGCTCACTGGTTACACGGAGGAGGAGAAGGTCGAGATCGCGCGCCGCTACCTGGTGCGGCGCCAGCTCCAGGCGAACGGTCTCAAGCCCGAGCAGGCGACCGTGACCGACGAAGCCCTGCGCCACATCGCCCGCGACTACACGCGGGAGGCCGGCTGCCGCAACCTCGAGCGCGAGATCGGCGCCGTGCTGCGCAACGTGGCGGTGCGCATCGCCGAGGGCGCGATCGAGTCCGCGCGCATCGATGCCGACCAGGTCCGCGAGATCCTCGGGGCGCCGCGCTTCGAGGGCGAGGTCGCGATGCGCGTGAGCGTGCCCGGCGTGGCCACCGGCCTCGCCTGGACCCCGGTGGGCGGCGACATCCTGTTCATCGAGGCGACGCGAGTGCCCGGCAACGGCAAGCTGATCCTCACCGGCCAGCTCGGCGACGTCATGAAGGAGAGCGCGCAGGCCGCGCTGAGCCTGGTGAAGTCGCAGTGCGAGGCGCTGGGGATCGACCCGGCGCTGTTCGAGAAGAGCGACATCCACGTGCACGTCCCGGCGGGCGCAATCCCGAAGGACGGCCCGAGCGCGGGCGTGGCGATGTATACCGCGCTGGTGTCACTGCTGACGGGCCGCAAGGTCCATCACGACGTGGCGATGACCGGCGAGATCAGCCTGCGCGGCCTGGTGCTGCCGGTGGGCGGCATCAAGGAGAAGACCGTGGCCGCGCATCGCGCCGGCATCCGCACCGTGCTGCTGCCCGCACGCAACCGCAAGGACCTCGAGGACATCCCCGAGAGCGTGCGCAAGGAAGTCAGCTTCGTGTGGCTCGAGCGGGCGGAGGAAGCGCAGGCGCAGGCTTTCAGTGGCGACGGGGCGGGCCTGCCGCTGGGCGCGACCGGCACCTGAGAGGAAAGCGGTTGGTGATCAGCGGTTGGCGGTTAGTGGACGGAAGTGCGGCGGAACTGTCGGGTGCAGCCGGTGCCTCACTGACCGCCAACCGCTAACCGCCGTTCACTTCTTCAAATAGAGCCGGTCGTCGAAGCTCATCACCCACGTCGGCCGGTACACGACCATCATGGCCATCACCATGCCGTTCACGAACGCCTCGCCGAAGCTCATGAGCGGCAGCACGGCGAAGTACTCGGGACCGACGTGCGCCGCATCGAGCGAGCCGCTCGCCGCCAGCAGCGCGACACGCGCGAGGCCGGCGAGGTTGTAGGCGACGGCCGAGCCGAGGAACACGGTGAGGAAGAAATAGATGAAGTAGTTGTGCGGCAGGCGCGCGTGCACCAGCTCGTGCAGCCACGCGGTCACGGCCGCCGGCACGATCACCACGCAGAGCAGGTCGGCACCGAAGGCGGCCCAGGCCGCGAGGCCCACGACGTTCAGCACCGCAAGCGCCAGCGCGCCGCCGATCACGGCGAGCTGCCAGCCGTGCATCAGCGTGAGCGAGGTCACGAGCAGGAAGCGCAACGACAGTCCTGGCGTGATGCCGGCCTTCATCGACCAGAGCGCCACCAGCACGCCGAGCGATGCCAGCCACACCCACTGCCGCCCGCGATCGCTGAGCCAGACGCGCCAGGGCGCGCTGAAGGCGGCGAGCGCCAGCGCTGCGCCCGACAGCCCGAAGGCGACGAGGCGCGTCCCGGCGCCGAGCAGCTCGGGCTCGACCAGCATCAGCCGCTCGTTCGCGGTCCCTGCGCCTGTCCGAGCTCGGCGAGCGCCGCACCCGCCGCCGGCGTCACGCTGCGCACGTGCACGTCCCGCTGCGGGAACGGGATCTCGATGCCGGCCGCCAGGAGGGCGTCGTGCACACGCACGGTCAGGTGGCTGCGGATCTTCACCCAGTCCCCGAAGTTGTTGGTCCAGGCGCGAATCGAGAAATCGAGCGAGCTCGCGCCGAAGCCGACGAACAGCACGGCGGGCTCCGGCGTGGTGGCGATGTCGGGTGTGGACGTCGTCACCTCCATCAACAGCTCGAGCACCCGCTTCGGATCGGTGCCGTAGGCCACGCCGACGTTGACGTCGATGCGCCGGTCCATGTCGCTCAACGTCCAGTTGATCAGCTTCTCGTTGAGCAGCACGCCGTTCGGCACGACCACATCGGCGCCCTCGAAGGTGCTGAGCGTGGTCGCACGCATGCCGATCTCGCGCACCTTGCCCGACGTGCCGCCCACCTCGACCACGTCGCCGGGCTGGATGGGCCGCTCGAACATCAGGATCAGGCCCGAGACGAAGTTGTTGACCACGTTCTGCAGGCCGAAGCCGATGCCGACGCCGAGCGCGCCGACCACGAACGCGAGCTGGCTCACTTCGAACCCCGCCGCAGCGAGCGCCACGAACAGGCCCGCGATCACAACCGCGTAGTAGGTGAGCGAGGAGACGCTGTTGGCGACGCCGCGCGGCAACGACATCTTGGGCAGCACCTCGTCCTGCAGGACGTAGCGCACCGTCTTGGCGACCCAGAAGGCGAGCCAGACGGAGAAGCCGAACAGCAGCACTCCGCCCAGCGTCACCGACAGCTTGCCGAAGCCGAACTCGTGGGTGAGTACGCCCGCCACTTCGTCCCGGATGGGCCGGTAGATGCGGAACTCGTTCAGCACGATTACCACCCAGGCCACCAGCGCGCTCAGCCTCAGCAGGCGAGTGAAGCTGTCCAGCAACGGCCCGGAGTGCTGCGTGACGATGCTGAAGCGCGACAGCGCGCGGCGCGCCAGCAGCAGGCGGATCACCGATGCGAATACGGTGACGCCGGCATACAGCACGAGGCCGACGTAGCCCGCGTCCAGGATGCCACCGGTGAGCATCTCGGCGAGCGAGACGTTGCCCACGAGATTGGCGACGGCGGAAACCAGCAGCGCCGCGACGGCAACCCAGCCGCCGAACCGCAGCGCCTTGCGGGAGAACTTCGGTTCGGCCGCGCCGGCCGGCAACCGGCGCCGCCAGATGATCCAGGCCAGCAGCACCGCGGTCAGCAACGTGAGGCCGAGCAGGTAGACGCGGTAGTGGAAGGGGTTGGCGAGCAGCAGCAAGCTCAGTCGCTGCAGCAGGTACAGGCCGGTCGCCACGTACGGCCAGGGACCGAGCACCTGGTACACGGCCGGGGGCAATAACCTCAGCACCGGGACCAGTGCGAGCATGAACGCCACCTGGTGCCGCAGCATCGGCGCGTCGGGTTCGAACAGCACGACGCCGACCATCGCCAGCACGATCCAGGACGAGATCGGCCGGCGCAGCACCCGTGTCGCGGCCTGGATCTCGGGATCGTCCGACACCACCCTGCGGCTGCGGATGCTGAGCCAGACCAGCAGCGGCAGCAGCAACAGCCCGACGGCCTGCAGACTGCGCAGGTAGCGGGCCTTGGCGGCGTTGTATTCGTCGAGGAAACGCCGTTCGACCTCCAGACCGGCGAGCATTGACTTGAGCGCGCTGGCGGAATGTCGCGGGTCGTCCCACAACTGCCACAACGGCGACGAGTCGATCTGCGCGAGGCGTCGGTCGTTGTAGGAGATCGCGGCCGCGACGGCCTTCTGTCCGGCAACGATGCTGCCCTCGATCGTGTTCGCCTGGCGGCTCAGGCGAATCTGCTTGTCGATCGGGCCGGAAACGGCCTGCTCCGCGAGCGAGAGCTGCGCGAGCAGCGTCTCGACGCGATTGCCGAGGGCGGGCGCCAGCCCCGCCGACTGCGCGGCATGGCGCGTGACTTCCCAGTTGGCACGCCGGCGGGACAGCTCGGCTGCATCCTCGGTGTACGGATCGCTGGCCTGCTTGAGGTCGCGCCGCCACTCCTCGAGTTGAGTGCCGTAGAACTTCCAGTGTCGCTCGAGGCTCTCTAGGCGCGCGATCGACAGCAGCCGCAGTTCGTCACGCTTGAAATGCTGGCCCTCGTCACGGACGGACTGGCCGAGGGCGTCGAGGCTCTTCTGCAGCTTGGCGGTAGGATCCTGGCCCCGGGTGCGCTGCACGACCTCCTGGGCGAAGCGCTCGTCGATGTCGGCGCGCAGCGGTATGTCCGCAGGGGCAATGGCTTCCGGACCCGGCTTCGCCGGGCCGGCCGTAGCCGCCGCGTCCTGCGCAGTCGCGGGCAGGGCCCAGCCGAGGGCCAGCATCGGCAGGGCACAGGCGAGCAATCCGACTCGACGACGCATGAGGGCTCCGCTCCGCCGAAAGCCGGCGTTGGCCGTGGATTGTCGCATCAGAAGCGCGGCGCCTGCACCGCCGGGCGCCGGCGGCGCGGGCAAATCTGGCAGAATGCCGGCCCGTCTTCCCACCGAGGGCGGGGTTCATCCCCTCACGAGAACGACCGCCGATGCGCGAATTACTTGCCTCCCTGCTCGAGTGGTACCTCGGCGCCCTGGACCAGGGCGGCTACCTGCTGGTCGCGCTGCTGATGGCCATGGAGAGCTCGATCATCCCGCTGCCCAGCGAGTTCGTGATCCCGCCGGCGGCCTACGTCGCGCACACGCACGGCAACATGTCGCTGGCAGGCATCGTGATCGCGGGGACGATCGGTTCGTGGGTCGGAGCAGCCGTCATGTACTGGGCGTCGCGCCTGCTCGGACGGCCCCTGCTGATGCGCTACGGCCGGTACGTGCTCATTACCCCGGAGAAGATCCAGCAGGCCGAGGCCTGGTCCTCGCACTACGGGGCCATGGGCGTGTTCATCTCGCGGCTGCTGCCCGTAATCCGCCACCTGATCGGCATCCCGGCCGGCATCGTGCGCCTGAACTTCTGGTGGTATTCGCTCGCCACCGTGATCGGCTCGGCCCTGTGGTGCTCCGTGCTGGTGTGGGTCGGCGTCACGGCCGGCCAGGACCCCGAGGTGCTCGCCGGCAGCGTGCACCGCATCTCGCTGTGGGTCGGCGGGCTGATGCTGTTCATCGGCGCCCTCTACTACTTTTTCGTCCACCGCCAGATGCGGCGCTGAGCGCTCGCCGGTGACGGACGCCAGCGCCAGGCCTGTCGAACCCTCGCCAGGCCGCGAACGGCCGTTGCCCGCGCAGCGTGTCGGCCGGGACGGCCGCGCGCGAATCGACTACCGGGCGATCACTGCGCTCGCACTGCCGTTGATGGTCAACAGCAGCCTGCAGGCGGTGATCAACCTCACCGACACCTGGTTCGTCGGCCACATCTCCACGACGGCGATGGCCGGCATGGCCGCGATCTTCTGGCTGGTGTTCTTCTTCGTGATGCTGGTGGGCGGCATCGGGCTGTCGGTGCAGACGTTCGTCGCGCAGTACGAAGGCAGCGGCCGCCGCTGGCGCGCCGGGCACGCAACATGGGTGGGGATCTGGGGCTCGGCGTGGACGCTGCCGCTGTTCGCGCTGCTGGGCTGGTACGGCGGCGCGCTGCTCGGGCCCTTCGGCCTCGACCCGGCGGTGGAAGCGCACGCGCTGGAGTACTGGTGGCCGCGCATGCTCGGCGGGCCCCTCGGCGTGGCGCTGTGGTCGGTGCTCGGCTTCTTCAACGGCGTCTCGCGGCCGCGGGTCACGGTGATGACCACGGCGCTCGTGGGCGTCGTCAATGTGGTGCTGAACCAGGTGTTCATCTTCGAGCTCGGCTGGGGCATGGCCGGCGCTGCCTGGGCGACCAACCTGAGCATGCTGCTCGGCCTGCTGTTCGCCCTCGCGGTGTTCCTGCGCGCCGACCTGCGCCGGGTCTACCGGACACACCTCACCTGGCGGCCCGACGCCGCCAACCTGTGGCGCGAGTTCCGCCTGGGGCTGCCGATGGGTGCGATGTACGCCGCGGACCTGTTCGGCATGGCGCTGTTCTCGCTGATGCAGGTGCGCCTCGGCCAGGTGGACGGCGCGACGACACAGATCGTGGTGATGCTCACCTCGATCGCCTACCTGCCCGGGGTCGGCCTCGCGCTCGCCGGCACGACCCTCGTCGGCCAGGCGATCGGCGCCGGCGACCGCGACTGGGCGCGCCGCCTGGGCAACTCGGTGATCGTCATCACGGCGGGGTACATGGGCGCGGTCGGTGTGCTGCTCGCGGCGCTCGGCCCCTGGGTGATGCCGCTGTTCGTGGGTGCAGACGATCCCCAGGCCGCCAGCGTCGTGGGCCTCGGCGTGGTGCTGCTGTGGATCGCTGCGGGTTACCAGCTGTTCGACGGGCTGCAGCTCGGCTCCGGCTTCGCCCTGCGCGGCGCCGGCGACGTACGCGTCCCGGCAGTGATCTTCCTCGCGCTCGCGTGGGGCGTGTTCGTACCGCTGGCGCACATGCTGTCGTTCGCCCCCGGAAAGGGCTGGTTCGACGGGCTGCCGCAGTTCGGTTACGGCGCGGTCGGCGGCTGGATGGCGCTGCTCGTGTACGTGATCCTGCTCGCCGCCGCGTTGCACCTGCGCTGGCGCGCGAGCGCGTGGCAGAGGATCCGGTTGTAATCCAGCCGGGCGTTGCTGCGGAACGGACCGAGTGCCTTCAGCCGAGCACGAGCACGAGCACCCACGCGAACACGACCGCAACCGCGAAGACCGCCGGGAACACCGCCACCATCGCCAGCGTGAAAGCCCAGGAGCGGTGAGGCGCGCCGAGGGCCCGCAACGTGAACAACAGGGCGGCGAGGCCCGCGACGACCAGGGCGAGCGCCAGCCAGCGCTCGTCGAAAACCACCGTCGCCGTCAGGAAGCCGACGAGCGCCCACAGCAGGCACTCCACGATGCCGGTCACGGCGAGCGCCCGCACCGACGCCTCCGTGCCGTTGCGTGGCAGGAGCCAGCGGCTGCGCAGGTACTGCGCGAGGAAAGGTGCGGCGAGCAGCGGAGGGCCGAGCACCACCGCAAGCACGGTCGCGTCCTGCGCCCATGCGACCTGCGGCGCGAGGAGCGCGACGACCGGGAGCAGTCCGGTCAGGCGAGCCATTCCGTCAGTCCCTCGATCTCGTACAGTCGTCGCCAACTCGGTCGCGCGCGCATCAGGTCGGCGTATTTCTGCAGCGCCGGCCAGTCGGTCACCGGACGCGGCATGTTGCGCGACCAGCGCATGTACATGAGCGTCAGCAGGTCCACCGCGGAAAACTCGGCGCCGAGCATGTACGGTCCGTTGTCCGCGAGGTGCGCGTCCACGAGCGACCAGGAATCTTCGATCTTCTGGCGCAGCGCGTTGCGCACGAACGGCGGGTGCTCCGGCGAGCCGAGGTCCGTCGGGTAGAACCATTGGCGATACACCGGCCCGAGGGAACTCGTCAGGAAGACGATCCACTGGTACCAGCCGGCGCGCATCGCGCTGCCGGGCGGCGGCGCGAGTCGCGCTTCGGGATGACGCTCGGCGAGGATCATCAGCAGCGCGGCCGACTCGAAGTACGGCTTGCCGTCGATCACCAGTGCCGGCACCTGACCGCGCGGATTGATGCGCAGGTACTCCGGGCTGTGCTGCTCGTCGCTCTCGAAGTCCACCTTCGCGAGCCGATGCGGTGCGCCGATCTCGAGCAACGCGAGATGCACGGCCATGCTGGCGGTGCCGGGCGAATAGTAGAGCGTATACACCGCGTGGCCCTCCCGAGCGTGAGGGCATGAGCATAGCCCAGGCTCGGAACGCCGCGAGCGTTAGGCCGGTCCGCCCGGCAGGTCGAAGGCCAGCACTTCCGCCCCGACGCCGTCGGTCAGGTGCAACGAGCGCACATCGACAAGCTTGAGGGCGTCGCCGGCCGACAGGGCCTCGCCGTTCGCGGTGATGTTGCCACGGGCCACGTGCAGATACATGCGGCGCCCCGGCGCAACCTCGAGCGCGGCCCGCTCGGCGCCGTCGAACAGGCCCGCGTACACGCGGGCGTCCTGGTGAATGCGCACGGAACCGTCATCGCCTTGCGGCGAGGCGATCAGTCGCAGGCAGCCGCGCTTCTGCGCCTCGCCGAACCGCCGCTCCTCATACTCGGGCGCGATGCCGGTGACGTCGGGCAGGAGCCAGATCTGCAGGAAGTGCACCGGCTGCGAGTGCGAACCATTGAACTCGCTGTGCTGCACACCGCGTCCGGCGCTCATGCGCTGCACGTCGCCCGGACGGATGGTCGAGCTGGTGCCGGTGGAGTCCCGGTGCGCGAGCTCGCCGTCGAGCACGTAGCTGATGATCTCCATGTCGCGGTGGCCGTGCGTGCCGAAGCCCGCCCCGGGGACGACCCGGTCCTCGTTGATGACGCGCAGCGGGCCGAACTGGACGTGCTGCGGATCAAAGTAATCCGCGAAGGAGAACGAATGGTACGACTGGAGCCAGCCGTGGTCGGCAAAGCCCCGGTCCTGGCTGCGGCGGATGTCGGTCATCATGCACCTCCTGCGGTTGATGGCAGGATATGACCGATGTGATCGATTAAAAAGTTGAAAAAGTGCGGCTAAAATATCGATTCACTCGATATACATGCCATGCTATCGCGGACTTGCCGATGTCCCGAACCAATCGACGTGGCGAACCGCCATTTGCGCCCCTTGCACTAGAATGGAAGGCTGTTCCTGCTGCAATGCACCCCGCCCCATGCCCACGTACGACTATCTCTGCCCCGCGAACGGCCGCATCGTCGAAGTCAGCCACAAGATGGCCGAACAGATTGCCACCTGGGGTGACCTGTGCCGCCGCGCGGGCATCCCGCTCGACGGCACGCCGGGCAAGACGAAGGTGGAACGCCTCATCACTGGCGGCAACGTAATCACCGGCTCCCTCGGCGCGAAATACGAGCGTCCGTGCGATACGGGCCCCTGCGGCACTCCCGCCTGTGGCGGCGGCGGCTGCTCGTTCGAGTGAGCGCCGCTCCACGCATCGGCTTCGTCTCCCTCGGCTGTCCCAAGGCGCTGGTGGATTCCGAGCGCATCCTCACGCGCCTGCGCGCCGAGGGGTACGACGTGGTCGGAACCTACGAGGACGCCAACCTCGTGGTGGTGAACACCTGCGGCTTCATAGACGACGCCGTCCACGAGTCGCTGGACGCGATCGGCGAGGCACTTGCGCGCAACGGCAAGGTGATCGTGACGGGCTGCCTCGGCGCCAGGCCCGACACCATCACCGACCGCCACCCGAGCGTACTCAAGGTGACCGGCCCGCATGCCTACGAGGAAGTCGTCAACGCCGTGCACGAGCAGCTGCCGCCGCTGCACGACCCGTTCGTCGATCTCGTGCCGCCGCAGGGCATCCGCCTGACGCCGCGGCACTACGCGTACCTGAAGATTTCCGAGGGCTGCAACCACCGTTGCACCTTCTGCATCATCCCCTCGATGCGCGGCGACCTCGCGAGCCGGCCGATCGGCGAGGTGATGCTCGAGGCCGAGCGCCTGGTGCAGGCCGGCGTCAAGGAACTGCTGGTCATCTCCCAGGACACCAGCGCATACGGTGCCGACCTCAAGTACGCGACGGGCTTCTGGGGCGGCAAGCCGGTCAAGGCGCGCTTCACGGACCTGGCGCGCTCGCTTGGCTCGCTCGGTGCGTGGGTGCGCCTGCACTACGTGTATCCGTATCCTCACGTGGACGAGGTGATCCCGCTGATGGCCGAGGGCAAGGTGCTGCCCTACCTGGACATCCCCTTCCAGCACGGCAGCCCGCGCGTTCTCAAGCTGATGAAGCGCCCGGCGCACGCCGAGAACACGCTCGAGCGCATCGCGCGCTGGCGCGGGGTCTGCCCGGAGCTCACGCTGCGCAGCACGTTCATCGTCGGCTTCCCCGGCGAGACCGAGGCCGATTTCCAGCGGCTGCTCGACTGGCTGGCCGAGGCACGGCTCGATCGCGTCGGCTGCTTCAAGTACTCGCCCGTCGAGGGCGCGGCTGCGAACGCGCTGCCCGACCCGGTGCCCGAAGAAGTGAAGCAGGAGCGCTACGAGCGCTTCATGGAACTCGCCTCGCGGATCAGCGCGGAGAAGCTGGCTGCGAAGGTGGGCCGGCGGATGCGCGTGCTGGTGGACCTGGTCGGCGACGACGGCGCGATTGCGCGCTCGAGCGCCGACGCGCCGGAAATCGACGGCACGGTGAAGATCTTCAAGCCAGGCCGGCTCAAGGCCGGCGACTGGGCCGACGTCGAGATCACCGGCGCCGATGATTACGACCTCATCGCAAAGATGGCGCGCCAAGGCCGATGACTACCCGCCCCCTGCGCATTCTGGTCGCCAGCCTGGCGTTGCTGCTGCCCGCCGCAGCGCCGGGCCAGGTGCCGACCGGCACTCCTGCTGCCATGCCGCCGGCCGCGCCGGCCGCGCCGGCCGCAGCGACCGACCCGCTCAGCGAGGCGATCCGCGAACGGGTCGATCACCTGCGCTATGCCATCCAGCACAGCGGCGTCGACCACGCCGTGCGCGGCGAAGACATCGTGCTGGCCGACATCGTCGCACGCTACTACGAGTCGCAGCAGTTCCAGCCCAAGTGGCGCGACCCGATCCGCCTCGACCTGCTGATCGCCGCGCTGGCCGACGTCTACGACGACGGCCTGACCCCCACCGACTACCACGTCGAGGCACTGCAGTCGTATCGCACCGACCTGCGCGCCACGAAGACGTTGCCGCCCGCCGACCAGGCGGACCTCGAACTGCTCGCGACCGACGCGATGATGCTCGCGCTGTCGCATCTCTACCTCGGCAAGGTCGACCCGGTCGGGCTGAGTTCGCAATGGAACTTCGCCAGGCGACCGGTCTCGCTGGAGCGCGGCTTCGAGCAGCTGACGCGGGCGCTCGATTCCGGGCAGATCCGCGAGACTTTCGAGCGTGCCCGCCCGCAGCACGTCTGGTACCAGCGTGGTCGCGAGCGACTCAGGGAATACCGCGCGCTCGCAGCGGCGGGCGGCTGGTCGCCGATCAGCGACGGGCCAACGCTGAAGCTCGGCATGAGCGACCCGCGAGTGCCGGCCCTGCGACATCGATTGGCGGTGACCGGTGATTGGACGGCGGGCGGTGCGGCATCCCTCGCAGCCTCGCAGAACGATGCGCAACTGCCGTCCCTCGACACCACTTACGACGCCGACATCGAGGCGGCCTTGAATCGTTTCCAGGAGCGGCACGGGCTCACTCCGGACGGCGCGGTGGGTCCGGCGACCCGCGAGGCGCTCAACGTGCCCGTCGCCAGGCGCATCGACCAGATCCGCGTCAACCTCGAGCGCGCGCGCTGGGTGCTGCACGAGATCAAGGGTGAACTCGTGGTGGTGGACGTCGCGGGTTTCGACGTCTCGTATTTCCGCGACGACGAGCCCATCTGGACCTCGAAGGTGATCGTCGGCCGTCCCTACCGGGAGACGCCGATCTTCAAGTCGCTGATCACCTACGTCGTGTTCAACCCGACCTGGACCATCCCGCCCACGATCCTCGTCAAGGACAAGCTGCCGGTCATCAAGCGCGACCCCGGCTATCTGAAGCGCAACAACATCCGCGTGCTCGACGCGCAGGGCCGCGAGGTGAACCCGCACTCTGTGAACTGGAGCCAGTACGGCGCCGGGCGCATGCCGCCCTACCAGCTGCGCCAGGATCCGGGCGAGGACAACGCGCTCGGCCTGGTGAAGATCATGTTCCCCAACCCGCACATGGTGTACCTGCACGACACGCCCTCCAAGTCGCTGTTCGACAAGGACGAGCGCACCTTCAGCTCGGGCTGCATCCGCGTGCAGAAAGCATTCGAGCTCGCCGAACTGGTACTCGGTGATCCGGCGACCTGGAACCAGCAGACGATGGCCGAGGTGGTCGCGACGAAGAAGATGCAGACCGTGAACCTGGCGAAGCCGGTGCCGGTGCTGATCCTCTACTGGACGGCCCAGCCGCGCCCGGACGGGCGGGTGGTGTTCCGCAACGACGTGTACGGCCGCGACCCGCCCACCCTGGCGGCGCTCGACAGCCCGTACCGGGCCCCGTAGCCGGCTCGCGGACATAAAAAAGCCGGCGGGTGCTTGCGCGCGCCGCCGGCGAGTTTTCACGCAGGAGGAAAACGAGCGTCAGTGTCCACCAGACGCCCGGCCGGCGCAGCCGTGGAAGTCGCGGAGCGCCGTAGGTAGGTTCCCGAATCCCCCCGTCAGCCGTGGTGGTGGTGCCCGCCCGGGCCGTGCACGTGACCGTGCGACAGCTCCTCCGCCGTGGCGTCCCGCACCTCGGTCACCTCGACCGCGAAGTTCAGGTGCTCCCCGGCGAGCGGGTGGTTGCCGTCCACGGTGACCATGTCACCCGCCACGCGGGTCACGGTCACGACACGGGCGTGACCGCCCGAGGTCTGGGCGTGGAACTGCATGCCGGGCTGCACGTCCTGCGCGCCGCTGAACGCCCGCCGCGGCACCTGCTGCACCAGCTGATCATCGCGTTCGCCGTAGCCTTCCGCCGGCGCGACCTTCACGTCGAGCTTGTCGCCCGCCTGCTTGCCCGCCAGGGCCTTCTCCAGGCCCGGGATGATGTTGCCCTGGCCGTGCAGGTAGGCGAGCGGTTCACCGCCGGACGAACTGTCGAGCACTTCGCCCCGGTCGTTGGTCAGCGTGTAATGAATGAGGACGACTTTGTCCTGGGCGATCAGCATGTCGAAGACTCCTGGGGCGATCAGACGGCGCGGCCGTCCTTGAGGGCGAGCCAGCCGCGGACCACCCGGTACAGGATCCACAGGCCGACCAGCATGATGCCCACCGGCCACGTGATGAAGCCGATGAGGACGAAGGCGAGCACGAACGATACCGAGCTGATCACCACGATCCACAGCGCCGCCCACCAGAAGGTGCGCAGCTGCCAGCCGAAGTGGCTGTCGAGCCAGGTGCCGCGCACTTCGTCGCGCTTCACGTAGTTCATGATCACCGCGATGAACGACGGGATGCCGAACACGAAGGCGGTGGCGATGAAGGCGGGCGACGTGATGCCGATGACCGCAGCCAGCGCGTGCAGCGCGTACATCCAGTGGGTGTAGCTGATCAGCGGGGGATCGACCGGGCGGGTCGCGGCGGTGTCGGTCAAGGCTGTCTCCTGAAGCGGGCGGTCCCGCGGGGCGCGCAGTATCTCAGATCACCGCCGGGCGGCCAAATATCTCGCGAGATCAAAGAGTTGCACGATATTCGCGGGTGATCTGCGCGACCTGTACGCTGTACGACTCGTACCAGCGGTCCCGGCCGGCCTGTTGCGCCAGCACGTGCTCCGGGTGATTGCGCCATGCCCGGATGCTCGGCTCGTCCGGCCAGTAGGACAACGCCACTTCGTCCTTCCCCTCGGTCACCGCATGAAACTCCAGGCAGCCAAACCGCGAGGTCGCCAGCTCGCGCATGCGGGCCGCCACCCTCGAGTACTCGTCGTCGAGGCGCCGGACCCGGGCACGGAAGATCACCACGAACATTGCGTCACCTCACGTGGTGGCACCGATGGATCAACGGGATATCCGGCGGGGATTCGGGCCTGATCAGCATCGGCATGGGACCGCCCGGGAACTACGTAACCTCCATCCTGTACGAGACCCGGTCCGCGATTCAAACTTTGCAGTGAATCGTCCGCATTACCAGGGAACGACCATGTCCACCGACCCGCTGCTCACCCTCGACCACTCGAGCCCGATCATCACGCTCCAGAGCCACCTGCTCGCCGAGCAGTCACGCATGCCGGGCTCGACCGGCACGCTGTCCTGGATCCTCTCGGCGATGTCCATCTCGGCGAAGATCATCGCCAACAAGGTGCGCTGCGCGCGGCTCGAAGACGTGCTCGGCGACGCGGGCTCGGGCAACGTGCAGGGCGAACAGCAGCAGAAGCTCGACGTGATCTCGAACAACGTGCTGCTGCGCCTGCTCGGCGGCCGCGAGGGCGTGGCGATCGTCGCCTCGGAAGAGAACGAGGAACCGGTGATCATCCGCGACGACAAGGCCGGCGAGCACCGTTACTGCGTGCTGTTCGACCCGCTGGATGGCTCGTCGAACCTCGATGTGTGCGGCGGCGTCGGCACGATTTTCAGCATCCTGCGCCACGACCCGCACGCCACGGACGCGCAGGGCGCGTTGCTGCAGCCCGGCCGGCAGCAGGTGGCGGCCGGCTACGTGCTGTACGGCTCGTCCACGGTATTCGTGCTCACCGTCGGCCACGGCGTGGACATGTTCGTGCTCGACCCGGCCGTCGGTGCGTTCATGCTGGTCGAGCGCGGCATCCGCACGCCCGCGACGAACCGGAGCTACTCGGCGAACGAGGGCAATCGCCGCAGCTTCCCGGAGGGCTACCAGAAGTACCTCGACTGGGCGCAGGAGCGCGGCTACTCGTCGCGTTACGTGGGCTCGATGGTCGCCGACGTGCACCGCATCCTGCTCAAGGGAGGCGTGTTCCTGTATCCGCCGACGATGAAGGCGCCCTCAGGCAAGCTGCGCCTCATGTACGAGGCCAATCCGATGGCGATGCTGATCGAGCAGGCAGGCGGCCGCGCGCTTGCCGCGCCGGGACAGCGCATCCTGGACGTGCAGCCGAAAGCCATCCACGAACGCACGCCGGTGATCCTCGGCAGTTCAGAGGAAGTGCATCACGTCGCCGCGCAACTCGGCTGACCGCTCACAGCCGCCAGGCATTCGTCGAGGCTGCGGAAGTTCATCGCGCAGCGGCGCAGGAATTCGCCGAGGCCGAGCTCGTGGTGCCGGTCGCCCTGGTGGTGTCCGGGCTGGTTGGGCGCGAGGTCGGGGAAAGCGCCATACCCCGCGAGCAGGCAGTGCCAGGACATCACGCCGAAGTGGGTCACGACCTTCTGCCGCTCCAGTTCTGCCGCGAGGTCGCCGCGGCGGAGCCAGACGTCAAGCAGCTGCCTGAGCGAGCTCGACAGCTGCTCGTTGTGCGCGTTGGCCAGCCAGTAGTCCGTGTCGCCCCGGGTGTTCATTCGGTAATGGGCGACGATGTAGTCCCGGACCCGCTCGAACCAGTTCGTCATGAACTGGTTGTAGGCGTCGCGGTGCTCGACCGTCATGCCGCCCCGGTTGAAGTGGCCGATGAACGACTCGATGCCGACCTGCACCAGGTGCAGGGCCGTCGCCTCGAGCGGCTCGATGAACCCGCCCGAGAGGCCGAGCGCCAGGCAGTTATTCGACCAGTGGCGCTCGAGCTGGCCGACACGCATCGACAGATGGCGCGCCTCGACGCTGCTCTCCAGCATGCCGAGGTGGCGGCGCAGCTCCGTTTCGGCGGCATCGGGACTGATGTGGCTGGAGCTGTACACGTAGCCGTTGCCCATGCGGCTGGTGAGCGGAATGTGCCAGCACCAGCCGGTGCTCAGCGCAACCGACCGCGTCTCGGGGTGGAACGGCCGGACGTGCGGCGTCGGCAATACGACGGCACGATCGTTGAACAGGTTCGACGCGAACGACCTGAAACCGACGCCCAGCGCCTTCTGCATCAGCAGTGACACGAAGCCGGTGCAGTCCACGAAGAAATCGCCTGCAATGGTTTCGCCGCCGCGAGTCTTCAGCGCACGGACGTCGCCGTTTTCGGTCTGCTCAACCTGCTCGACCAGCGCCTGCTGGTGGATGACCCCGCGTGCGCAGGCACGCTCGCGCAGGAACACACCAAGCAGCGCGGAGTCGAAGTGGTAGCCGTACTGCACCGTGAACGGGAAGTTCTCGGTGGCGTGCGGCCCTTTGCGCGCTGCGGCCAGCACCGCGTTGAGATTGAACGCGTCCGGCGAAGTCTCGACGTCGAGGCCCAGGCGGCGCGTCAGGCAGTTGACGAAAAAGGCGCGCGAGGTGTGCACGTCGAGCTGCGTCGGGAACGGATGCGAGTAACTCTCGCGGCCGGGCTTCCCGGACCAGCCCTGGAAGCGAATGTTCAGCTTGTAGGTCGCATTGCAGCGGGGCATCCAGTCCTGTTCTGCAATGCCGAGATCACCGAAGAACTTGCGCAGCAGCGGCGTCGAGCCTTCGCCGACGCCGATGATCCCGATGTCAGGCGACTCCACTAGCGTGATGCGCACGCGGTCACGGGGCCAGGCGGCGGCGAACAGGTTGGCCGCCATCCAGCCGGCCGTGCCGCCGCCGACGATGACGATCTTCAGCGGTGCGTCCATGGGCCGCTCAGCTGGCCGGGCAGTACTGCCGCAGGAATTCCTCGTGCGTGCCGATGTGCGGCAGCGGCTTGTGCGCGATGGTGCGGACGTTGGCCATCATTTCTGCGAAGGCGGCGTCCGGCACGACGGCGGCCATCGGGTGGTAGTCCTCGGGCATGACGCCCTGGCCGATCATGATCTGCACCCAGGCCACCTCAGAGAACAGCTCGTCCTGCTCGCGATAGACCTTGGCGGTGTCGCGGAACAGCTGGATGCGCTCGCGCAGGCTGTCCGGAATGCTCATCCGCCGGCACTGCTTCCAGAACTCGCTGTCGGTGCGGCCGTTCAGGTGGTAGTGGGCGATGATGAAGTCGCGGATGTGTTCGAACTCGACCCGCGACTGGCGGTTGTATTCGCGCACCTCGCTGTCCTTGATGCCGCGCAACGGGAAGTGCTTGATGAGCCGCGTCACCGCCGCCTGGATCAGGTGGATGCTAGTGGACTCGAGCGGCTCGAGGAAGCCGCTGGAGAGGCCCACGGACACCACGTTGCGGTTCCATTGCTGGATGCGGCGCCCGGTCTTAAAGCGGAGTACGCGCGGCTCGGCGCGGGGCGTGGAACCCAGGTTGCCGAGCAGCAGCGCGGCCGCCTGGTCGTCGCTGTAGTGCTGGCTCGAGTAGACAAGGCCGTTGCCGTTGCGGTGCTGCAGCGGGATCTGCCACTGCCAGCCCGCGTCGTGCGCGATCGAGCGCGTGTAGGGCACGATGCGCTCGAACGAGTCCGACGGCACGGCAACCGCGCGATCGCACGGCAGCCAGTGCGTCCAGTCCTCGTAACCGGTATTGAGCGCCTCCTGGATCAGCAGGCCCCTGAAACCCGAGCAGTCGATGAAGAAGTCGCCGCGCACCTCGCGGCCATCCTTGAGTTGCAATGACTCGACATGGCCGGTCTCCGGGTGCAGGCGGACCTGGCCGATCATGCCCTCGATGCGCCGGACGCCCATGCGCTCGCTCTCGGCGCGCAGGTACTTCGCGTACAGCCCGGCGTCGAAGTGATAGGCATACGTGAGCGCGGGCATGTCCTGGTGCTGCTTCACGAAGGCGAACTTGCCCTGGCGCGCGGCCTGCAGGTTGAGCGAGTAGTCCCACAGGTCCTGGCTCAGTCCCTCCCTGCAGGCCCGCACCCAGAAGTGCTGGAAGGGGCAGAAGGCGAAGTCCTTGCCGATCGTGCCGAACGCGTGCATGTACACGCTGCCGGCGCTGCTCCAGTTCTCGAACTGGATCCCGAGCTTGATGGTCGCCTGGGTCTGGCGCATGAAGTCTGCTTCGTCGAGCCCGAGCGCCTTGTTGAGCGACAGGATCGGCGGAATGGTCGCCTCACCGACCCCGATGGTACCAATGTCGTCCGACTCGACCAGCGTGATGTCGATCGCCTTGCCGAGCACCTTGGCGAGCAGCGCGGCGCTGATCCATCCGGACGTGCCGCCGCCCACCACCACTACGTTGCGGATCACCGGGCCCATGCGTTCACTCCGGAATGAAAAAACCCGCCGGCTTACGCCGGCGGGTCGAGGATAGCAAAGCCGACTGCGCTCAGAACCGGTAGCGCACGCCGAGCTGGTAGTTGCTGCCGTAGCTCGAGTAGCGCGTGATCTGACGCGGGTCGTTGTTGGTGAACTGCACGTACGGCTCGTCGGTCAGGTTCTGGCCGGACAGGAACACCATGAGGCCGCCGAGCCAGCCGTCGAAGCCGCCGATGCCGAAGTCGTAGCTGACCTGGGCGTCCCACAAGTCGGTCTCGAGGACCTGGTCGACCGCGAGCGAGTTGCTCAGACCGCGGACTTCCGCCGCGTAGTCGGACCGGAAGCTGTTGCTCACGCGTGCCTGGAAGCCCCACTTCTCGAAATACGCCGTGAGGCCGTACGATTTTTCGGACAGGCCAATCACCTGCGCGGTCTGGTTGTTGATCGTCAGGTCGTTCTCGATCATCGTGTAGTAGCCGAGCAAGCCGAACCCGTCCAGCGCGTCCGCGAACACGTTGAAGGGCAGGGCTGCCTGCAACTCGATGCCATCGATGACGCCGCCCTTGGTCTCGATCGTCGTGTTGCTGTAGCCGTCGAAAGTGCAGACGCCGTTCGGCGGGCAGTCGACGATGTCGGGATCGTTGGCCGGGATCAGGCCATCGAAGTAGTACGCCGTGAAGTCCGTTTCCAGCTGGCCCTTGGTCTGCCAGTTGACGAGGTCCTTCATGAAGTAGCTGAAGGCCACGTAGCCATCCGGCGCGAAGTAGTACTCGAGCGAGAAGTCGTACTGGTCCACCTTGATCGGCTCGAGGTACGGGTTACCCGAGTCCGCGCCCCACGGCGAGCGGTCGATGGTTGCACCCGGGATGTTGGCGCCGTAGTTGAAAGTGATCGAACTGCTGGGCTTCAGGCGGTCGAGGCGCGTGCGGGTCATGGTGCGCGAGGCGCCGAGGCGCGCGGTCAGGTCTTCCGTGAGCCCGATGGCCATGTTGAAGCTCGGCAGCCAGTCGGAGTAGTCGTGGCTTTCGGACACGGGGGTGGTGACGACGCCCCCCGCGGCAACCTGGGCGCCGAAGCCGTCGGCGTCCTGGTCGGAGGCCACGTACTGCAGGCCGAAGTTGCCAGTGACCGGCACGCCCTGGAATTCGAGGTCGTAGTTGACCTGCGCGTAGCCCGTGGTCACCTTCTCGCCGATCGTGTAGGTATCGGCGGCGCGATTGGCGGCGGTCAGGGCTTCACTGACCTCGTCGTAGTAGCCGCTGCGGTACAGCGCCCGGCCGTCGATGGCGACCATGCGCTGGCCGCCGAGGAAGTCGAGATTCACCGTCCCGTTTCGGTACTTTTCGGGCACCAGGCCGGCGCTCGGATAGAGCGGGCTGACGAGGAAGTAGCCGTTGTTGATCTTCGACTTCTCACGGTCGGAGTAGTTGGCGCCGAACTGCACGCTGGTGATGGCGCCCTCGAATTCCTTGTTCGCCTGCAGGCGCAAGGTGGTCAGCTCTTCCTCGAAATCGGCGACGTTGACGAAACCGTCCTGGTCGTCGCAACTGTCAGGGTTGGTGATGATATTGCCACAGCCCCAGTTCTGGGAGCCGGCGAGATACACCTGATTGTAGTCGTCGTAAGGCAGGCCGTAGTCGAAGACCGCGCCGCGATTGGTCATCTGGAAGCCGACGTCGTCGGTCAGCTGCCCCGGCGACCCGGCACGCCCGCCCACCGAAGAGTAGATCTCGATATCGGTGAGCGTCTTCTCGACCTTGTTGTAGGCGCCGTCGAACATCAGCGACCAGGTGTCGGTCAGCTGGTACTCGAGGTTGAGTCCGTAGACCTGAAGGTCCGCCTCCTGCTCGAACGAGTCGTTGCGCATCTGCGGGGCAACGTCGAACCAGGTGCCGGAAGTGACCAGCCCCCGGTCCACACTGTTCTCGACGTAGTTGTTGCCCACGCCCCACTCCGCCCCCGGCGTCTCGAGGCCGCGCTTGACCTGCTCGTCGAGGTAGTCGATGTACAGCGCGTCCACAGTGACGCGCAGGTCGTCCATGGGCTTCCACTCGAGGACGCCGGCGTAGGAGTCGCGATTCAGCATCGCCGAACGCGCGTACGGCTTCACGCCGCCGAGGATCTTGTTGCCGGAATTGGAGTCCGCGTAACCCCAGGCACCGAACCACTCTTCCTGGCTCGGCGACTCCATGGACGCGATGGTGAGGGCCACGCCGAGCGTGTCGTCCATGAACTGGTCGACGTACGACCCCGCCACGCGGTAGCCGTTGTCGTCCATGTCCGGGTTCAGGGCGTCGTATTCGTTCTGCTCGTAACTGCCCTGGAGGTTCATGACCTGGTCGCTGTCAAGCGGCCGGATGGTCTTCAGGTCGACCGTACCGGCGATACCTTGCGTAATCAGGGTCGCGGTCGGGGTCTTGTACACTGTCACGCCCGAGAGGATCTCGGAAGGATACAGGTCGAACTCCACGCCGCGGTTGTCGCCCATGCCGAGCAGTTCGCGGCCATTCATCGACGCGGCGGTGAAGTCCTCGCCGAAGCCGCGGATAGAGATCGCGCTAGTGCGGCCGTTGACGCGCTGGCCGGTGAGGCCTGGCAGGCGTGCGAGCGACTCGGCGATGCTGGAGTCGGGAAGCTTGCCGATGTCTTCGGCCGAGACGGCCTGGACGATCGAGGTTGCGTCGCGCTTGACCTCGATGGAGCCGATCAGCGCCTGGCGGAAGCCAGTGACGACGATCTCTTCCATCTCCTCCTCGGCAGGCGCGGCAGCTTCCTGCGCCAACGTCACACCCGGAATGGCAAGCGCGGTGGCAATCGCCAGCGACAGCGCCGAGCGACGACGCATCGGCCAGGCCGGCGTAGTCTGTCCGTGGATGCGTGAACCGAGGACTTGCTGTGCAAGCTTGGACATGGGCGTGAAGCTCCCTGAGGTGTGTTTTTCAAGCGACGCAGAGTCGCTGGGGTCGCGATGCTATGCATTGCGTCATCTACTTGCAACAATTGCATACGATTTCAATGCACTTGGCCGCGTACATTTTTCAGCTGCGGTGCAGCAATTCGTGACTGCTGCGCTGCAACCGCCCGTCATTCTGTCGTGAAAATGCGACAGCAATCGATCGAAAGGCGATTCTCTGCGGCAACGCCGCAGTGCTCACCCGCGCTCCTCGCGATCTTCCACACGCAGGGTCGCCAGTCCCGCCAGGAACATCAGCGCCCCGCCGAGCACCAGCGCGTCGATGCTCTCGCCGTCGAACAGCGTGCGCACGAGGATGCCGAGAACGCTGGCGGCCAGGATCTGCGGGATGACGATGAAGAAGTTGAAGATGCCCATGTAGATGCCCATCTTCCGCGGCGGCACGGCCTGCGACAGCATGGCGTACGGCAGCGAGAGGATCGACGCCCAGGCGATGCCGACGCCCACCATCGACACGAGCAGCAGGTTCGGGTCGTCGATGAAGCGGATCGAGACCAGTCCGAGCGCGCCGCACCACAGGCCGACGAGGTGCGCGCCGCGGCGGCCGAACTTTGCCGCGAGCGTGGGGATGATCAATGCCGCCAGCGCCGCGAAGCCGTTGTACGCGGCGAACAGCACCCCCACCCAGTTAGCGCCCTCGTTGTACAGCGCCGACGCCGGATCGGTCGTGCCGTAGTGGTGCCCGGTGACCGCTGCGGTCGTGTAGATCCACATGGCGAACAGGGCGAACCACGAGAGGAACTGCACGACGGCGAGCTGCTTCATGACCCGCGGCATCAGGTACAGGTCGTTGACGACGTTGTGCAGCATGCCTTCGGTCTGGCCGCGCTGCTGGCGCGCGGCGGCCACGAACTGCAGCACGCCGAAGGCGGCGAGACCGAAGCCGAGCACGTAGAGCTGCTTGTCCCAGCCGAGCAGTGCGACGGCCGCCGCAAACGCCAGGCCGGTGACGAGCCATGCCGCTGCGGACCTGCGGTACTGCTGCGGCTCGCGCGCGAGCTCCTGCTTCTGCACGTCACTCGCGCCAGGGCCGCTGAACTCACCGAGCTCCTGCGGCGAATATTCCCGGGTCGTGAACACCGTCCACGTGACGGCGCCGAGGAAGGCGACCGCACCGAGGTAGAACGCGAGCTTCACCGACTGCGGCAGCTGGCCGGGTTCCGCGACGTTGCTGACCTCGAAAAAGCTGGCGAGGATCCACGGCAGCGCCGAGGCGACCACGGCGCCCACCCCGATGAACCAGCTCTGCATCGAGTAACCGACGCTGCGCTGGCGGTCGGGCAGCATGTCGCCGACCAGCGCGCGGAACGGCTCCATCGACACGTTGATCGACGCGTCCAGGATCCACAGCATGCCCGCCGCGATCCACAGGTACGGGCTGTGCGGCATGGCCACGAGCGCCGCCGTCGCAAGCAACGCACCGACCAGGAAATACGGCCGTCTCCGCCCCAGGCGGCCCCAGGTGCGGTCGCTCATGTAGCCGATGATCGGCTGCACGATCAGGCCCGTGACCGGCGCGGCCAGCCAGAGGATCGGCAGCTCGTCCACGGAGGCGCCCAACGACTGGAAGATGCGGCTCACGTTCGCGTTCTGCAGGGCGAAGCCGAACTGGATCCCGAGGAATCCGAAGCACATGTTCCAGATCTGCCAGAAACTCAGCGCCGGCTTCTTCTTGAGCATTTCCCTGTCCTGGTGCGGGTGCCTCTGGCACCTCGTCGTTCGTCGTGTCGCGTCGCAGGCGCTGCGCGCCGGTCATCTGTCCTTGCCCAGCCGCAGATCCAGCCATACTGCAAGTGCAAGCACCATGCCTCGCGCAATGTACTTGGCCTCGGGTGACACCGCCATCAGCGTCATGCCGTTCAGCAGGCTCGCCATGATCAGCGCCCCGAACAGCACCCCGAGCACCGTGCCACGTCCGCCGCGCAGGCTGGTGCCGCCGATGACGCAGGCCGCGACCGCGTCGAGTTCCATCAGCGACCCGACGGTCGAGGTGGACGCACCCGAGTAGGCCGTCTGCATGAATCCCGTGAGCGCGACGATTCCGCCCATCAGTGCATAGGCCCCGATGATGGTCGCGCGCACCGGCACGCCGGACACGGTCGCGGCTTCCTCGTTACCGCCGATGGCGTAGAGATACCGGCCGAACGGGGTGTTGGTGACCAGCTGGTGCACCAGCACAGCGACGAGCCCCAGCACCACGAGCGCGATCGGCACGCCGCGATAGCCGTTGGTGACGATCACCGCCAGCAGGACGAGCTGCGAAAGCACGAACAGCTTCAGGAAGGTGAGCTCACCGTCGTCTACTGCGAAGCCGTAGGACAGGCGCCGCCGGCGCGCCGTGAGCGTCGAGGCGACCATGGTGGCCACCGTCAGCGCGGCCAGCCCGTAGCCGGCCGCCGGCGGCAGGTAGTAGGTGGTGAGGAGCGAGTAGACGTTCTGGCTGCCGCCCTCGACGACCGGCACCGTCTGGTTCTCGATGACCAGCCAGTGCAGGCCGCGGAACACCAGCAGGCCGCCCAGCGTCATGATGAACGCGGGAATGCGCTCGACGGCGATGAGCGCGCCCATCGCCGACCACACCAGCACGGCTCCCACGGCCGCCAGCAACAGCGCGAGCGGCGCCGGCACGCCGTGCCAGAAGACCAGCACCGCCGCCACCGCGCCGGCGAGGCCGACTCCACTGCCCGCGGACAGGTCGATCTGGCCCGGCAGCAGCACGACCAGCATGCCGAGCGCGAGCACGGCAGTGACGGCCAGTTCGACCGAGAGCAGCGACAGGTTGCGGGACGAGAGAAACACCGGCTCCTGCCAGGCGAAGAACGCCCAGATCGCCACCAGGGCGATTACCATCGACAGCTCGCGAGTCGCGATCCGGCTCATGCAGTGCCCTTCATGCCGCGCGGTCCAGGCGGCCCATCGCCGCCGCGAGCAGCCTTTCCTGCGTGGCCTCGCCGCGGCCGAACACGCCGCCGATGCGGCCTTCGCACAGCATGACGATCCGGTCGCTCATGCCCATCAGCTCGCCGAGCTCGCTCGAGACCAGCACGATCGCCTGCCCGGCCGCCGTCAGCCGGTTGATGAGCTCGTACACTTCGAGCTTCGCGCCGACGTCGATGCCGCGCGTCGGTTCGTCGAGCAGCAGCACCTTGGGCTCGGTGAGCAGCATCTTGCCCAGCACGACCTTCTGCTGGTTGCCGCCAGAGAGCGTGCCGACGGGCTGCTCGAGTCCGTGCGCCTTGATGCGCAGCTCGTCCACGGTCGCCCGGGTCCGCACCACCTCGCCGTCCCGGTCCACGAACGGACCGCGGCGCAGGCGGTGCAGCGAGGACAGCGAAATGTTGAATGCGACGCCCTGCTGCAGCACCAAGCCGAACCGCTTGCGGTCCTCCGTCACGAGCGCAAGCCCGCGGCCCAGCGCTTCGCGCGGTCCCCGCACGGCGAGCGGCTCCCCGTCCAGCATGACCGTGCCCGATCGCCGCGTGCCCCACAGCCCGAGCAGGTGCATCAGCAGCTCCGAGCGTCCTGCGCCCATCAGCCCACCGATGCCCAGCACCTCGCCGGCGCGGACCTCCAGGCTGATGCCCCGCAGCCGGACACCTTCGTCCTGCGGCGAGTCCACCTCGAGGTCGCGCAGCCCGAGCAGCGTGCGGCCGGGCGCCGATTGCCGACGCGGGTAGTAGTCCTCGATGCGCCGCCCGACCATGCGGCGAATCACCTCGTTCGCGTCCGTCGCCGCCGCCTCCAGCGTGCCCTGCGCCGCGCCATCGCGCAGCACCGTGATGCGGTCGGCCACCGCAAACA
>Ga0209450_10000343_pt1 | contig 24860 bp, 26 predicted proteins | sample FrelakmetLWP11LW_FD_187149 | JGI IMG/M metagenome (GOLD analysis project Ga0209450, IMG submission 187149) | Freshwater lake sediment microbial communities from the University of Notre Dame, USA, for methane emissions studies - LWP11 LW (SPAdes)... | ecosystem: Environmental > Aquatic >...
GCAGCACCATGCCCGCCGCGAAGGTGCGGTGCACCGGCGAGCGCAGGTCGCGCGAGAGCACGTAGCCCGCCAGCCCCGCCGCCCCCACCGCCGCTATATAGGATATGACGATTCCGATATTCATGAAAATAGTGTTTGAGTGTCTAAGTGAAGACGGGGAACAGAAAATGAAAACGACGTGTTCTGAATCACTTGCTGCTGTTCTTTTTCTTCGTGATGGATAGGTTCAGGGCTTTGAGCATCCTTTCTATTTCAAGGCAACTTTGGTCCATTACAGACACGTCTGCAAGTTGATCAGCCCTATCTTGTGTGCAAACTCCAAGAGATACTGTGTTTCGCTGAGGGACGCTTTGCGATATTGATAAATTGAAGGAGTTCGCCCGAGTGCTGGCTGGCACATCCTTCAGCCAGGTTAGTCGGAATTGACAAAGCGGCTCTGCAAAGTTGGCTTGTCAGATCATATAGATATTCTCGCGGGAATTTACTGGTAATGGCAAAAATCCTGACGGCTAACTCATCAGCCTTCTGCCACACCGTCAGTTCTCGATAACTCTGTATATACGCCATGCTTTGTCTTTAGCTTTGTTTTACTTCTCTACTTTTTTTCTTCAGTCAGACACTCATGCACTCAGACACTTTCTTTTCTCACTCAACCACTTAGACACTCAGACACTCAGTCACTATTATTTGTGCTCGCTCTTCCTGAGCACAAAAAGGATGGGCGCCATCAACAGCAGCGCGAGCACAAAAAACACAATCCCCCCATCCCTGTGCAATGAACTCTCGAGAAACCCCCTGTCCACGTAAAGCGCCAGTACGGAGAGCGTCACGATCCGGATCCCGTTCTTGAGCATGGTCACGGGAAGCACGGCCAGGACGAGCAGCGCCTTGCTCCAGCCCCTTTTGAGGAACATGTGCCCGGCAAGCACGCACGTGATCACAAGGGCCAGGCTCGAGCGGATGCCGCTGCACTGGGGAGCCACTTCGATGCTGAGCCTCGGCATGTGAAAGACAAGCCCGTCGCGCAGTACCGGGATAGGCGTGATCGAAAAGAGCAGCGCTACAAACTCCGTCGACCCGAGCTGCAGCACACGGATGATCCACTGCTCCACGACCGTCGGCAGCGGGATCATGAAAGCCAGGAATAGTAGCGCAAACCGTGCCGATCGGAACGCCCGGAGTCCGAATATCGCAACAAAGGCCCCGATGACGGCAAGCACCGTCCCGCAGGTTACGAGCGCAGCGTGGTCGTTCTTTGTCCACCCGGAGGCCAGAAGCGCCGTTGTGACGAGCAGCAAAAGGCCTAGTCCAGCAACGGCCCCTCCCGGCACGAAGGCATATCCGACATCCCCGAAGATCTCTTTTCTCCGGGTGAAGATCAGGTAGGCGCACACAAGCGGGATAAGTACGACATGCGTGTAGTAGGCGCTATTGTAGGTCCAAAGCAGATACTCCCGCACCGGCCCATACACCACCAACGCCGCCACACAGGCCAGGAAAAGACCTACCCTCTTCAAGTCCATACTAATTACAGGTTCACCCAATACTTTTTCACTCCTGCTCAAGCAATCACCTTTGTTTTTTCAGATTTTCCGATCCCGAATCCCGATTCCAGATATCTGTCCGGATTCCCGAAGCCGGATGCCCGTCTTTCCCCGCCGTTTAGCCCCATGAAGTTCTTGACAATCAGTATAACTCTGGTTATACTTTAAGTATGAAAACCGCAATATCCATCCCCGACAAAATATTTCGCTCTGCAGATGCTCTTGCGAGGCGTCTTGGCATTTCGCGAAGCGAGCTTTATGCCACTGCAGTGAACGAGTTCCTTTCAAAACATCGAAGTCGCCATGTGACCGCGCGCCTGGATGAAGTTTATTCAGAGGAAGATGCTTCCATGCCTACAAGCCTCACTCAAATGCAGGCCAGATCACTACCCCATGAGGACTGGTAATGGAACGGGGGGATATCTGGTGGGCGCAGTTGCCTGATCCTGTAGCGTCGGAACCCGGTTTTCGGCGCCCCGTCGCGATCATCCAATCGAACGCTTTCAACCGGAGTCGCATTCGGACAGTCATCGCCGCTGTTGTATCCTCCAATCTTCGCCTTGCAGAAGCGCCGGGCAATGTTCTGCTTCCTGCATCCGAGTCCGGACTGTCGAAAGATTCCGTCGTCAATGTCTCCCAGGTCATCACGGTGGATCGAAAATTTCTCACGGAAAAATGCGGCCGCCTGTCTTCGCGTTTGATCAGATCCATCGACGAGGGACTGCGCCTCGTCCTCTCCCTGTAAATACTTGACCCTCAATCCCAAAGCCAGAATCCCGAAGCCCCGCCGAAAGCGGCGACGCCGCCCCCCGGCTCATGAGGGACACAGGGGGATTTTCCTATTCTTTTTGATTCCCGACGCTCGAAGCCGGAATCCCCTCTTTTGTCCCGAAGCCTGAATCCCTTCTTCCCCTTCCCCCACTCTTGTCACTCTTCCACTGTCTTTGTGCCTCCTCCGGGGCCCATTTCTCAAGTTCCCTTATACTGTTCGCGAGGATGTCGACAAACTCAGAAGGCGAGCAGATCTTCAGCGGGATGTCCTTGCGACCCTTGATCTCTCCAAAATGCTTTTTGTCACCTGTGACCAGATAGTCGGCGCCGGATTGGATAGCCGAGACAAGCACCGGCAGATCCGTATCGGCAATCGCGCCGCGATACTCTTCCAGAGCTGTCCATGAGGGTAATGGAATGATCTCGAATTTCAGTCGGGACATGTAGTCGCGAAAGACTGGGTGGGCGGCAGGAAGCTTTCTGCTGATGGTACGTTTAATTTCTCCGATGTTGTATTGCCCCGTGGCTGCAATCACAAATGGCAGGTCATGGCACAGGATATCCAGGATATGTCGCGGCGCACCTTTGTCAGAGATGAAACCGGAGAGAATGACATTGGAGTCAAGAAATGCCTTAATTCCTTTTTTTGCCATACTTTTCCCGGTATAGCGCTTCTCTTTCCTTTTTCAGCTCTGCCAGAAGTACCGCTTCCGTAAGGCCCGAATCATTCATGATTCTGCAGATCTGTCGCCTTGCCTCATCCAGTTCGAACCGCTTCGGCGAGATGATCACGGATTCCCCGATGGCAAGAAGGCTGACCGCCTGGCCTTCTTCCAGCTTCAGCATATCCCGAATTTTCTTCGGGATGGTTAACTGGCCGCGCGCCTTGATCTCAGCCGTCATGGATTTCATAACATCCACCCTCCATCCAAATATTCTGATTTCTGATTATCAGAATTCATATTTCTTTGCAAGACGGTTTCCTTTGCGTATACAAAGCCGCTGCAAGGGCACCGATAAAGGTGCCAATCCCATTGGTTATGAGGTCCCTCAGGCTCGAATCCCTCGAAGGCAAATACGCCTGCAGGTGCTCAATCGCAAAACTCACTCCCACCCCCACCAAAACCGCCAACCCCACCGTAAAAACTAACCCTCCCCCTTTTGTAAAGGGGGACACAGGGGGATTTTCTTTCTTTATCCCGAAGCCTGAATCCGGAAGCCCGAGTCCTGAAGCCGGCCGCGAAGCGGCATCCCGAAGCTGGAATCCGGAATCCGGAATCCTATCATTTGTCCCGACGCCTGAAGCCCGAAACCCGAAGCCCATTCTCCTATTTGCGAATTGCACAAAGAGAAGAATTCCTAAGGGGATGAACCCCACGACGTTGACCACCGTGTCCAGCCAATTGGTCTTGTTCTTCGCCCAATCCGGATCCCAGCCCAGAAAGGCCCGTTCGTATGGCTCGAAATGCTCCGGGATCACCAGATCCGACGGCTCCCCCTTCCCCAGGTCCCTCACCCCAATGGCCTTCTTCCCCCTGAAATCCGTTTCATAAGTATTTTCTGTTTTAAAGATGTAATGTATCAGTGGCCGCTTGTCCTGCGACTTTTCGTGACCTCCCCCTTTTGTAAAGGGGGATTGAGGGGGATTTTCTTTCCTTGCTGCTTGCTTCTTATTGCTTGTTCCTTCTTTTCCTTCCCGACCGGATGGACCAGATAGACTAGATAGACCAGACAGACTAGACGGACCAGATAGACGCCTGATTTCGTCAGTAGTCAACGCCCTGTCAAAGACGACGACCTCGTATATCGTCCCTTTCCACTGTCCCTTCCCATCGGCATCCGTACCAAAGACCAGCGGGTACTCCCTCGACCAGCCGCTGAAGGACAAGGGGCCCGTCTCCCTGTATATCCTTGCCCTGCCGTCCTGGAGCAGGACCAGTTTCAACCCGTCATAGCTAATGAGAAGCGTTGTCCTTTCATCCATTCTTAGCAGACCTTCAGCGCCGAAATGGATAACCCTCTGCCGCTTCTCATCGGGAAGGTGGAAACTCACGCCGTCCTTCCACTGCCCGACAATGAAATTCATGTCTTTCTGATTGACGAAGTAGCCTGTAATTTTCTCGAAGGCACTCAGGCCATTTGATGCAGTCGTCAGGTCGATGAAGATCGTGAATTGAGCCAGATTGTGTAATTTTTCTGACGGTGAGGCTGTATAAACAGTCCCGGGTCTGGCGATACTTAATCCCCCTTCAGAAATTAACCGCGCTTCGTTCTTTTCAATAAAGTTGAACGGCCAAAGACCAACAACGAAAAGCAATAGAGTAAAACCGACCAAATAAAGTCGAGCATGAAGACCCAGATGGTTAATTATGGTCTTTATCTTTCAACTCTTTCTATGTTTTCTTTGACGGGAAAGACCGGACAGACTGGAGAGACTGAATAGACCTTCTTCGATCGACGAAATAGACCAAACAGACTAAGATAGACCAGAAAGAGCAGTTCTTTTTGAATCCCTGCCGCTCCGCGGCATGATCGGACAGACTCTTTCCCCGACGGAATAGACTCGATGGACTTTCTCTACTATTGAAACAGACTAACGAACACAATCAACGAATAGTATCCGATGCCCAGTCACAGTCGCGGCGCGCCTAATCCTTCTCACACCTGGAGTTTCAGAAATGCAAAGCCCTCTATCATTGGGGCGGAATTGCTCTGATCCCCTGCGGTGCACTAATCGGTGTGCTGATACCTGTCCTGAGCGGATGCGGATAAGTGTATGGTCTGAAATATGTCGTCCATGTATTGCCTGAAGTACACTTATAGAGCGTACCCGTAATAGGTGTCGATGGATTAACGCCGACCATGCCGGTGAGATCGGTGCAGCTTTGATCTGTAGCCCAATAGCCAACGCCGGTTGTGCAGGTTGCCGGACGATTCGCAAGGGTTCCACATCCCACGCCTGCCGTCCCGTTAAAACCGGAAGCAACATAATTGAAAAACTCGATATTTTCGACTAGCTCGGGTGGGTTGTTTACAATATTATTGGCTCGATGCCAGAAATCGAATAGTATCGAAGCGTTTTTTACAGTTCCGCTGGTCGATGTTCTGTTATTTATGAAATACGAATCATGGACTTTTTGACAGATACATGAATCGGTGCAAGTCTGTTTCGATACACCCCGGTTCTCAGGACATCTTCCTATCGGGTTAGTATCGGACGTAGCCAAGTCGCTATACTCTTCCCATATCGAAATCCAACCATCTGCCATTACATTGTTTAAATAAATATTTTTCCCTCCACGAACAGATGTTGCCTTCCCTACTCCAGTTGCAGTGATTTCATTTCCATATACTTCTGTGATCTGAGGACCATAAATATAAGAAAGTTGGTTTCCATGAGTTTCGAAATAAGTTGAACCACCATACAGTGTACCCGTAACGGTATTATATCTTGCCACATATCCACCGCCATCATTTGCAGCGCCTGCGATAATGGCGTCAACTCCCGAGAAGGTAAATGTATTGTCCTCGAGGTACCAGCCTCGGCCGAATCCAACAGAGTATCTGTCATTCTCAAATGAGGCTCTGCCTGCTCCCTGCGGATAAGAACCATTCGTATCAACCAACATGTTGCTGTAAAAGACCCCGTGAGAATATCCCTTGACCTGGGTTGCCCTGTGTATATTTATGTATTTGTTGTCGTGAATTTTTACTTTCCGTATGGCGGGGAGATCGTAGTTTTCAATCCACACTCCAAACTTATTCGTCATCCTTGTGTTTGCAGTAAATGTTATACCCGCTACTTCAAATGTTCCTGCACCGTTCAGAGTGCTTAATCGTACTCTCGCCGTTGAATCCGGCACAAATTTGAAGAATGCTTCCTCAACACCATTATTTGCAAAGCCGTTAGTCAATACGGTCACATCAATACCGTTTCCAATGATCTTGATATCCCTTGTTATGGTTATGCCACTTGTCCATGTGCAATTTCCGGGAGCGCATGCTGGAATCCTGATCGTATCCCCGTAAGTAGAGGCAGCCACACAATCTGCTACATCACCCCGTGATGCACTGGCAGCTGTAAGATTGGGCGATGTCCCGAAGCAGGCAGCGAAAGCGCTTCCGTACAGCAATATACTGGCTATTATGCCTAATGAATATAACCATAGTGCTCTCTTCATTTTCAGACTCCACATATTTTTCTTGCCGCTTTTGCAGTTTACAAGGCTTCTGTTTTATTGATCTATAGTGTCAGACGTAATTAAATAAATGCGTCTGAGATCTGGTTTTCTATCATAGTTATTCCTGGCCAGCAACCTGATTATTTTTACCATATAGTTCTGCTGTAATCGCAGTTAAGGCTTTAAGATTTCACTTTCCGCTTCCATAATCTTTCTACTACTTATATAAGGCAGATATTGTATGATTGGAAACATATTGTTGGACTGACAAGCTTCATAATTCCAAATCCGTCGCATTCATTGCATTTTCCAGTTGAGCGACAATATCTCTTTATCATCTGTCGGATTATATAATAAATATCTTTAAGAAATGTTTGACAATAGATCAATCAAATAAAGTTTTTTCTTTCTTGTAAAATGTTGTAAAAATGCGAATATTATCTATTTATCACACAAATGCATAATCATGGCTGAATTCATCATAACCTAGCCGATTTCGTTGATTTACTTGATGATCTCATCGGAATGCCACATTGAGCTTTTCAGAAAATCAGTCGAATGGCGCTTCCATACGCAGAATGGATGAAAGCTGAGGGTCCTAATGCTCAAGAAAGTATCTTTGACCATCCAATTAAGAGCCCGTAATGCGATTAGGCACTACAGACAGCAGGGATTACTTCATCTTCTGAAACTTGTTTCAGAGCATTTGGGCTTTGTACATTTTAATAATTCACTAATTTTCTTGAAGCTGGATATGAATGACATCCCGGCAGCTAATGATGAAACACCTAGTTTCAATATCTTAACGGTAGACAATGTTCAGAATGAGGCGGATTATGATGATGGTTTCTTCACAAAAGAGCAATCCATTTGTCGTCTTTTAGACGGGCATCAATTGTTCGTATTTAAGGACGGTGCAAAGATGGTGTTTTTCCTCTGGGCAGAACACAAAAAAGCAACTGTCTGGTGGTATGATAGCATGCCTGTTTGCCTGACGCAGAATATGTCTTATGTTTCAGGTGCATATACATTGCCGGAATACAGGGGCAGAGGTATCGCCTATAATTTAAAAAAAGAGATATTCCAATATTTAAAAAAGAATGGGATTGAATTTCTTTTCGAAGTGGTACATCCCCAAAACACCACTGCGCTGAATATTGATGAAAGGTTGGGATTTCGCAAATATCAAATTGTTAATTACAAACGCTACTGGCATATAAGATATTACACAGTTCAAAAGTGGAATTCTGACGAACGAAAATCATTTGTCACCCTCTTTAAAGCACCTAAAGATATCTGGAAAAAGTATTTATAGTCTACGCCTCCGTACTATGAGTACAACTCATTCTGCGTCGCTTGTTGATTAAATAGTCGCTTTAATCTGAGATATTTTAGGTATTGGTAAGCGGGAAGCCAGGGTGTTATTGCTTTATGGATTATGAAACTCAATATAAATTGCTTAATTTTTCGCATTGCATCTTGCTCTGGATTGATGGGCTCTATCAAAACATCCGGCCACATATATTTAATCTGCTTTATGATCATATCCAATCGCTGACCTCTCCTGTACCTCTCATCGATCGCTAACTCCATACAACTGAGATATCGGTTATTGTAAGGATTGAACGTTTCATGAGCAATATCGTATTCAGATAAAGCCGCAGTAACCCATCTTGACCTCAATTCATAATCGAATAAGACAAGAATATTCATTTCTGATTGTTCACATGCAGTTTTAGCTCCGTCAATCCATCTCTGAAATTCCTTTATCGCAAGCGGATGATTGAGCCTTGTAGCTATTGCCAAACCTTCACCGTTAATCTTTGATTTCGGGAGCCAATACCAGCATTGATGGATTTCACTTATGTTGCTGTTCAAGACTGTCGCTTCGGATCCAAATTTTCGGAGCGCTGTGAACGCAATATTACCGCGCCTTTCTCGTGCCCACGTGGCACTGGATTCATAGTATTTCCGAAATTCGGGGCTCATGCGCTGTAAATCATGTTTGTGGTGTTCAATGCCTAATTTAGGCAGCAATCGCGCCGGAATTTCCATATCAGCGCCATATGAGCCAGGCGTATGTGTAAAATAATAAATCTTTTCAGTTACATCTCTGGTTGCAGCCAGTGATCTGCGACTGTCGCTCCCCGCAGAAATGCCCATTTTTAGATTAAACTTATTTGCCGCTGATTTAATACTGTTTTGTATAATTGGCGAGGCATGTTTGATACTATCATCCATTGATAATGACCCGATGCACTCTCTCACGGGCCAGAAACGGAACGCCTTGCCCTGGGACAAATCAAGGTAATGGTTCGCCAACAGATACTTGACTTCGCGATAGGGGGTTCGATCGTTTATGAGCCAATATTCTTCTTTTGTTAATGCCGATATAGCCAATTCCCGATAACTTAACACCTCTTCATCATATTGAAATCCAAAACGCTCAGCTAAAGTCTCAGGCTGTGAGGCACACCATATGGCGCCCTGATCATCATAGCAGTAATTAACCTGGCGAAGGGCGCACGTATCAGGGAAAAGCCATTTACCAGTGGGAGAGACAATAAGCAAAACAAAACGGCCGCTAAGCTTCTCCAAGCCAGAGATCACAGCATCTAAAGATAGCGAAGTTCCAAGAAAACGCTTAAGTATATCCTCGTCTGTTGATTCAGAATGATAAGGGTCAATGGCATAACCCAGCAGGACTGCCTTTTTTGCTCCATCTTCTACGATCGTCGCAGGAAGATCCGGATGAATTGTGAGCAGATACTTATCCGCTACTTTCATTCGTGCCCAGCCTTCATAGTCTATGTGCTCAGGACCTAGAACAAACTGCCTCCTGCGAAAATATTTGACTCGATTATACACGATAAGGCGCCTCCACAATTCCCCGGTCCGCTTTTCCGACAAATTTCTTATAATATTAGCTTAAGATAAGTAGCATTTAATGATTTCATCTCTTCTTCCATTTTTCTCCAAGGGCAAAATCCAGACTCTCGGGGTCGAACTTCACAGAGACGCCGCCAGGGTAAGGTGTAAACTCACCCACATAAATCCTATCCTTTACATTATATAAATCCACCCTCATAAAATCAAAATCTGCTGCTAATGTTTCTGCTACTCGAACTATTTCTTTATGATTTCCAGGACAATCAAATTTTTGACTATAAAGAGGCAGACCGAAGTTTACTCCCCCTGGTTCGAAGTTTCTATCGAAACTCAGGGTCGAGTGAGTATCGAATCTGTCGAAGTGCAAACTAATAAACTCTATTCGCCCTGAAAAGCACCAGCATTTGTAATCTACTGGGGCCTTTCCATTCTCTTCTATGAATGACTCAATCAATATTGCAGGTTTTATGTTATTGTAGCCCCACGCTATCCCGAGAAACGTATCCTGCCCAAAGTTTTCACGCATCCATTTCTTCAAGGTCAGCTTTACTTCTGCCTTATTAACCTGTTTCTTATCTGGGACAATAATGTTATACCCGCACCCATGATTTGTTTTAATAACATATTTCATGGGCAATTCATCAAATGGTATCTCTTCAGGGTTCTCTCCGGTCCAAAGCAGGGGCACAAGATATTCATTCCCCACTTTTTCAGCGATATAATCGCGAACACGCAACTTGTCAGAGATCAATGCAAACAGTGGATCGCGCTCATGAAGCATTCGGCTCCATACTTTCTCTGAAAAGCTACGCGGCATTGTAAAGTGAGGAAGATAGCGATTGATCCACAGGAACTGTGGCGTACATAAACTTCTCAGGATGGGGTCAGCCGGTTTGTCCCCCAATCGTCGCGCATACGTCCTGCATAAAGGCCAGTACAGTTCACGAAACAGCCTTGACATTGCATTCATAGGTACTCCATAATATATAATATTTGCTTACTTAACCTGCCCTCTTTCCTTATCAGTCTAATCCCCTAAAATAATCAACTCTCATGTCTCTCATTTTTAAATATCGTGTTCAGTATCTCCTGATGTGTTTCACATTGCACCAGAAGCAGTGCCCGATGTCTTTCTACTTTTGAATGCAATAGCGGAAGCAATAACCTCCGCAGTTTGCGCATAGGTTTATTGTAACCGAAAAGCATTGATAGATAAGTGTCTTTTTGCTGACGGCAGAACTTTATCCATTGATCTTCGAGGAATACGCCATCTTTCATCTGGGCGTTTTTCTTTTCCATCTCATCAAGGAAACGCTTTCTTGAAGTAGTGTCCATTTTTTTAGCACCGAGGCTAGATTTGGACTGAAAATAGGGGATGGCTTTAAAACTGACCTGCTTATCCTCTAGGGTCAATTTTGCCAAGTATCCTTCATGCCATGACGGTTTCTGTTCATTCAATGGTTCAAATACCAAGTTACCCAAACCGTAGATGATAGGTTTCTCAGCGTAATATTCCCATGGTAACGGGCAGTTCGTATGGCAACAGATGACTGCATCAGCCCCCATGTCCACCATGAAACGGCATCGCCTGACCATTTCCGGACTTGGATACGGGTAAAATTCTTTGCCTCCGTGGACCAGCGCAATAAAGATTCCACCTTGTTTGTGCTGATGCATCGCATTGACAAAATTGATGAGCTCCAGCGGATTCGCCCCCGGTGTCTTCTCATCGGCCATGGAAAATTCACGTTCCGCCATCAAGTAGATGACAATTCTCTCACCTTTGATTTCTTTTATAAGCGGCCTCTGCGCTTCCTGAATATTTGCTCCTGCACCAACGTAATCAAGGCCCGACTCTTGGATCGTATAAATCGTTTCAAGAAGACCACTGGCCCCCTGATCGAAACTGTTATTATTGGCCAAGTTCAAAACGTTCCATTCGGATGCAATTAATCCGTTAATACACTTGATGCTTGCACCCAGGACACCCCCCCCGGCTTCGCAATCGGCGTTTCATTCGATATCAGTGGGCACTCGAGATTCACGACAGATAGATCGGCACCGGAGATTTCCTCCAACAAATCGTGGAATATCGCATCCGCATTTCCCTCAACAAATGCATTTTGAATCCTGCCCATCGGACATACATCCCCCCATTAAAATACGAATCATAACTGGCTAGTCCTTTAAATCATTCAGAATTACATTCATTCCAGTATCCCTTCCTTCCTCATTAAGATAAAGCCGACAATAACGATAAAGATAATATTCATGAATGCACTGAGCACGGAAAACAACATGATCGTTTGTAAAGCTGATAGATACACGCCCCCGAGAATCAGCACCAAGGCCCTGGCGATGAGCAAGATCAGGTTGAAAATAAACAAGTCTCGCTGCATTCGAATTACTCGGGCAAATAGAACGGAAGGCAAGTTGCAGAATGCGAACATCATCCACAGTGTCAGGTATCTAGCAAAATCACCGGCCGTGTGCCATTGAGACCCGAATATCCAGATGAAGAGAGTGGGTGACCATATAAACAGGACCAATGTAGGGAAGAAGGCCAAAGCAAAGAGCCCTGCGGTGATTTTCACGTACAGGGGCATGAGACGTCCGCCCATACTCTGTGTCTCTGCGGCTTTCTGGAACAGCACCTGTCTGAGTGCCCGCAAGACAAAACCCATCGGCGCCGAAATGATGCGCATCCCGAATGCGTAGGCCCCAGCCACCGCAATCCCGTAAAAGTGGCTCAACAGCAAAACGGGCAAACCTATCGACAGTGAATTGATGACGTTCATGGATGCGGAATACACGGGGAAATCCCTGTATTCCTTTGCGAGTTGCTTCATGCGGACCCATTGAATCTCTCGACGCGACGGCCAGAGGTCCCGGAATACCACGCGAAGCAAATTCAGGCTTGCAAATAGGTCGGCCAGAATGCTGCTAAAAATCAGCCCGATGGACCCTCCCTTGAAATAGCCGAAGCCAATCTGCGACCCGCATGAGGACAGGCTGCGAACAACCTGCGACGCAGAAGTATCTTTGAATGCTTTGACCCGTACGCACCAGGCCTGGCAGGATTGGTTTAGGCCCGTGACGAGAATGGCTACGACGAGCAGAGCAAGAACCCAGGTGTTGGGAGCTTTTATGATGTCCTGAAGATAAAATGGAAACAACAAGCATAAGGCAAGGCATGAAATACTGATGACTGCTACTGAAACACACGAAAGGATGAAGAGGTTAATGGCATCCTTTTTTTCCTTGGGCAGCATGATTGCCTGGGAATAATCTAGCGTCACCCCGGCAGCAATCACTGTGAGCACTGCGTCATATGAACCAAAAACCCCGAAGTCCGACGGGGTAAATAGGCGGCTTATAATTGGGGTAAGGGCAAAACCAATGGCCTGGGCCACGGCCGTGCCTGTCATTACAATAAATACATTCTTGACAAAGGATGAATTTCTCAGCCGGTCAGAAATGTTCCTTAATTGAAGGGTCAAAGGCGGTAAATCCGTCACTGATTGTGCAAATAAATATTTGTTACCACTTAAAAGTTCCGATTTTTTGCCAGATCGATTCCCAGCATGGCCAACAGCCAGCTCAGATGGTAAGCGGCTTTTTCCGCGTACCTCATCACCGTGTGACTTCCACTAAATACACAAAAAGGCAATATCAGTGCGTATACCAGCAGCGCTGCGATTGTCTTTATGGGAGCGTTCACTTTTGATAGTCCGCGCAGTTGCGTCGCACTGAATCGTCGTGCGTTTGAGCCTTGAAGCAAAGCGCGCTTCATGTAGTAGCCTTTTATTTGTCGCTCAGGCGGCACAATCTCGTAAACGGGAGCCTCTTCAACAGCAATGAAGCGGTAACCCATGCTCATTGCCTCTCTGAAGAACTCCTTGTCTGAACCGCTTGTTTTACAGTTTAAATCAAAGCATAGGCTATGCTCATCAAAGACACTCTTCTTGAGAAGAACGTTTCCAGTTCGGGTCTGCTCCCAGTCCAACACGGTGCCTGTGCGATGCACCGGTCGCTCGCAGAACCCACTCTTCACCAGCCAGGCAGGGGGCTGCCTCTCGAAATATGGATGGACAGGCCCTAGGGCGCCATCTACATCAAATGTTTGTATGGCACGATACATCGTGACTAACCACTGCGGCGGTGCCAATTCATCATCATCGATGATTCCGATGTAATTCCCCCGGGCGAGGCGAAGGGCATGGTTTCTGGCAGCAGGTATTGTCCGTACCGGCTCGATACCATAATTGATGTCTAAACCAAGCTCTTCCTTCATGCGAAACACCGTTTCTCTTGCGGGACCCGCCGCATCATTGTCAACCACAACTACCGAAATATCAAAGAGCCCGCCCGTCTCCTGGAGAGCCACTTTTCGCAATAGACGTTCCAGCATTTGATTGCGGTGGTACGTGCAAATGCAAACTGTAATATGGTTTTTGTCACAACAATGCATTTTTATCATAAGTATCAATTGATATATGTTGCAAGATCCTTTTCTTTATTTAAGCCCCTTTGAGTCTCTTAATGATCAGGAATAGTAATCAACAGAAAAAGAATAACCGCCGGTAAGAGGCCAGAGAGTGATGTTAGTGATGATTCTGCGATATTGTGAACCGCAGCTGTGAACAGGACCACTATCGACAGGCAACCCCAATAAAAATCACGGATCATTACCCTATGTGCTTTTTGGCAACAAGATAAAAGGAATATGGCGAAAAGGATAAGGCCGATAACTCCGAGATTGAGAATGATATCAAGGTATCCATTATGTGCGTGGCTGGAAGTTGCAGCACGATGTGCATCTGTCCAGAATCCGCCATATCCGTTCCCTAATATTATGGAATCCATCGCATAGGGGATGAGGTATGCCCAAATATCAGTTCTGCCTGTCAATGTTTCTTCACGGTTAAAAGTGGATGCCATGTCGGACAACATCCATCCTCCTGAAAAGGGAACAATTGCGCCAAAAGCAAGTATAATCAACATGATAATCGTTATTGTATTTGCGCCTATCACCATATTTTTCTTCTTCATCCATAACAACCCGATTAAAGCCGTCAGCCCACTGGCCAATGCGACGGTTGAGGTCGCGGAATATGTAAGGGTATGTGACGGTCCCATATAGAGCCAGATTGCCAGACCGAGAATAAAGATGTCAAAATAGGTCTGATACCCTACAACAGGATTGTCGCGGCCCTTGCTTTTTCCGATTAGTGACCAGACAAGGAATAAAATTGCGAAAAGGCACAATCCGGCCAAACCGTTCTTTTGGCTTGAAACACCAATCCACATCAATGCACCCGACCAGCGACCATAGTCACGCCCATATTCAGGAAAGTAATGAATGAGAATGTATGAGAATGGAATGAGCACATATATCGCTCTCCTCAAGATGCTTTCGACGGCCCATTTCGGATTCTTTTCAGTTAATATTACAAAGGCCATGATGATTGGAGCTAACGCATCTCTTACCCACCGTTTTAGGGATGTATAGGGCATGTCGGACCACAGAGTGCTGATAAGCATGTAGCACACCAACAAGATTAGCCAGGGATATTGTTTAATTGCGCGTGCCCAACGGACCTGTTTTATCGTTGATATACTAAGGCCAGCGATTATCAGAAAAGTTATAAAATTACGATCTAACGGGCTGCCGGCCTCCATATCAGGGCCGCTGATCCCAAACCAACTGGCAAGTGGCTTACTCGAAACCAGAAGCAACCAGACGGTTGGCACCCACAAGGCGATGGAGACATCAGTTGATTGTTTGCGTTCAAGGCGCAGCAGAAATAGCACGAATATGGTGCAGATTATAAGGGCAACTACTGGGGGCATTTTCCTTTATTCCGTCGAGTTCGTTTATTTCGTTTACACGTTTGTTTCGTTCGCGGACATTAGAATTAAAGACATTCGTTTATTTCGTTTTGGTTTCGTCGGGAAAGATGTCTATCCGGTCTATCCCTTCATGGGAGAGTCTATCCTGTCTGTCCCGTCAGACTGAGGTGCGGCATAATGATCTAGAGAGCTTTTTTTCGATTATTCTTGATCAGGTATATAGCAAGATAAAATGCAATGTAGATGCGCGAATTGAATTGCGTGCTATTTGATGTTCGCGAGTATTTTCAGGATCTTCTTAAAGCGCGGCATTGCAGAGTCAGCCACGCGTGCCAGCTTTTCACTGATCACACCCGAATAGCAATCAAACCGGCCGAGATACTGAACATCCTTTCCGTTTTTCCCTGCCAACCCAGACTTGAAGTGATAGTTGCCCGGATTGACGGCCGGATTGATCCCGTTGAGATTGTAGTATTTACAGCCGGTGCTTTTCATCCACTGGATCGCCTTCCACTGAAGCAGGTAGGAGCCCTTGTTTACCATTCCCTGGTCATTGGTAGCGCCAAACAGATAGATGCCGGTTTCTCCGGTGTTTGCGCATATAACGCCGGCTGAGCTGATGCCGTCGGTCCGACAGAGGAATATTCTCATCTTGTTTTCAGGGGGCAGCTTCTGCTGGATCATTCTGAACTCTTTGATGTCATTGGGTTCCTGGAATTTTTTTCGTTCCAATAATGCATGATAGAGGCAGATGAAATCGGCAAACAGGCCGTCTTCCGTGCCTTCGATGACCTCCAGCTGGTTCTTTTCGGATTTGTTCAGGCAATTCCGCCATTTCTGATCCAGTTTCTTCCGGACATCCTCGCTGGGCGCGCTGATGTCGACGATCAGCGTTCGCCCGGGGTCTTCTTCCGGAACAGGGACAAATCCCTCATCCGTCAATATGTCCATACAGGAATAGGGGTTGTCGTCATACTGGATTGGAAATATCCGGAGAATCAAACCGCGACGGCAGACGTATTCGTTCCTCAGCGCCCGGAGCGCCATGCGGAATGCTGCAGGATCGGCCTCCTGATCGCGAAGTTGCCAGAAAGGGCCCCAGCGAACGTATGACGCTCCCAGGCCGAGGACCGGGATGCGCACGATCCGGGCCTGTGCTGCGGCGACGATTTTGCCGGCTTTTCGCAGAACAAGGTGTCTGATGTTTTCTTTTCCGCACCGAACTGCATCATAGTCCCAGGTTTGATAGATGTTTGCATCGGAAAACAGCGAGATGATTTTGTACCATTCATGCTTGTCTACGGCATCGAACTCCGCTGTGTATCCATCCTCAAGTGGCATGATTTTGGAGTTCATGGTTTTGTACCTGAGCTTTTCATGAATTAATCACCTGAGAGGAATGTAGTTGTTGAAAACTGCCCATATGGACGCCATCCATCAAATGCCTGTACTCGTCGCTCATGAGAAATTCAGTTTCTACAATGTTTTCGGGGTGAACTTCGATTTCTACGGTTTCTTTGACGGCGAAGGTGAGGATTTCCCGGAGACGTTCCTGGTTTCTAACGGGTATGATGCTGTAAAAGCGGTCTGTCGAGATGAACCTCCTGGCGACAATGCCATTGAGGTAACGCCGGTACAGACGATTGAACCAATTCCTCTCTCCCGGCTCAAACGTAAAGCTCCTTCGCACTCTTGCCCCTTTTGGGATCATCCTGCCTGCCAGCACATTGGCACAGAGATGCGCATGATGGTGACCGTTATAAAAGTCCGGTTTCCGCCCGTAAAGACGCTCATACTCTTCGAGTTGCGATATGAAAAGGACGTGGAATGAATTTGCCAGGAAGGGGTTGTAAAAGACTTCGGTGTAATTGCTTCTTGTCAGATACGGGAGGACCCTTTCCTGGTGACTGCCCAGTTCCGGCGATATGTTGGGGGCGCTGTAGGCCAGAGTAAAATTAACATGCAAGCCTATTTCAAGGTTGGTCTTCGAGGCCAGCGAGGCGGCACGTTCCGAGTCTTCCATGAATACCATGGCACTGGCAGACGTAATTCGCTTGTTTGAAAAGCATTTAAGAATGCTGTCCGTTGCATGCCGGGTTTTTCCGTAATCATCGGCTGTGACAATCAGCATGGATTTTTTCGCATCATTTTGAAGCTCAGCTTCCTCTTTGCTCCTACTCCGGAAGCGCTTTGGACAGTATACTGCGTTTATTTAGGCTGCCGTTGCTGCCACGTATTCAGATGGCACAACATCAGCGATCATTGTGATCAAGCCAGCATAGACTGGGATATATTTTTCTTTGAAAAAAGCTATCATGGACGTCATGAGGGGTTCATAGATTCACATTGAGGTCCAAAATGATATCGCACGCAAAAAGCCTGGGACATAAGAGGGAGGCCATTCGTCAACTCTGCGAAGCCAGCCAAGTTTCTCAAGTGGTTTCTCGTGAACGCAATTTGCATAGGCAACTTTGAATATTCTGGGGTTCTGTCGGTAAGCCTTGTCCACGATTGCGAAGACTTGCGCCATACTAGCCTCGTCAAAAGGATTGAACATAACGATCACATTGGCATCTTTGAAGTCGTATTCCTGAGCAAGCATGTGGCGCAACTCTATTTCGCTTCGCTTCCGAGGTACACGCCGCAAATTCCGGCTGGCAACCTCCAAGAGCTTACTATTCGCTTCGATCCCCACAACGCGTCGTACGTAGCGACGGCATGCCAAGCAGAGCACCCTCCCCTTCCCGCATCCAAGGTCTACCAAGATATCTTCCGCAGAAAGGTTCAACCGATCGAGGATTCGCGAAATCGCGAGGTACGGAAGAGGAGTGTAATGTACACCTCCTCCCACCACAGATTCCACCCGTCCTTGTGTGTTAGCACCTAAGTAGGTTTCCCAGCAGAAACTATAAAACATACTATAATATTGTGACATTTTTGCCATAATCATAGTACGTCCTTTGCACAATTAACCAATAATGCTGTACAAGATTATTACTGCCTATATATATCGGCTGAGCCGTGTGGATGATCGCACGCATCAACTCATCATCGAGATATTTGATACAACTTTAAATGGACATCCGCGTATATGTCACCCATATAGGACGATGAAAGAGGGAGGGGAGCTTGGGTTGTATCCGCGAATACCAAAGTTTATAATAAAAATTAATGTAAATCTCATGAAGAGCTTTGCAAATGTGATACTTCGCTATGCTATTCGGTCGTCGCGATGTTAGCCGTAATACGGAAATGCCTGACTCTATAGCTCCCAAACGAGTTTTGTAATCATAATGAGACACCCCGGCTTCGATTCGCTTCATTCCATCCTCAATTGCACTGCGAATTAATACAACCAGTGCGGTTGCACCTAAACTGAAACGATCCCATTCCTCCGCCGCTTGTCGTGCTGGAAGTTGCCAATAACAGCAGTCCCCGAAGACGTAGCTGTACATATAAAGGATAGGCTTTTCTCCGGCCGTAACTTTAATAAGGTGGCTTCTTCCCATGCGCGCCAGTTCGACTGCCAACCTGCTGTTGAACGCATCTGATTGAGGCCAAGCACCAAAATATCCTAGTCTACCTTGTCTTCTCCATTGCTCTGCGTGAAGCGCCATAAACTGCGGCATTTCTGCTTCGATTTCCTCTGGGTTACGCATTACTGCTAAACGGACATCATATTCCTTGGCCAATAGATTTAGATCATATTTCCGCCTGTTCTTTCGTTCGTTTTTAGAAAGTGACCGCATATAAGCTTCGTAGGTATCAGGCAGATCAAAATATGTGTAAACGCCGTAAGGGACGACCCTTGATATTCCTAGTTCATGTGTCATTTTCTGAACAGTCGCAAACAATTCTTGTTTTGCCTCGCATTCATCAGAAACAGGTCCAATGCTGACCAAATCGCACCGCTCGGTCCCCACTAGATGTATTGCCAAGTGCTCGCCAACGGGTGCTGCGTGCTCTTTGATGAGCGGAAGATCAAATACCCTGGGTGGATTATATGCGCCGACCAGTCTTGCTATGCGAGTCTTTATTAATCCAAATCGGATTTCTTCGATGTAAATAGGCATAACGCCAATGAGCTTGCCCGCGCTTCGGTAGAATAAAATCCTCAGGTGTTTTTTTTTGCCATAGAAATCCCACCAAATTCTGGACCAAGCGCAGGTCAGATAAATACTGCCTCTAGTCTTGATGGCTAACTCATCCCACTCTTTTTCGAGAACATGGTCGATCATGTTATAGGAGTCGATAACTACACACGAAACATCACTCATGTCTCTATGCTCCCTTTAGAAATATCATGAAGATGAATTCCATTCCGCGCTGGCCAAGATAGTGACGCAACAACCGCTAATCAGCTTGTTCTATATATCTTTGAATACTATTTTGAGAATCTTTTTGCCGGGTGTTAATTTGCTCGAATATCGCGTCCATTATCCTGGACGTCAGCAGAATCTCACGATATGGGATTGGTAAGGGCGTATCATCCGTAATCGATCGATAGAACGACTCGAAAAGACGCTTCTTCGGGGCATCCATGTGGGCGTCCTTCGCCAGGAAAAGACCTGCGTTGTGAACAAAGTTTCCGAAATATTGGCCTGCCTGTGCCACCGGGGGGATGAAGTGCTCGGCGTAACTCTTGTACCGGTCGCCTGGGAGTTTGACGAGGATCCGCTGGTCCTCATCGAGCAGAAGGCCGTTCTTCGGTCCATAGATAAAGAATTGGTGCAGGGATGGACGTATTTGTGTGGAAAAGGTAAAATATGCTGTTGTCCCCCGCTCATCTCGAATGATGGCCCTGAGTTCATCGACGATCTTGTTCTCTCCAAGCCCTTGCAGAAAAGGGCTCACAAAGCCGTCAGCAATCACCTGCGGGGAGTCCCCTGCGAGGAATTCGGCAATCTTGGCTATCCCGTGGTTGATGATGTTGTGCAGCAATCCGCCGGGCAGCGTTCTTGCCCAGTGCTGCTTGTCGCCTAATAATGCTTTCGCATACACAGGATCCCCGAGTTCATAGCACCAGGTGCTCTCGAGATGCACCGGTGTTCCGCCCAGGTACCCTTCCAGGACCATCTTTCGCAATCGGATCGCCACGTCGCTGAACTGTGCGTCGTGCCCCGCTGTAAGTTTGCGGCTGGTCTGTGTGGCAAGCGCGATCAGTTTCTCCGCTTCCGCCGTATCCAGCGTGAGGGGCTTTTCCACAAAGATGTGGCACCCCTTTTCCAGGCATTTCCGGCCAATCTCGTAGTGCGTCTGGGGGGGCGTGGTGATATGAACGACATCCGGCCGGACTTCGTTCAGAAGCTCATCGAGGTCGCTGAAATACCTCTTGACGGGAAACCTCGCGCACAGCTGCTTCGCCATGAGCGGTTCACTGTCACAGACCCCGGCGATTTCACATCCGGCGATTCTCCGGATCTGGGATGCATGCGAATCGGCGATTTTCCCGCACCCGACGATGGCTATTTTAAGCATGCCCGCCTCTCTCCCGGCAGCTTTTGAAATACCTCTCGAGCCCCTGTTCCGTCGATACTCTCGGTTTCCATCCCAGGCGGCTCTTGAGTTTTTCGTTGCTGTATCGGGTCTTCTTCCAGTAGGCGTGCCATTCACCCCGGGAAAAGACGGGCGGCAATTGGCCTTCCGATACGTTAGAGTATTTCTCCCAGAGATGACACAGCAGGTAACTCAATGCGTGGGGCACGTAGATGGATCGGAACTTTTTTACATTTTTCTTGTAGAGGCTCAGGAAACGCCTGCTGGATGGCAGATCGTCATCCACGATGTTATAGACCTCCCCGTCGGCGCCTTTAACGATGCCGGCAAGCACAATGGCCTCAGCGCAGTTGTCCACGTATGTGAAGGGGATCTGATTCGGCCCGCCCAGGTGCAGAAAGACCCCGAAGGTGTCGATGCCGACCCTCCCGGGAATGGCTTCCTTGCCCGGGCCATACACGGAGCCCGGCCGCACGATGACGTAAGGAATGCCGTGTTTCTCCGCATAATCCATGACGATCCGATCCTGATGCAGCTTGCCGAAGGCATAGGCGTCACCCCGCGCTTCCGGGTGCTCGTCAAGGGGGCTCGACTCATCCAGGCAGCCCGTTCCGTTGCCGGCCCGGTTCGAGTATACCGCGAAGGAGCTGACATTGACGAAACGCTTCAACGTCTTGTGTTGCAGGGCGGCCTCGAGGAGATTGCGTGTCGGAATGACGGCGTTCATAAACGCGTTGGGGAATGATTTCCCGCTCGATCCGATGGCCAGGTGATAAATGACGGCCGCATCCCTTGCGGCATTAACGCAATCTTCCCGGGAGAACAGGTTGCCAACGAGAAACTCCACTTCCGCATTCGCGGCTGCCGCAAGCTGCTTGAGTTCCGCAAAATTCCTGTCCGACCGGACCAGGCAACGAAGGCGTGTGAAGCCGAATTCCAGGAGAACCCGGACGACTCTCGAACCGACAAACCCTCCGGCGCCGGTCACCAGGATGCGATCCGTCTTGTTGATGATCCAGTTGCTGCTCATATTCGATTCTTTACGGTGGGACGCTTGCCAATCCTTGACCGCCGATCATCCATTATTCAGCTTGTGCCGCTCCTGGTCCACGATGTCCCCGCCTCTGAGCTTCTGCACCGCCTGGGCGTAAACCGCATACTTCAATTGTTTTATCGGATACTTCCAGATGTATCCCTGCACCAACTGCCCTCCGAAGCGCTCCTTGAAGCTTGCCAGGCCTTCCGCCTTCGAGCCTTTTTCGGGGTTGATGCGCACACCCACAAAATCGTAGCGCTTGACGCCATCCTTCTGGAAAGCACGAATCGCCTCCCATTGAAGGAGGTTCATTGCGCCGCTCAAGGGATGCTGGATACTGCCGCCATACAAATAATAAGCACCGTAGCTGCTGAAGGGGTACATCGCACAGCCCTGCACGGTACCTTCGTGGACGGCGATAAAGACTTTAAAATGCTCACCAAGCCCGTTTGCAAGATTTTCCAGCTCGTCGTAGCTTATGAATCCCATATCCGATCGCCTGAGCGTATCCCGTACTAGCTCATGGGCTGTTTTCATGTGCTCCATCCCGCTGTGCACTTCAACCCCTTTTTTACTCGCATTGCGGACGACATTGCGATGCTTCGAGTGGAGATTGGCCCAGAGAGTTTCCTCGGGTTGCGTGAGATCGATGACGTATGAGCCGTACGGTGCCGCATCGGCACCATCCGGATAGGTTCGAAAAATTGTGTTCGTGGTCGCGGGAATGACCATGTCCGCCCCGATGGAACGGAAATATTCCACGGCGCTAGCCAGGAATGACTTTTCCTCGCCGACGTCAAGGCCGTTTCCCATCGGTATGGTCTCGACCCGGAACCGCACCATGCGGACGAGGGGCTTGTGAACGATCGTATAGGGCAAAATGCAGCGCAGTGTTCCTGCTTCGTCATGCCCGCCCAGCCAGCCGTATTCTTCGCCGACGAGCTTCAGGTATTTTTCCGAAGCATAGATCGATAGATCAGGATTCCACTCAATATCTATTCTTTTTGCCTTCATCAGCATCCCTTCAAATGCTTATAATCACTTGATCCTCGGATAAACGTCCCTGATTGTCGACACTGTGATCCCTTTCTTCTCCAGGTAGAGCAGAAAAGATTCCACCGTGTCGAAGTCGACCAGGTCCTTTGTGTGCCCGATTGCCACGATCGGCCTGATGGTTTTCGTGTCCAGCCGGTCTTCCTGGACTACGGAATCCACCATGCTTGTGAGTTCATCTATTGTCATGCGGCAGAAATCGAACTTCAACGGATACATGAATCGCAGACGATTACGAAGTTTGGATATCTTGTTCGTGTCAGCCTGTGCAGCAGGCGCGCTTTTCTGCTGCAGGCCTATTCGCTTGGACGTGAGCATTTTCCAGAAGGGGACCATTTGCGTGTATATGGGTAGCTCAAGCAGGGTCCCATCAGGATCGGGAACGTCCACCTGCTTCACGAATTTCCAATAGTACCCATTTCGAAGCGCCCGGCGATAATCCAGTTTGTGCTGCTGCTGCAGGCCGCCTTTGAAGACGGACGAGTCCACTTTAACGCCGCGAGCAGCCAGTATGCCCGCCGCAGGCTGCGTGGGTTGAAACAGCCAGTTACCCGCCCGGAAGGCCAGCGGCGCGTAATCGGTTGTCCCTGTTACCTTTCGCAGCCAGGCGATGGCGCGGTCGACGATTTCAGCAATCCGCGTTTGCGGCAGAGTACAAAGATTATACTCGTCACAGTCGAGCAGCCACCTGCCGCTTTCTCTTTTCGCGTTGTACCACTGAGGATGAAGGTGAAGGCCGATTTCAGATCCATCCCTGTAAAAATCCCTAATCTGTGTTTTTACGCGCCTTATGGTCGGGTCAGTGCCCGCCGATTCAATCATTTCCAGCTCGGCTGCCTCCACAAAGGCCACGAATTGCTTTTTGTGCTTGCGGAATATCGCCGCGAGCCGATCAGCCGGTTCATAAACCAGCTCTCTCAGAGACCCCTCGCCGTTCCCGTAGATTTCGTAGTCGATTGTGAAAATGCACTCGATCATGAAGGCAGCAATCTCTCTATCACTTCGCGCTCACGCTGACCCAACTCAAAATGCAGTGGCAATGTGATCGACTGCTTTGCCATGGCGTGGCTGTTCACATGTTCAGGACCCACCTCTTCGGGAAGGTTCCAGTGCACCTTCGGGAATATCCCTTCCTTCTGAAGGCGCACGCGCACAGCATCCCTGTCCCGGATTTTCACGGGATAGCCCAGCGGGCACACGCCAGGGGAAAGTTCCGGGAATACCGGCGCCATGCGCTCGGTTCTCTGGGCCACGTCCTGCCAGTATGAAAAATCATGGCGCCGTATCCCGACGATCTCCGGAAACGAGACATTCCCCATGCCGTTTCGTGTGAAGGAAGAGAGAGTCAAAACACGGCCGCACGTTTCCGTAGCGGGCTCCGCCCTGCCGAGTTCCTTCTTTTTGTCCGCAAGCCCCGCCCGGCTCAGGTTGTCTACTTTGATGTCAAGAAGCGACTTCGCGATGATCAGCATCGAGAGGACATTGGAATAAAGCCTGGGGTAAAAGTCGAGAGATTGTTCAGTACCATTGAGATTCATCTTTAAGCCGCCACCGTCCGGTACAGGCAGGATTTTGCGAAAGCTGTATATGGAGATGTCCCCGACGTCACCGGAGCCTTCTGTCAGAAGCGAGTGCGCGCAATCCTCGATGAGAATGACGCCGTGTTCGGTGCATATCTCTTTGATCTCCTTGCGGTATGGCTGAAGAAACCCGAAGTAGTTGATGATCATCAGCACCTTCACCTTGTTCTTCGCCACAATCTGCCTTATGGCTGCAGGCTCGACAGCAAGGTCGGGCATGATGTCGTAGAACATCACTCGCGTCCTGCCTAGAAAGGGCCTGAGGACCTCCCGGCAGAGGTATGCAGGCAGAACGACCGTATCATCCATCTTCAACTCAAGGCAGGAGACTGCCAGGGACAGCGCATCACGCCCCATGAACGTGCCGATGACCCCGGGAAAGGGATTTGATTCGGCCGCACTGATGAGCTTTTTGAAGTTTCCGTCCCTGAGAAGGTATGTGATCTCGCTGCCCATT
>Ga0209450_10000344_pt1 | contig 24855 bp, 23 predicted proteins | sample FrelakmetLWP11LW_FD_187149 | JGI IMG/M metagenome (GOLD analysis project Ga0209450, IMG submission 187149) | Freshwater lake sediment microbial communities from the University of Notre Dame, USA, for methane emissions studies - LWP11 LW (SPAdes)... | ecosystem: Environmental > Aquatic >...
GGACTTCGTGCGAGACTTCATTTCGGTGGTTCCTTTCTTTGCTTGATAGGCACCTGGATGTTCGCATCCAGGCGAAAGGAACCGCCACCCTCAGCTCATCCGTTCAACAGATTTTGGGACATCGCCTCCGCATCCGGCTCCAATGGTCGTAGCCCCTCGGCGCGCGCGTCGGCGAGTTCCGCAATGCGCAGCCCGCTATCCCTAAGCAGCACTGCGGCAGCGCGCGCTGCACGCCAGCGCCAAGCCTGCGGTGGCGCCGCCTGCTCGCGCAGCCACGCGTCCAACGCACGCCAAGTTTCGACGCTGAGCGCACGCTCGATGTCGATCCGGTTGGCCGTGGCTTTCGGCGCCGGCACGCTATCCCACGGACTACCTCGCAGCCATCCCTGCCGCGAGAGAAATTCGAACAAGCCGCGCAGAATCACCACGGACTGCGCCGCGCTGCGGGGCGAGAGCGGCCCGATGAAAGGCCGCCAGGCCGGAGAGAACCGCGCCACCATCGGTCCACACCACCGCTCGCGCGGCTGCGGGTCGAGCAAGAAGTCTCGGTAGGCGATGCAGTCCTCGACCAATAACGACGACAGCGCTTTTCCGCGCTCGACGATGGCCCAGGCGAGGAGTCGCTCCGCCTCGCGCCGATACGCGCGATATGTATTCGGCGAGCCGGACCAGCGCGCGAGCCAGGCGAGGATCGCCTCGTAGTCGTTCGTCGCGGCCAGCAGCGACTGCTCGGGCGGTGCGCGGTTCGCGCCCGCGCGTCCGTCGAGCGCCGCGTCGACCCGCATCAGTTCCAGCGGCGCCGGCGCGCCGCCGGTGGCCAACACCTGCAGCGCCCGCTCGTCGGCGGCCGCCGCCGCAAACACATGCGCCCCGAACGCCAAGCCGAGGGGCTTTTCGTGGGCGCGCAGCCAGGCAGTGACGGCGCGGGCGGCGATCGCGCCGACCCGCGGCACGCTGCGCCACCAGCCGCGGCCGCGGCGGTTGCAGTGATCGACTACGTCGGCCAGTGTGCGCAAGCCCGCCGCCTGTCAAGGGTCGCCGAATTTTCCCCAGTGTGGTCGTTCAAATTTCCCCACCCGGTTGAGAAGAGTTGTCGTCGTGTGAGCGGACGAGCCCGGCCTTGAGCTTGTCCTTCAGGCGGTACGAGTTGCCGCGGATGTTCATCGTCACGGCGTGATGCAGCAGCCTGTCGAGGATGGCGGTGGCGATGACGCGGTCGCCGAAGACCTCGCCCCATGCGCCGAAGCTCTGGTTGCTGGTCAGGATCATCGGCCCGCGCTCGTAGCGCCGGCTGATGAGCTGGAAGAACAGGTTCGCGCCTTGCCTGTCGATGGGCAGGTAGCCGATCTCGTCGACGATGAGCAGCCGCGGAGCGGTGTAGATCTTCAGCTTGTCCTCCAGTCGCCCCTCGGCGTGGGCCTTGGTGAGCTTCTCGATGAGCGCCGCAGCGGTGGTGAACAGCACCCGATAGCCAGCCTCGATGGCCTTGAGTCCGAGGCTGACAGCCAGATGCGTCTTACCGACTCCGGGCGGCCCGAGCACGATGACGTTGTCGCCGTGCTCGATGAAGTGACCGCTGGCCAGGCTGTGGAGCTGCTTGCGGTCGATGGAGGGCTGGTAGTCGAAGTCGAAGGTCTCCAGTGGCTTGACGAAGGGGAAGCGCGCCATGGCGGTGCGCATCGCGATGTTCTTACTCATCTTGGCGGCCACCTCTTCGCCGAGCACCTGCTCGAGGAACTCCGCGTAGGGCAGCTCGTGCGCCGCTGCGTGCTGCAGCATCGCCTCCAGCCTCTCACTGCTCTTGAGCAGGCGCAGCTTGCGAAGGTGCTCGCCCAGTCGCTCAAGTTGCGCGGGCGTGGTCATGGCCGCCGCGGCAGCGGTGGCGCTGGCGGTGGTCTTGCTCCTGCTCATGCGGCCACCTCCACCGGCTCGATATCGAAGAGCCTCTCGTAGATGGCCAGATCTCGCACCTCGACATCGCCAGCAGGCTCGAGCGCAGGCGCTTCCCGGGGTGAGGCATAGCGCTGCCGGGCGTTGCGCGTGACGGCACCAGGGCCGTGTTCAGGCTGGACGCTGAGTTGACCGCGCCCGGCAAGCACCGGGTGCTCGGCGACTACGGCGCCCCGATACCGAATGACCCAGCAACCTCCCTGGCGCACCACCTGCACCGTCTTGCCGATGAGGCCGAACGGCACGGAGTAGCGGTTGGCGTCGATGGCCACCAGCCAGTCATCGGCCACCACCCGGTCACGCACCATCGCCTGCAGGAAGCCGGGATGACCCACGGTCGGCACGAGGCTGCTGGCCTCCTGGGCGAAGCGCTCGATCGGGCGCTGATGCGTGGTGCCGTGATCGCGCAGGTCGGCCACATCGGCCTGCCAGGCGCGCAGTTGGTCGTTGAAGTCCTCCAGATCGCGGAAGGTACGGCCGGGCACGAAGTTGCGCTTGATGTACTTCACCCCGGACTCGACCTTGCCCTTGGTCTGGGCTCGGTAGGGCTGGCACAGCCGGGGCGTGAAGCCCCAGTGCGAGGCGAAGGCAGCGAAGGTGGGGTTCAGCCGCGGCCTGCCCGCGCGCGTTCCCAAAACGACCGTGCGCATGCGGTCGTACAGCAGGAACTCGCAGCGCCCGCCGAAGTGTTCGAACGCCGCCTCGTGTGCTGCCAGCAGGTCGGGCATGCGCTCCCCAAGGAAGCCCTGCGCGAAGCCACGCCGGCTGTAGCCCAGCGTCATCACGAAGACATGCACGGCCGTGCGCACGCCCCCAAGCGGCACGGTGGCCTGCCCCCAGTCGCACTGGGCCTGCTCACCAGGGCCGGTCTCGAAGCGGCGCTGCGTCAGCGACGCCACGGTGGCAGCCAGGCGCAGTGGCGCGACCGCGCGGCGCACGATGACGTAGCTGCCGGCAAAGCCTCTGTGCGCACGCAGCTCCCTGCCAGAGGATGCGCGCCGAGTAGTTGACCTCCGGTGCACGACTGGCCATCCACTGACGGTGCGGATCCAGCAAGCTGACGGTGTCGCTGCGTCGGTACGGCCGCCAGGACGGCTGGCGTAGGCAGCTGCGCACCGTCTTGCGGTCCAGCCCGAGCTCGCGAGCGATGGCCGAGATGTGGCTGCCAAGAGAACGGAGCTCGTGAACGGCCTCCCACTGCTGCTGACCAACCACCGGCGCCTCCGTGTCCTCGTTGAACACGGCAACCGTAGCGCCGGCGCTGCACAGGGCCCTCGGGCCCTGTGCAGCGCAGTTCCCATGCGGCTCCAAAGCCGCTCGATCTTCCACTTCCATCGTTGCCTCCTTGGCAGTGATGGGTGGGGAAAATTCGACGACCACAACTGGGGATTATTGGAAGACCACTGACAGCTGGCCTCGACCCCGATCTCGACGAGTGCGCTGCCGTCGTGCGGACACTGCCGCGCGGACTCGGGCAACTCGTGGCGCACGACCTCGCGCGGCAGATCGGGCGATAGCGGGCGCCGACCGCGTCGGGCGCGCGGACGCGCCGCGGCGGGTGCGGCCGGGGTCGTGGACTCCACCGGCGGCGCCGTTTCTTCCGCCGGCGCGGTGGCCAGCGCTTCGGCTTCGTTGAAGAACAGGTCGCGCTGCTCGCTGCCGCGCGCTTCGCTCCTGGCCACGAACAGCCGCCGCATGAACCCCTTGAGCCGCTCGCGCAGCACCGTCGCTTCGGCGCGCGCATAACGCAACTCGTCGCTCAAGCGGTCGCGTTCGCCTTGCAAACTGTCGCGCTCTTCGCGCAGGCGGCTGCGCTCGCCGTGCGCCGCGCTCAACTCGGCCAGCGCCGCCACGCGCGCACTCTCGGCCTGCGCCAGTGCGGCACGCAGTCGCTGCGGATCGGGTGCGGTGGCGTGCGGGGCGGGCATGCGTCTTAGACCATCCGCTCACGCGAAGTTCACACGACCGCTAACTGGCGCGTCGATACTGCAGCGTCCGATGACCGCGCACCGCCTGCACGTCCAGCCCTTCGAGCAGCCAGTGCAACTGCTCCACCGTCAACTCCACCACCGCCGCCTCCTGCCGCGGCCACACGAACCGCTCGGCCTCCAGCCGCTTGACCAACAACCAGAACCCGTTGCGCTGCCACAGCAGGATCCGCACCCGGTCGCCGCGCCGATTGCCAAACACGTACAGCGCCGCCGCAAACGGATCCAGCCCCAGCGTCTGCTCGACCAGCGCCAGCAGTCCGTTGATGTGCTTGCGCCCGTCCACCGGCGCACGATGCACGTACACCTTCAAGCCGGCGTCGAAGCGGAACATGCTCCCCTCTGCATCAGTGCGCCGATGGCCGCCACCAGCAACTCCGCGGCCGCAGCGTCGAACATCAGTTCCAGCTGCGTGCCGTCGGTCAGTCGGGCGCACAGGCAATCGCCGCCGGCAATCCGGCCCGGCGCGCCCGAGGCCGCCAGCGACGGCGCGGCGGCCGACGGCGTCGCAACGATCCGCACGGCCGCAAACGGCGACGGCGTCGCTGCGCTCGCGCTGTGCGCCAGCCGCCGCCGCGCTGCGTACAACGCGCCGCGCGACAGTCCATGCTCCGCCGCGTAGCGCCACAGCGTCTGTCCCGACCGCTGTGCGGCTTCCACATGCCGCTGCCACCGCAGTTGCGCCGGCTCCTTGCTCTTCGTTCCCATCCCGCGCCCCTTCGCGCTACTTGCGCTGCTCTCGACGCGCGAGGTTCTACCGGCTCCGCACGGTCAAAGATAGGACGGGGTTGATGGGGCGCTTACAGTCGACCTACCGGCGACTGTTGAGCGTGCCGGGAATTGGCGCGGCGCTTGCGTGCTGGGGGCGCTGACCTGCCCCCCGCACCCCCGCAAAGACGGAAGAAAAGAAACAGGACAAAGACAAATCAACCCGGAAACTACACTGCCCCAAGCCCTCAAGCTTCGACTCTCCGTCCGCCTCGCTCACCGCCGACGCTCGGGATCAAACCTGATTTGGAAAAGACTCTCCAGCGCTGCCAGAGGTCGCCGTTGACCTTGAAGCGCGCGATCTATTGGTTCCTACGCGTCCAGGAAGCCCTTTTCCACCAGCAACTGGCGCAAGCGGGCGGAATCGCGCTCGAAGACGGCCGGCGGATAGCCGACGTCGCTGGTCGTGTAGGACGCGAGCGAGTCGATACCCATGGTCGCCATCTTGCGCACGACATGCTCGCCCATGGCAGTGTAGCGCGCCCATTCGCGCTTCTCGTAGGAATGGTAATCGCGCTCGATGGAAGCAGGCGTCGGAGCCTCGTAGCGCTCTTCATGGATCCAAGCTGTGGCAGGCAGGCGCTCGCGGGGCAGCGGCTGCTCGCCGGGCCACCCGACTACCATGCTGGTAATGGGCAGACAGTGCTCTGGCAGTTCCAAGAAGCGCGCGATCTCGCTCGCCCAGTGCAGGGTCGTCCCAACATAGCAGATGCCCAAGCCGCGGCTTTCGAACAGCAAGGCAGTGGTCTGTGCGAGGATTATCGCGTCTATTGCGGCGGCGTGATAGCCGAGCAGGTTGTTGAAGTTTTTCCGCACGCCGCGCTGGGCCAACCATTGGCGCGTGCGGTGCGCGTCCGCACAGAACGTCAGTACAAGCGGCGCTTGGCGCACCATGGCTTGGTTCAGGTGGAACTGGCACAGCTGCGCGCGGCGCTCCGGGTCCCAGGTGCGTACGACCGACACTTGGTTCAAATTCCCGCTCGAGGAGGAGCCGGCCATGGCGTCCAGCATTACCTCGTTGATGAGGGCACGGTCTAAGGCGCGCTCCTCGAAGCGCCGGATAGAACGGTGTGCGCGGAACAGGTCCCGCGCGGCGGCGGCGATGTCGTCCATGAGACCCCCTTAGCGTGCGCCGATGCGACGCATCTTGATCGTCAGTTGCGCGCCGGTCTGCCCAACCTGGAAGACGCTGGCCGAGAAACTCGGCACGCCTTGGCGTCCCATCGCATTATTGCTGAAGGCGATCGATTCCTTCGGGATGCCACCCGCCAAATCGAGCTTGCCGTTGCCATTCGCGTCGCGGTAGGCAGCGAACGCATAGCTGCCAGGCGCCACGTCCTTAAACACGACCTGGGTTGTGCCAGCCATGGCGGGCGTTACGTTCGTGCGCTTGCAAGAGTTAGGGAAGTCCTCACCCGCAACGCAGAGCACTGCCCGTATCTGACCCCCGCCGGGACGCACGTCGGTTAATTGGACGGTGACGTCGGCGGCGGATGCCGAATGGGAAAGCGCGCTTGCAGCAACTGAGGAGGCTATCAAAAGTACTTGTTTCATTCTGCCATCTCCTCGGGTACGGCGACACGCTCGAACGCGAAGCGCCCCTTGTCGAGACGGCACAGCTGGCGCGCGTAGCTGGCTGCTTCGATGTCGTGGGTAACGAGGACGATCGTCTTGTGAAATTCGGAATTAAGCAGCGCTAGGATCTCCAGAATCTCGTTCGAGGTCTTGCGGTCCAAGTTTCCGGTCGGCTCGTCACACAGGAGCACGGCGGCATCGGTCACCAACGCGCGCGCGATGGCGATGCGTTGCTGCTGGCCGCCGGAGAGTTGGGCAGGTAGGCGGTGCGCGTGCGCGCTCAGGCCGACCAGATCGAGCGCGGTGGCTACCCGCTTTTTTCGCTCGACGGAGGACAGCGACGTAAGCAACAATGGTAGCTCCACATTGCGCACCCCGCTTAGCATAGGCAGGAGGTTATAGGACTGGAAGACGAAGGCCAGACGAAGAGCGCGCCAGTTGGCTAGGGCATCCTGACCCATCTCGTCGATGCGCTGGCGGCCGTACCAGATTTCGCCTTGGTCAGGTTTATCGAGGCCGCCTAGGAGATTGAGCAGCGTGGTCTTGCCGGATCCCGAAGGGCCCATCACGGCAAGAAAGTCGCCCTGGTGAATCTCCATGTCCATGTCTTCAAATATCTCGACCGCTTCGTCGCCGCGGCGGTAGGTTTTGTGGATGTCGCGCAGGTAGAAGGTGCCTTGTTGAATGTTTTGCATGATGCTGATTCCTCAAAGGAAGGTGACACGCACCGACATGCCCGGCAGTAGACGGGCCTGCGATTCGAGGATACGGATGCGCGCCTTGACGGTAGCCTTAGCGCGGTCGGCTGCAGGTTCGAGTTTGAGAACTTCGCCGACGAGGGTCTTGGCACTACTGCCGCTTGTCTGTATGCGCACAGCTTGGCGCGGCTGGACCTGGTCGATGTTCTGCTCGTTAATGTCGACCTCGATCTCCAGCGAGTCGGTATCAGCGATGGTACAAATGCCCGTGCGCGTGAACCCGCCTCCAGCCGAAGTTGGTGCAATGGTTTCGCCCTCCTGCGCATTGCGAGCTATGACCACACCATCGAACGGGGCACGAATCACGTATTCGCTCAGAAGCAGTTGGTAGCGCCGAGCCTCGATGGTAGCCACGGTCAGTTCTTGGCGCGCGATATCCAGCGCCGCCCGCTTGAGTTGCACGTCGGTTTCCACGTTGCTCAGCACGGCGGGGCTGGAGAAGTGATTGGCCACGAGAGCGCTCTGGCGCTGGAGCACTCGTTCGGCCTCGGTCAGCGCCACTTCGGCTTGGCGAACGCGGATCACGGCGAGTCTGGCGGAGGCTTCCGATTGCTCCGCCTCAATGCGGGCGCGCGCATCGTCCAGACGGGCGATAACCTGGTTGCGGCGCACGGTGTCCCCTTCGTTGACCAAGATTGTATCGATTACGCCTATCGTCCGTGCCGAAATCGTTGCCGTGCGGCGCGCTGTGACGAAGCCGGCCACCTCAAGCTTGCCGGTGTTCGCCGGTAGTGCGGCTACCTTAGACATCGGCGCTGGTCGCGCCGCAGGTGCATCGTGCGGGTCAGGACGCATGGCAAAGGCGCCGGCCAATGCCGCCGCCGCCACGCCGATGACGGTGATCCAGCGCCAATGGCGACGCGCCGACGTTACATTCGGCGCAGTTGTTAGGCCCGGCGCAGCGTAGTGGGACAGGGACTTCAAAAGATCATGTTTTGGGGGCATATCTATGTCGCTCTTTTGTGCGGACCTGATGACCGAGAAACTGACCTTGCCCCCGGACTCCGTATCCCATAGCCGCCCTCATGCACAGGCCTGCCGAGGTTGATTGGCGTGCCAGTGTTCTTCGAACCGCATCGGACTCACATAGCCCAACGTCGAATGCAGCCGGGTACGGCTGTACCAGAGCAGCCAGGCCACGACTTCGTCCTGCGCCTGACGCCGCGTGACAAAGCGTTGCCCATGCAGTCGCTCTACTTTCAGCGAGCCGAACAGCGCCTCGCTGCACGCGTTGTCCCAGCAGTTGCCGCGCCGACTCATCGACGCCGCGATCCCATAGCCGGCCAACAGATCCCGGAAGTCCTGGCTGGCGTACTGGCTGCCCCGGTCACTGTGGAAGATCAATCCCGCCTGCAGACTCGGATGACGTCGAAACCACGCCATCCGCAGCGCATCGACGACCAGCTCGCGCCGCATGTCCGAGCGCAGACTCCAGCCGATCACCTGCCGGCTGAACAGGTCGATCACCACCGCCAGGAACAACCAGCCCTCGTCGGTGGCGATATACGTGATGTCGCCCGCCCACGCCCGGTCGGGTGCAGCCACGTTGAACCGCCGCTCCAGCAGGTTGGGTGCCACCGGCAGATCATGCTTACTGTCGGTGGTCACCACCCGGAACCGCCGCTTGCCTCGGGCCTGAATGCCATGCTGCTGCATCAGCTTGCGCGCCCGCTCCTTGCCGACCCGGATGCCGCGCGCCAGCAATTCCTTCCACGCCCGCGGCCAGCCGTAGCCGCAGCGCGCCTCGGCGTAAATCGCCTTGATGTGCACCAGCAGTGCGTCGTCGCTCAGGTGCCGCCGCTGCGCCGCGCTGGCCCGCCGCACAAAGTGCTCGTGATAGCCGGCCACACTGACCTCCAGCACCCGGCACTGCACCGAAATCGGCCACACCTGCCGGTGGCGCTAAATGAAGGCGTACTTCACCGCGCAGCTTTCGCGAAGTACGCCGTCGCTTTTCCCAGGATGTCGCGCTCCATCTTCACCCGCGCCAACTCCGCCCGCAGCCGGCTGATCTCCATTTGCTCGACGCTGACCGCCCGACTGTCGGCACCGGTGAGCTTTCCCGCCCGCTTGGCCTTGACCCAGTTAAACAGCGTCTGCTCCACCACGCCCAGCGTGCGCGCCGCCGCCGCAATGCTCTGCCCGCCTTCGACCAGCCGCACCGCTTCCTGCTTGAATTCCAGCGTGTATCTTGCCCTTACCCTTGCTTGCGTCATTGCCGACCTCCTTCACCACATTGAACCACGCGGTAAGGGATACGGTTTTCAGGGGCAAGGTCATTCTCGCCAACAGGCATGCGGATGTGGGGATCGTTCAGCGCGCCGCACGGACGCCCCTCCAGGACGGACCGACTCCACTCAGAATGCCGACAGCGGCCGCCAGCGCAAATGCCGGCAGAACCACCAGCGGCGTGATCTCTAGGGAGAAAGTACGCGTGGTAAAGCCCACGCCCAAGGTCGAGGTGACCATCCCGTCCAGCAGTACCCAGGCGGCCAGCGCGCCGAGTGCGGCGCCGGTCAGGGCCAGCAGCACGGTCTCGGACAGCAGGCTGGCGAACAGCGGCGCGCGTCGGAAGCCGATCTGTAGCAGGATGGCATTGGCGCGCGCCCGAGCCAAGATGGTTATTTGGATGATGTTGTACACGCCGGAGACGACGCCCACGGCCAGCACCAAGGTCATGGGCCAGCCAAAGTACTTGACGAGGAAGACGCCGCTCGCGGCCTGCGCCTGAAGGTAGTCCCGCTCGCTCATCACCTGCAGGCCCAGACGCGGATCGTCCGCGCTGGCGGCGGCGGCGTGGGCAAGCGCGTCTTGGGACGGCAGGCGTATGCGTATGGACTGGAATTGGTTGAGCCGGTTGAAGGCATCCTGCACAGAGTCCAAGTTGGCCCAAATCTCCGATTCGAACAGATTGCCTTCAAGTGCGAACACGCCGACCACGAGCCAGTCGCTGTTGCGCAAGCGGACCGGCTTGCCGAGGGTAATACCTTCGACCTCGCCGGCCAGACGACGGCCCACGGCAACCTCGCGCGTGCCGGACCTAGGCAGACGACCCGCAATCAGGCGAAAGCCCCGCCGCAGATGGACGCTGTCCGCATCAATACCACGCACGGTCAGGTTGATGCGCGTCTTGTCGCTGCTGCGCACGCCGCTGGCGATGGCAGTTAGTTCGCCGGCCAGTTCGACGCGGCCGTCAGTGCCACGCAGAGCGGGCAGAGCGCGCACTAGATCGAGTTGCTCACGCGTGACGTTGCTGCTGTTTTCCGACGTGGCCTGTGCGTCGAGGAAGATGGCAATGTCGGCCGCCCCTGTGTTATTAGCGGCCTGCTCGAAACCGGCGATCATGGCGAGGAAGCCCTGCAGCACCAAGGTCAAGGCCGCAAAGCAAAAAACGATAGTGAGTGAGGCCCAGCGCGCCTTGGTCATGGCGGCAAGGGAGATGGGAAGGAGGCGTAAGTACTGCTTCATGGACGATCCGCTCTCATTCAGCCGCAAAAGTATCGACCGGGCGATCACTCCAAGCCAGTGCCACCGGCAGTATCGCCGCCGCCATGCCAACCGCCAGCATGATGGCCACGCCTTCGGCGAGTACGGGCAAGGGCATTACGATGTCAGGCAGGTACTGGGGGATGGCGCGCGTGATCATGGCATTGAAGCCGCTGGCCAACGCAAGTCCAAGCAGTCCGCCCATTACGCTCACGGCTAGCGTCTCACCCAGCACTAGGGTGACTATCTGCAGGCGCCGGAAGCCGATCATGCGCAGCATGGCCAAGTCCCGCGCGCGCTGGCGGATGCTCAGTGCGGCCGTCGAGGAAGTAATCAGCAGCAGCGAGACGAAGGCCAACCCCACGACGCACTTAATTACAAAGAGAATGTCGCCGAACTGGGCGAAGAACTCCAGGTGGAAGGCTCGATCTGTGGCAGACAGCGTGCGCGAGGACGATTGCGCAAAGTAAGCGTCGATGCGCGAGGCCAGGGCATCCGCTCGCACGCCAGGCGGTACGCTGACCATGAAGGCGCCCACCGTGTCGCGCCAAAAGCCGCGCACTTGGTTGAGGTAGTCGTGATGTGTGATGACGTAATTGCGACCGCCCCCGCTGTCCTTACTGACGAAGATACCGGACACGCGGTACTGCCAGTTCGGATCGCCGCTCGGCGGGGCGTAGAGGATGCTTCCCAGCGGGACGATGTCGCCCACTTTCCAACCAAACTTGCGGGCCAGATCTTTGCTCACGAGCATGCCGTCACGATCACTCAAGAAGCGCGTCGCGTCGGCGGCCGCGACTTCCATGTCCGGATGCTGACGCAGCCAAGTGGCGGGCTCCACAGCGAAGGCCAGAATAGGTTGGCGCGAGTTCTGGTACCAAGCGCCCCACCAAGTGGCGTAGCCAACCTCAGTCACGCCCTCAACTTCTTTCAGATTTTGCAGGTAGGACATGGGCAGCGGCTCGGTCATCCCCGCCTCGTTGGTAACGATCAGGCGCATTGAGGCAACTTCGTCGACACCGCTCGTCATGGAAAAGCGCAGCGCTTCGAGCAAGCCGAACACAAAGAAGGCGATCATGACGGTCAACAGCAGCATGAGACTGCGCGCTTTGTGGAAGCGAAGCTGTTCGCCAATCAGGGACAGGTAGCTCATTGCGGGCTCTTTGCGGCGGTCAAGGTGGTGGCAAACCAGTATTCGTGTGCCGGTCCAAAGCCCAGCCGGTTGTTCATCATATGCATTTGAGAGCCAAGCATGGCCAACACGGCGTCCTCGTAATCCTCCCTCGTGCGCACTACGCCGCCGTGCAGTGGGGACTGGAGTTCACCCGCCCGATACAACTCTTCGAATCGTGCGATTGATTGGCGCAGGCCACGCACCCAGACCGCTTCGGCGCTGCTCCCGCCCGTGAAATCGCGTAGCCGTTCGATCTGGGCATCCAGCGCGGCGCGATGGGAGCCATTGGTGATGACGCGAAGGGCGCCCGTGGCCGTTTCACCGGCCACGCCCCGCCAGTAGGCAGCATAGCGGGTGAAGAAGGGTGCGATGCGCGCACCCGTCGGATCAAAGGCGAGTAGGGAGGCGGATAACATTGGCAGCGCCAAGGCGATTCGATTGCCGAAATTGTCCGCGCTCGCCTTGATGATGGCTAGGCTCAAGGTACTGGAGAGTTCGAACAGGGCCTCGTTCGCGTGCATGGCCTTGGCGCCACCATAGCGGACCCATTCCCGTTCGTAGTCCATCGAGACGACGGAGCCTTCATCCCACCAAGGCAAGGTGCCCGTGTCTTGCGGTTGGCCGTCAAATCTGTGGTCAGAATAATAGACCGCACGGCGGGGCGGTGCAGGCGAGGACCAGCGCACCGCAGCCTTGCGCGCGTCCGCTAGGAGCTGCTCCTGCTGGTCGGCGTTCAGACCGGCGAAACGCACGCGGAAGTGCGGACCGCCGTGCCAGTAACGCAGGTAGAACCAGTGCCCGGTATGGCCTTCGTTGCGCAGCTTCGCTTGGTAGGGCTGCAGCCAGTCGAGCAAGAAGGCCGTGCCCCGCTGAGGATCAGAGAGGAAAATATGCAAGCTATACCAAGCATCTTGCGTCATCTCAGAGAAGATCCATGAACCAATTCGAACTGCGGTTGAAGCCCGCCAGCACTTGGTAGACGATGTGGGAGCGCATATGCCACGCCGTGGTCAGCGCCGTCTCGTCGAGCATGCGGACCGGACGTGCGAACATGCCATGGGCCGAGAGCACAATACTGATGTCCTGCGCCAGTGCGCCAGCGGCTAGATGGAGGCGGCGCAGGGCGTGCTCGCCATGGGATTGGGCGGCCTCCGGCAGGTCGACCGCAATCACGAACACGAAGGCCAGGGCTGAAGTGTTGTAGCGGAACAGCTCGTGCGGCAGGCTTGCCTCCAACGTGCGAAGGAATCCACGCGCATCGTCCTGGCCGCACAGGGGATGCAGGTCCTCGTCGTAAAGGCCAGGGTTAGCGTCATAGGGGCTAATCCAAGCAACAGAGAGCTTCAGCTGCGCCTCGCCCGGCAGTGCCTCGCGCAGACGGCCCAGAGCGCGCGACTGTCCGATGAGGCAGCGCAAGAAGGCCGCATCGGTGGACTGAACGACGGGAGAGAAGCCTCCAGCGTCGTTGCCCGAACTGCGCGCGCGGAAGACATCCAGGACGTCGCGAGAACCTGGGTTGCCAATCACCTGCGGTTCGGAGCGGCAGGCTGCGGAGGGGTTCGCGTCGACATCCGGACCGCAATCGAGCGGATCAAACAGACGCACGAGCGGTATCAATTGTGGATACAGGTCGCACAGTGCGGGATTGGGCGCCCATTCCGCGACGTGCGTCGGAGCGTCCGGTGCGAACACCGGCAAACCACCGCTGCCGGACCAGCCGACCATCGCGGTCTCGAGGGGGCCAAGGTTCAAGGCATCGCGCCAAGCCGGACCTTCCAGATTTAGGGTTTGGCCATGCCATCCGGCAAGGCGTACCAGGTGGCCGAGCTGGGCCTGCAGCATGCCTGCCTCCAGCGTCACCAAGTAGGGCGAGAATTCGGCATACTTTCCCGCTAGAGCCCAGTAGCGGCCGACGCCGATCAGAGCCCAATCGCATCCATCGGGGAGCGCGGGTAGAGGCGCAGCGGGCGCGCGGGCTTCGAGTGCGTGGTGCTCCGCGTGGTAGATGTAGAGGCCCGCCGCTGTTGCGATCAGAAACTGCATTGGGAACAGACTGCGCGTCGAGGCAACGGCGCGGTGCACGAGGTAAGCGTTAAGCGGTTCATAGCGCAGGGGAGAGGCGAGGTAGCGCAGTACGAGGCAGAGTCCGTCGTCAACATGCAACTCCGAGACGCGTTCGCCACGGATGAAAGCGGCGAAGGACTGACACTGCGTAGGCCAGCGCGTGTCTAGACGGCGCAGGCTCCGGCGCGCAACAGCACGCAGTGGCGTCTGGGCGGCCGCGTAGGCGTAGTCATGGAATGCCGGGACGTTTAGCGCGTCCATCCGCCGGTAGCTGCCAAGGACCCAAGCGTCCGCTTGCCGCAAGCTGTGCATACTGTCGTGTCGCGCGCCCTAGGGGAAGTTGTGAGGATGGGGATTGAGGGCAGCCACGTCCGGCGGCGGCGTCCTGCCATTTCCCAGAGCCACCGCACGCAGGCGCTCGAGTCCCAAGCGGCGGTACTGGTGCCCGAAGGTCATCGGTAGCAGGCCGGGCACCAGCACCTTGGCGCAGTACAGGCCACTGTCGCGCATAGCCTCGAAGCTCTGATCCACCACGACCACGTCCTGTGCGACGCGCAACACTTGGGCGATGCTTGCACGCAGGTCCTCTGTCAGGTCCAGGTTAGGCGCGCGCGCCTGCGGTGGATACAACTCATCCAATGCCACCCGCGGACCGCCGAATAGGAAAGTCAAGCGATCAAATGCTTCGCGCAGGCTATACAGCAGTACGTGGTCTGACATACGCTGGACTTGACTGCTGTCGCGCAACATGGAGAGGGCTTGGCCGCGCAGGGCAGGCAGCGTGCGCTGGTAGACGCCCATCGAAGTCGTGACTTCGACCAAGGCACTGTAAATGGCCCGCACGGGCCGTAAGTGGGCGCCTGCGGCGCAGTAAGACTTGACCGGCGCATCGGGCTGAGGATCGGCGATCATGGCCCAAACCACGGGCAAATTGATGTCGTGGCGGATGTCGAAGACATGGAGTTCGAGGCCTTCGGCACGGGTGCGCGCGATCAGGGCTTGGGTGCGCGCATCGGCGATGCTGTCGAGGAGGATCTCCGGCGGCGTGCTGCGGTTGTACCACGCACACAGATAGGCGTCGCGTTCGACCACCTCCTGCAAACCGTAGAGGGCGGCTTCCTCGATACAGCCGCCCAAGGAGCAGCCGCTCGATGTATCGAACAGGAAGCGGTTAACGGGGTGGTTTCGCGAATCCGGCAGCCAGTAGTACGCCAACTGCGCTGGCACCAGTACGGGCGCGTTGCGCGCGAAGGAATGACCCCAGACCCAGTCGAACTCCAAATCGTCGTGGTAGGCGTTTAGGGTATAGCCAGGCTCGGCCGCCTGTTCCGGCGCGTGCAGCAGAAAAGCGCGTGGATCGATGGCCGCGCCGCGGAGGCTGGCGTAGCTCGCGCGAACCGAGGTTCGCTTGCCGCGGGGGGCGTGGCCGGCGTAGCGTTCGATCGCCTCAAGCACGGCTACCAGTTCCGACGTGCAGCGAGTGTCTGATCGACCGTAACCGACTTCGATGACGTCGCTGTTTTCGATCGGCATCTCAGCGGCGAACATGGGCATCAGGCGCGATGTCAGGTCGTGGAAGACATGCGGGACCAGACCAGTGCGGCGGTCCACGAATTCGCGGCGCAGGCGCTCCAGCGACAGCAGCGGGTTGGATATGCGGTCGTCCACGGGATCATCCTTTAGGCGGGACCGCAATTCGAGTTTGGCCAGTTCTCGAGAGTCGCTTGGCAAGCGCGCGCAATAAGGGCAGTGTGAGCGCGCAAGGAATCGGTGCTGCCGACTGGCTAGCGTGTCGAGATCAACGCGCACGATCATCCGCTCAAGCGGATGGCTGCTGCCGGTGGCGGGAAGCTCCATGGCCTTCCCAATATGCGCTTGGCAGGCAGCTCGCGCAGCAGGTGAGAGTGGACCGATGGAGTCGCGGCGGCGAACTACCCGATCACCAGCCTCAGCGTTGTACCAGCGGTGGCCGTCGCGATGGTTGTTCGCTAGCCAAGACTTTAGGCACATAAAGCAGCCGGAACCGTCCGGTCGCAGCAAAGGCCCGATAAGCATCGAGCCCGGCTCCACGGTTATGAACAAAACGGTCTGGCTGCGGGCGCGGGCCGCATTCTGAGTGGCCAAGATTTCTTCCCAGCCTTGGCCGCTTGCGTGCACCACAACGAGGTCAGTTGGATTCTCCGGCGTGCCGGCACCGAGACGGATGCAGCGCGTGTGTGCGGACAGCGCGGCCAGGGAGTCTTGGGCCATGACGTTTTCGTCGTGGACGAGGCAGATGAACGGGTCGCGCTTACCCATGGGGGATAGCTCCAGAAAGGAGCAGGCGCCCGCAGCAGGCACCGGGCGGAAGGCCGGCTCCTGTCCACAGTTCGACGCGCGCGCCCAACGCGTCGATCAGTGCTGGCTCTATGATCGGCAGATCGGCCAGCCAGGCATCGGGATCGGCGAGGTCTTGCTCGACGCGAATGGGCAGCGCCGCGAGCGGAGGATAGGCCACCCCGGACCCTTCGATCTGCCAGCGGCTACAGGCTTGGCCGATGGCGTCTTCAATGACGGCCGACGCTTTGGCGCCGTGCGTGCTGGCGAGCAGCACACCACCTCCGAAGCATTCGGCATAGAAGGCGGGTAGACGGGGCAGGAAATGCATGCGGATGCGCAGGGGCTGCGGCTGGTATAGACGCAGCAGCTTGATCAGCAGGCGGGCGCGCGCGCCACTCAGCGCGGCCGGATCGAAGCCCACAGTCTGCGCTTGCGTACCGAAGGCAGCGCTACGCACGATAGCGGAAGCCAGCGCAGCGGCATGCCATTCGTCGAACTCGAAGCCCACGTCCAGCGATGCGCCTGGCAACTCGGCCTCGGCGCAGATGCGAAAGGCGTCGGCGAGCGCGCGCCGACCGGCCTCCTCGGCGTTTAGGCCCCAGCCGATCGCGAGGCGCAGCGCAGGCGCCGACGCCGTAGCGGCGGGGAAACGCACGCTAATCGCTTCGTGGAACAGAGGGATCTGGCGCAGGGTCTTGCCAACGTCGGTCTTAAAACGACCTAACAGGGGATCGAACCAAGGCGCAGCAGCGAGGCGTAGGAGTTCGTAGGCGCTGAGCGGCCGGTCGGGCGGCAGTTGAATGGAAACGGGGATGGCAGGGGCTTCCGGTGCTGCGACTGATAGGACCAGCGCGTGCTCCACTACTTCCAACCAAGGCGACACGGTGACGATGTGGCGTGCCAGCGCCTCTCGGCGGATTTCGAAGTGGTGCCGCAGAGCGCTGTGGGCTGCCACGCAGCCCATGAGAGATAGGCTGGCGGGAGAGTGGGCGCCACCTTCCTCGGCTGCAGGCGCGGCGGGCAGGAGGTGCAAGTTGGCATCCAGCGCGTCCGGAGACATGGGTCCAGGCGGTAGAACGAAGGCATGGCCCCCGCGACAGCCGGCCAGCAGGCAGGCGGCTTCGGTGGCCTGGCTGTGGAACGCGCAACGCTGAGCCAGCGCCGCATCGAAGTCGTCGGCCACGTACAGCAGCAGGTCGCATGAGGGCCAAGGAAGGTTGCCGTGCTTTGGCAGCCAGCGGTAGTCACGGCCCTCAACCCGGCCATGGCGCAAGAGGACATCGTTCAGTTCCGCGCGCTCCTGGCCCAGCCCCGCAGGGGAAGCTACGCAGACGCTGCCGACGGCCGATTCAACGAGAACGTTGAGCGCAGCCTTCAGGCTGTAACCACGTCCTGCCACGAGCACGGTCTGCCCGCGCCAGAGCGCGAAGCGTCGGGCACAGTCGGTGCTAGACAGATTGTCCTCAAGATAACGATAGAACTGCAAAGCGTATGGCGGAACAGCGGCGCGGGCATCCTCGGCCGCGCCTTCGAGCAGCATGCCATGAGATAGCAGGGCGCTAAGCACATGTTCGAAGACGTCTCGCAGCTTCTCCGGCAGTCCGTGCCGAATTTCGTCAACCGTGTGGCCCGCGTCCATTAACTGGACGATCTTGCCAATAAGGGGGTAGAGGTTCTTCCCCTTCAGGACGAAGGATTGGCGGCCGGCGTCGAATAGGGTCCCTCCGGGGATCTCCTTGAAGAAGACGTGGTGCTTCAGACGGAAGCGCTGCACTTCACTGGTTGGCCGCACGTTGGCGTCCCTCCTCTTTCACGATACCCAGGATCTGCTCCCACGAAATGCTCAACGCGCGTTCGGTAGCGTTAGCTACCACTAGGCAAAGGGAGAATTTCTTCATCGGCGAGATGCCGAGCAGAGGAAGCAGGTAGTAGAAGAAATTGACGGTTGTGCGGTAGGACAGGAATTCTTGTGAATTCAACACGCGTTGGCCTGCCTCCTGTTGCATGGCTGTGGCTACTGCGCTGGGAGCGCGCTGCTGCATGCGCTCCACTTCGCGCGCCGGGATGTGGGTGACCGTTTCGGTAGCGAGGCGGTCGAGTGTGTCATCGGCGACGAGGCGAGCGTGATTCTCCCGGACGATGGCATCGTTCTTGGCGGCAGTGGCCGCGACCAACGCTTCCCAGCGCCGCATCAGCGCGAGCAGTTCGTCCGGCAGCGGCAGTTCGTCCACCCGTCCGTTCAGCACGGAGCGCACGACAGAAGCCGAGGTTTCGGCCGTGGCCGCATCGAGTTGATCCAAGCGCCTGCGCAGCGCCTGTTCACCGTTATCGTAGGCTGCGAAGAAGTACTCGGCGTGCGAACGGAATGACAAATAGCCGCGAGACAGTCCGCCTTGGCGGTAAGACTGGCCCAGCACAGCCATCATCGCAACCAGGGTCAGAAAAAAAGCGTCGGGGTCGCGTCGGCGTGCGTCGAGCAGGTCCAGTGTGAGGTCAAGCGAAGCGCAGAGGAAGTCTTCTTTGGCGCCAGCAATGGCGGCCAGCTTAAGTGCGCGCGAGGGCTGGTAGTCGCCGCGCAGGACGCGATTGTTGGGAAGTAGAGGCAGGAACGGGCCACGTTCCAACTCCGTCAAGGCAAGCTTCTCGGACAAGGCAGCATAAGCGGTCGGCTCGATTTCCTCGTTCGAAGGATGGGCGGCGAGCCAGTCCGTGAACAAGGCGGCGCAGCGCGGATAGACCTCGGTCTCGAAGCGGACCGCATCGCAATCGAGGACTAAGTCCAAATGGGGGCCGAATTTCCAGTGCGGGATCAACATAAGGCGGCCGATGCGAAATCTGGCGCGCAGCATGGCGATACAGGCGCGCACGGGCTCCTCCAGCGCGCCGACGAGATGGTCACCATAATAGACAATACGGATGGGTTGCCACATGATTCAGGCGCGCACAGTGTCGGCGCGGGCCGCCGAGCCGCGCTCCGATTGGTCGGGAGCACCAGTCGTCCGCGTCAGCTCGAACTGGAGTTCTGCCACGTGCGGTTCGCCCGCAACCTTGATGTGCTGGTCGTCCAGCGCCGGTAGGGCTTCGGCCAGAAAAAGGGGAAGGTGGTTCTTCTTCATCGCGCGCTGCATCAACCGCACTAGGTGAGGATGGTCGAGGCGTACATAGAAAGGCTTCATTTCCTTGGGGTTCAAGTCCCACCAAGATTCATTCGCGGCAGGGTCGGTATCGAGCGGCAGGTGGCGCGCGAAGAATTCGACCGGCAGGCCGTGTTCTTCCCGCCACGACTGAACAGCACGGAAGAAGTCGAAGGGCGTGGCATCCGCCGCCGGCTGGAATCCGGTTGGTACTACGTGTGTACGACGCAGCAGAACAAGATCACCCAAAGAGATGCGCGGCAACAGGCTTACCTTGTCCGCGCCGATTGCGCGGCTGCCCACCACGACCGTGAAGGCGAAGTTGATGTGGCCGTCCATGGCAGCCAGCGCCAATACGCGCTGCACCGGCGGCAGCAGCGACGGAATAAGGAAGCCCAAGTACCACAGGTCCAGCGGAACGCCATCCGCGTCGTGGAAACAAACGGCATGGCGTGCTGGGTCGTAAGTCGCTGAGAGTTTTTCTAGTGGGAGTTTGGCCGTGTCAGGCCAAGCGTTGGCGAAGGGCGGAATGGTTAGTTCGAGGTCGCCTAAGCGTGGATGGCGATTGGCGTTGAAGCCGAAAACGCCGGAGATGGTGGCATAGTGACCATGCGTACTGCCGGCTGCAAGGTAGCGGCGCACCTGATCCAACGCGGCATCGTCGACGGATTCGAGGAAGCGCGACAGCATGCTGGAGCGCCCGCCCAGCATCTGGTTGACGACGAACTTGGCCCGCCCCCCCTTCCGGCAGATCTGGCCGAGGAAGGAGTGCGACGCCGACCGCTGACGCACTTCGGAGGGCAGCATGCCTACTATGGCGCGCAGTTCGCCGCGATCAAGCGACACATCGATGCCACCGCGCAGGGCAACGCCCAGCAAGGCAAGGAAAGCCTCGACTGCCTGGATCTGGCGGCGCGTGATCTCACTGCGTTGGTCCTGTGCGTCGGCCGGCGCGGGGCCAAAGAACCGGCCAGGGCGGTAGTGCTCGTCGAAACGGCGCACGAAGCTTTCGACGTCCGTGCAACGTCCGTTCCGGCCGAACTGAAAGAGGAAGGCGTCAGCCATGTCGGAGCGCACCTTTTGGTTCGCGTCCAGTAGCGGAGCCAGTTCAAGCAACAGGCTTAGGTCTTCATGGAAGGGCGCCATCGCATGCCAGCCTGGTGCCTGCGTTGGCGCGTGCAGGTAGCAGTTTTCGAAGAACGAAGGATGGGCGATCTTCGTACTCGGCGCGCTGCCGAGGGATTCGGCCAGATGCGCCACTTGGCGGCGCACGGTGCCCACGATGGTGCCTCGGCCTGCCGCGTCGACATGGGGGAAGGCCTCCATGCCCACTGCGAGGGCGTTGAGTAGGACACGCTGCTGCGCCGCCACTTCGCCGTCCAAGGCTGCTAGTGCGGCGGCGAGCGTGTCTATTGGGTTTTGTTGTTCGTGGAAGCCCGTGTCTGGCAGTAAGGCGCCGAGTTCAAACAGCTGGCGAAGCACGCTTTCAACCACGTCGGCTGTCAGCTTGGGCGCAAGCGTGCAAATCGCCGCGATCAGCGCATCCGCCTGCAGCGACGTATAGTCGCTCTTGGCGAAAATGTAGAGGATGCATTGAATGGCGCCGTTGATGCGAATCTCGGTTTGCGACTCGCCGGTGCCGTACGTGCGTCCCGTTACTAGACTGCCCGGGGCCACGCTGCGCCAAAGAACGCGGTTGGATTCCAGACGCAAGCTCGGGTTTAGGCGCAGTTTCCAAGCGCCCCGCGCGCGGGCGTAGTCCGCAAGGAGCGGTTGCAATAATTGACGCGCAAGTGCAGACTTGAATTCAACGCGCGATTCGAATCTGCCGTCGTAGGCAACTTCGAGGTCAGCGCCTCCTTCCTTCCAAGGGTTCAGTTGAACGAGCGTGAACGAAGACAGGGGGCTGACCTTGGTACTGCAGCGTAGGACATACTGCATCAGTGTGTCTTCGAGGTTGCGGCGTTTCTTCGCGTCGCCCGTGTGTGTGCCCAAAACGAAGAAGCGCTGCAGCTCATCCTGCAGTTCGGGCTTGGTGTAGCTGATCCCAAGATTGAGGTTGCGGCGCAGTGCGGCGCGGCGCAGGGCGGCGTGGCCCTCCACAAGTTCGTCTTGGTAGGCCTCTGGCAGTGTGGCGCGCAGCGCGTGCAGGCGAGCGATGTCCTCGTTGAAGTGCGCCAGTGCCGCGCCGTGCTCTGGCGGCAGGACTGCGGCCAAGCGTGAACACTTGGCTGAGGCGATCCCGCGCAGGTTGTACACATCGCGCTTAGCCTGCAGAAGCATGCGGGCGAGGGGATCAGCGTTCAATGCAGGCAGGCTTAGCTCAAGCGCGCTGGCGAGTTCGGCGGCGCGCTTGCGCAGGTCACGTTCGAGCTGCGCTGCCTTGTCAAACAGGGCAGCCGTCCGGCCGTCCGGTGCAACGAGCCAAGCGGGCTCGCTCGCCACACGCAGCGCGAGCAGAGGGTGAACCAGCGTCGCAACTGAAGTTGTCATGCCCTAATTCACGAATGCGCTCAGGCAAAGGAACGGCGGAACAAGTCGCGAGCGGCCAGAGCGAAGGTAGTTCCCATCGCGACCGCAATGATCGCTGGCGACCAGCCCGCGCTCGTGAAAAATTGACCGTGCCAGCCGAGACGCAGCATGTCGACTACATGAGTCATGGGTAGTACGTTTGCGGCGCGCTGCAGACCGAGCGGCATCTGCGACAGTGGGATGCTGGCGCCAGAGATCAGCAGCATGATCTGAAATAGCACGCCGCCGGCTGCGTAGACGGTGTTTGCGGCGCGGCAGATGGACGCCAGCAAGAAGCCGAGTGAGAATAGGCAGTAGGCGCTGAGCACAATCGCGACGGCCATCTGTAGCAGATTGCTGGGCAGCTTGTCGAACATCAGCCAGCCCACTACTACGATCTCTGCGAATCCGATCAGGAAGGTCACCAAACCTTTAACCATGGCCGAAAGCCAGATGGCCGAGGTGTCCAGAGGCGTGATCATCAGCTGTTTGAGGAAGCCGAACTCCTTGTAGATCACGAGCGAGGTCGCGATCCCCATAAGGCTCACGTTGAGCAGGGCAATTGCAACGAAATTGGACGTGTAGTCGTCGTAGAAGTCGTACGGTGTGTCACCCTCGGGAACGTGACCGAATATGAGGCCGAAAAAGGCATACATTCCCACCGGCAGGGCGAACTGGAACAGCAGCACCAGCGGTTCGCGGAAGGTCAGTTTATGGTCGACCAGCAGGTAGGCCCTGAATCCACGGATCATCGTGCGTGCTCCCGTTCTGCATTCTTGGCGAAGTGGGCGTAGGCGTCGTCGAGGTTTGTGCAGTTAGGGCCGGCGAGGGCGATGATCCCCTCCGCGCTGCCCTCGGCGATGATTAGTCCGTGCGAGATCATGACGATGCGATCGGCCAAAGCATGGGCTTCCTCCATGTAGTGAGTGGAGAGCAGGATGGTCTTACCGTCCTTGCGCAAAGCATGGATCAGCTCCAAGAATTCGCGCCGCACAATGGGGTCGAGCCCCGTGGTCGGCTCATCTAGAAAGATCAGATCGGGATCGTTGATCAGGGCCAGTGCCAAGGCCAACCTCTGACGGTAGCCGCCGGACAGGGTTTGGACCTTCTTGTGCAACTGATCCTGCAGGCCGAGCCGGCGGGCCAGTTCGACGGGGTCGACGGTGCGCGTGTAGAGCGCTCCGAAGAACTGAAAGTAGTCGGCTACGGTCAAGCGGGCGAAAAGGCTCGTGTTCTGAAACTGCACTCCGATGCGCTCGCTGTGGGCGCGCGGGTCGCAAACGATGTCCCTGCCTAGCACGGTCACACTTCCGCTGTCCGGCTTTTTCAGGCCCACGAGGAGGTCGACCAAGGTGGATTTGCCCGCCCCGTTCGGGCCAATCAGCACCATGGTTTGTCCGGTGGCAACTTTCAGAGACACGCCGCGCAGCGCGTGGACCAAAGCCTCACCCTTGCCATAGGTCTTTATGGCGGCGTCGACTTCAATGGCCCAACCCGCGCCGGCCTGCAAGGGAGACGAACCCGCACCGCCATCGGGAGCGTAGATTGGACCGCTCTCATTTTTATTGGGCCAAATCCGCAGCATGTTTGGTATCAGAGAAACTTTGGACATGTCTTACCCATGTGACATTGGGCCGTCGTTCGCACAACGAGAGAAAGGCCAGCCGCGTCCGGTTAGCCTTTCGCACTCCTGTTTAAGAGGGTTTCCTCAGGAAGGATCAATTAATCAGATTGCTGCTGTCGCTGCCGCAGGAGCCGCAGCAGGAACTCGATCCGCAGGTCGAGCAGGACCCGCAGGAGCTCGTTCCGCTCGAAGCGCCTGTTTCTGGCAAGGCGAGAGCGTCGCTCGTCGTTATAACTTCAAGTCCCTCGATGCCGACCGAACCGACATCGATGTCCTCGAATTTAATATCTTCAATCATTTTAGTTTCCTACTTGGGTTGAGATAATGTCATTCATTTGTTGTACTTCTCATGCGCAGAATGACGAGGCGCATGCTCCTTGTACTCCAGACTTGATGGATAAACCGACTAAGGACGTCAGTAGTGTCCGGTTAATTTTCGAACAGAATCAGTTGGTTATCGTTTTCGGGGTAGAGCGGAGCGGTGGCGTTTGCTGTAAGGGCTTGTTTTAGAGGCATTTTCTCGAAGAGCGTGACCGAGAGGACTTGCAGAATGGCGTGCATCGAGGCGGTCAGGCCGAGGCGCTTGGCCACGATGGCCACCAGCACATAGACCGACACCGCGATCCAGATTTGCGTCTTGACCGCGTTCTCCGAGGTGCCGAAGAAGCGCTTGATCCGAAGATGCTGCTTGATCCAGCGAAAGAACAACTCCACCTGCCAGCGGCTGCGGTACAGCGCGCAGACCGTCAGCGGCGGCAGCGCCAAGTGGTTGGTCAGGAACACCAGGCGCTGCCCGGAGTCCGGATCGCGGTAAGCGATGCGGCGCAGCGGCTCGGGGTAGTGGCGCGCACTGTAGAAGCCGTTCAGGGCGACCCGTTGGTCGCACACCAACCCCTGGCCACGGTCCACCGGCTGCGAACTGACGCGGCGCGCATCGAGGTTGGACTTGGCGCGAGTGACGAAGAAACTGCCCACACCGTGCAGCAGGTACAGCCGCTCGAAGTCCACATAGGCGCGATCCATCACGTAGAACACCACTACTGGGGACGTGAACTCCGATTTAACCGGACACTATTCAGTCGCCAGAAAAGTTAAGCACCGAACCGAAACGATGTCACGTGAATATTCACGTCCATTGCCGATGGATCGGGTCGCGGCGTCGTACCAGGGGGGTCTTGGTGATTTTGCTGCACTTCTCGGGCACGCTGCCGTCGGCGGGCGATGTCCCCAAACCTGTTGAACGCGGCCGGATGACGGCTCCTCACTCGTGATGCTACGCGGCCTTGCGCTCGACGTCGGCGACGCTGGCGGACTTGGCATCCAATGCAGCCAGCAGAGCCTTCATGTCGCGGTGGCCGCGCAGCTTTCGGAAGCGTCCCTTGGCATCACTCAACGCTCCCGCGATCCAGCGCAGCGTCATCTGCCCGTCCTTCCAGCGCTTGACGTTGCGCGTGAAGTGGGCAATCGAGCCGTTCAGATTCTCGATCGGGTTGGTGGTGCGCAG
>Ga0209450_10000345_pt1 | contig 24790 bp, 25 predicted proteins | sample FrelakmetLWP11LW_FD_187149 | JGI IMG/M metagenome (GOLD analysis project Ga0209450, IMG submission 187149) | Freshwater lake sediment microbial communities from the University of Notre Dame, USA, for methane emissions studies - LWP11 LW (SPAdes)... | ecosystem: Environmental > Aquatic >...
ACGCAAACAGCGCGTTGCTTAGCCTGGGCTATCAGTATTTGGCCCTGCGGGCTGAATTTATTGTTTTTGGTTTTGCCTTCTTCTAAATATTTTTTAATCTATCGGTTATGGGTGCCTGGGGAGTTACGTATTTTTGAAGTACCCTTAAGTTTTTGTTAATGTTGTTTTTCAAAATTCATGTTTTACTATAGTACAAACAAAATTACTTGCAGGTTTTATATGAAAATTTTTAACCAATTTATTGTTGCTGTCCTAATTCTTTTTTCTATAAATTCTATTAACGCAGCAACCAAACATCAAGAGGTGTATATAGCTGATGAGCCCTTACCTATAATAGCAGCCAAACTTGAGGAGCAAGGGTTATCAAGGGGTTCTGTTATATCTCATTTAAAAACCACTCTACAAAAAATCACTCCAAAACTTGCAAAAGAAAAATATGACATAAAATTACAAGAAAATAATTTTTCTGAAGATTATCTTCTTGCTATAAAAAAGATGCTTAAAGACGAATTAAAATTACCCAACGTGCCAAATGTTTATCCGGCAGTAGCTATTTGCTACATGGAGAAAAAAGTTGGCAATGGTTTGTTTGCTATGGAAGACATTAAAAAAGGTGATATTATCGCGGAGTATGTAGGAGAATATAAATATAGTGTTAATGGTGTAAAACCTGAGTCTACCGATTACAGTGCCATCGCAGATAATAGTCCTGATACTTTCACAATAATTGATGCAAAATATCAAGGAAGTGCTGCACGTTTTGCCCAATATCTTTTAACAGAAGAGGCATTATCAGCTTATGGTTATGAATGGCTGGATAAGTCTAATCCAAAAAAAGAATTAAAAAATGATATTGCTATTGCTAATTCTGCCTTAATGTTGACTGGTACAAACACGGATAAACGCTTAGTGTTGTATGCGACAAAAAACATTAATGCTTTTGAGCAAATAGGATTTGATTATGGTGTTTTGTATGGATATGGTTCTCCAGGTGATCCATGGGCAGAAGATCCTTGTTTGTTTCGTAAAAACGGGGAGGTTGTGCCTGAACAAACTTATCAAATAGCAAGAAGAGGGCTCATATTTAGAGATAAAATTTCTGTTGATAATACTGCTACCGTCAAGCCTATGTTTATGAACAATGAAACACTAGAGTATGTTGATAAAAATGTTTCTCTTACTATAGGAAATTATAAAATAATTCCCGTATCAAGTATTGTATCTACAATATATAAAAATGCTTACGTATCACCATTAATTGTTATTGTCGATAATGAGGAATGGACTAATAAAACATCTAGTCCGAAATCTAGATTGGCGATTATGGGTTATTTCATTATTGATGAAGAAAATTTAAATAAAATTTTTGCCATAAAAAAGCATGGGATTTCTGGCGTAAATTCAAAGGATATTGACGATGTCATATCTTCTCTTAAAAAAGACAATTATGGTAAGAACAATGATGGTGTTATGAAAGAAGAAGTTTAATATCAGCAAGCTAATTTGATTCCGAAACCTTTGCTTCTGCCAGCTCTATTGATTGAGCGGATTGTTTTTTTTTGTTTAACTCATGATAAGCAATTAAAAGGGCGCTAGGAATAATTAAACCTGCCCCTATAATTGTAGGTATTTCAATCACTTCATTAAATAACAGGTAACCCGTTGTAATTGAAATAAGAAGTTCTATATATTTATATGGCGCAACTGATGAGATTTCTGTTGCGTTTGCAGCTTTTAGTATGCAGTACAAGATAGATGCTCCGCCAGCGCCTATGATGAATAAATAGCATAGTTCTGTATAACTCATTTGTTTCCATACTAATAGTGCTGGAATAAAGCTAATTATTGATGTTCCAAGGCAAAAATAAAATAAAAGAGAAAAAAGGTTTTCTGTGGCTAACATTTTTTTGTTTAAAACATCGCTCATAGCAAATAATACTGCGCCTAAAAATAAAAATACGACTCCTGGATGAAAAAATAAGATTTCAGATGTTTTTGCCAGTGCGTTTTTTTCAAAGCAAGCAATTACTACAACTCCAATGAAACCCATGCCAACTGCGAGCTGTCTTTTCCAGTCGGATTTTTCTCCTAAAAACAAATAGGCCAAAGGTAAGACCAGAATAGGACAGGCGAATGATATAGTTGTGATAGAGGGGAGACTGGTTTGGCTTACTCCGCAAATCCAACATGCTATGGCGCCAAAACCAATTAGTATTCTTAACAAATGCCACGATTTTTTTTTAATAACAAAAGAAGATTTTCCCTTATACAGTAGTAATGGAAAAAGTATTAGAGTTCCAAAAAAAAAACGAAAAAATGCAATTTGCATAGCTGGCAAATTATTTCCCACTAAACGAATGGATGTATCGCCCAAATTGCTAAAAAAGCTAGCGCATACTATCCAAAAGATCCCCTGAGAGAGACCCTTGCTATTCACCCATTTCTTTACGGTGTTTGAATTCATGTTTTGTGGCCTCATCATTCTTTGGTTTTTTTGAAGGCCGGATGCTAGCAAAAATTATTAGCTTTATCTATTGATAAATAACAAATCAAAAATCTTATGTCCCTGTTTTTTCCCACGTTGTTCGAATTTAGTCGATATGCGATCCGTTAAAAAACGTAAAGATTCAGGAGGTTCCAGCATTGCAAAAGCCGGATTGGTTTTTAGTACAGCAAGAATATTCTTGGCATAATCTTCCCAGTCGGTTGCAATATGTAATACTCCCTTTGATTTTAATTTTTTTTGTAGTAGCGCCATAAATTTTGGTTGGATCAAGCGTCTTTTATGATGACGATTTTTGGGCCAAGGGTCAGGAAAAAAAATTAAAACCTGATTCAGGCTATTGTCAGGAATACATTGCTCTAAAACTATAACTGCATCTTCATTGAAAATGCGTATATTGTTCAATGGTTGCGTCTTTAATTGTGCCAGTAAAGCGACAATCCCTGGTTGGTGTACTTCAATTCCAATGAAATTTTGTTCTGGATATTTTTTTGCGGAATTGAAGAGTGTTAATCCCATGCCGAAACCAATTTCTAAGACTAGTGGCGCGTTACGGTTAAAAATTTTTTCTGAAGATATTTTTCCAGATGTTGAGTTTAAGCCATAAATTTTCCACGCTTCATCAAATATTTTTTGCTTGTTTGGTGCTAAGCGTCTTTGTCTTATGACGAAGCTGCGGATGGGTTTATTAATTTTATTCATATGAGTTAAAACCTTTTAAATTTACTTGCCTACTGGCAATGATATAAGGATAATAAAAACTATTCTACATGCGGGCGTGGTTTAATGGTAGAACTGAAGCTTCCCAAGCTTTAAACGTGGGTTCGATTCCCATCGCCCGCTCCAACGCTTAAATTTTAGGACAATTATAATGAAAAAACTAATAAAAATAATACTAATGCTAATTTTAGCAATTGCTGTTTTTGCAGGTGGCATAATAGCCTTTTATGTTAGCAGAGTTGATCAAGGCATGATTAAGAATGAAATTGCGCGAGTGGTGCATGACAAGACTGGAGGGAAGTTGACGATAAATGGTAGTATCCAGTGGACATTGTTTCCGTGGTTTGGACTCAAATTACATGATGTTGTTTTAGAAAACATTACTGGTTTATCTACGGGTAAATTTGCTAAGGCAGGCGAAGTTGGTTTTAGCGTCGAATTATTACCTCTTATTAAAAATGCTTTTAATTTAGCAAATATTACCATTGCTGATGTTAGCATCGAAAATGGACAGATATTTTGGCAAAAACAACAAACAAATAAAAAAATTGAGATCAATAAGCTGAATTTGCACTGTAAAAATATTAACTTCAATAAGCCTTTTGATGTAAAGACTGATTTTTATCTACAAAATCCAGGTTCTATTTTAAACGGTCAAGTTAATGCAAATGCAAGTATAAAGTTAGATGTGGTCAATAAGTTATACGTATTAAACAATTTACAGGTGAATGGAAAATTGGCAGATAAGCCGATCGATTTTAGTGCCAAGACAAATGTTACTATTGATTTAAAAAAACAAACGCTTGTTAGTGAGGATTTTAAGTTACAAATTGCTAATACAGTAGCAACTGGCTCATTACGTGGTAATAATATTTTAGATACTCCAAAGCTAAATTTAAAACTAGTTTTAAATAATGTAGAAGTGCGGCCGTTATTAGTAAATGTTGCTGAATATGATAAGTTTAGTGGCGCTCTTACCTTGAATACAAATATTACTATGCATGGTGCGACTGGCGAGGCGATGCTTGGTAGCTTAAGCGGCAGCGGTAGTGTTTTAATTACTAATGGTTCATATAGAGGTATAGATGTTCCATATCAAGTAAGACGTGCAAGTGCAATAATAAATCAAAAAGCAATGCCACAAGAGACCCAGCCATCGCATACTGATTTTGATCGCTTAACAGCAAGTTTCCAGATTAGTAATAGTTGGTTGAATACGAATGATCTTTTAATTCAAGCGCCTGATTATAAAGTAACAGGGCAGGGTGGCGCTAATATTGTATCCGAGCAGCTTGATTTGCGGCTGAATGCTTACAGTACTCATGATGATAACTTTTTTGTGCCAATTAAAGTCACCGGCTCTTTTACCAACTCATCAATTAAGCCTGATATGGCAGTTTTGCTGAAGAAAATGGTTGTAAAAGAAATTGGCAAGCAATTACAAAAACTCAACGTTCCGCAAAAGATACTTGATGCATTGCCACTGGATAAATTGTTTCATTAATGTGTTAATGTACAATTAGAAACGATTGGCGTCCGGGTGTGATTTTTTTTAGATCGCATGGATTTGTGCCGGTAATTTTTACAAAAGTGCTTTGTAGTTCGCTTTGTGCACCGTTATATTCGGCGCTAGCGGTAACACGATAAAAAGTCGCATGACAACCATCACCGCTAGTGATTTTATCAATTTCAATCCCGGTTATTTTTCCGTCAATAATCTCTTGTTCAAGGTGTTCTAAATTTTTTTCGGCCTTATAAAACGCGAGCACTTTGTCCTTGGAATAGCCACTCATTTTAGTTTCGAGCAAACTAGTATTTAAAAGACTGAGCGCAAGAAAACTTATAACCAATATAAATAGCATTGTAACCACTAATATCATGCCTTTTTCTAATATATGTTTCGTAGTTTTATATAAATTTTCCATTGTTTTGATGCTAGGAATTTATTTTGCGGTGTAAGAATAATCATGACGCTCAAGACTTTACTCCATAAGCCACGATTGGTTATTTCAGCTGCTTTTAAGTGTTCAGTGACCTTGCCTTGTCTTTGCGTATCAACCCCATAAATAATTTGCATATTGCTAATTTCTGGAATTAATTCTTGTTTTTCTCCGCTATTAATTAAAAAATACAAACTATAAATTGGTTTGTTTTTTGGGGCGGGGTAGCTAACTTTACTGATAAAAAAGGCAATTCTTTCTACTCGAGCCAAGTAAGTTTTGTTTGCTGAATAGGGGTGGCGTGTTTCATTTTTAAATTTAATGGTTTTACTCTTGTCGCTTTCGGCAATAAACAAATCAGCATTTTTACAGTCAGAAAGCAACAAAAATCGATTGCCTTCAGTTGCTGGATTTTTTTCAACTTCAATCGAAGTTCCATGGCCGGCAATATTTGTAACATTTGTAATATCAGAGTTAGCTTTGGTAATAACAACAACATCAGTACCCGAAATAATTTTTTGCTTTGCTAAATAAGATAGGTTTTGTGCGCTATTACTATCGTAGCCATGAATAACATCTTCTGTGGTAAAGTTTATGTTAGTGTGATTGGTTAATTCAAGCTCAGAAATTCTTCGACAACCTGCAAAGCCTGCTTGCATTATAGTGTGAGGTAGAAAGAAATTGGTAAATCGAATATTTTCACTAAGGCTGGTTATTTTGCTTTGTGTTTTATAAATCTTTTTAGCACTCAAATAATTTTGCAATATAACTCCAAACAGCACCAAGCCTATAGCCGAAGCAAGCAGTGTCTCGAGCAATGTAAATCCTGCGCAAGAATTTCTTCGATTTTTTGTTTTTAAGTGCATAACATTACAAACATCGTTTGATATCACTTTTATGTTTTCTGCCCCAACAAATTATTATTTTTCCATCTTCATATTTACATTCACCATGGGGTAATAATTTCTCACACTCCTTGCTCCATGTTGAATAATCGATAACCCCAACTTTTTGCTGTTCAGACAATATTATCAATTGTGAAGTTGCAAGTGCGTGCCAATAAGCATTTTCGGTGCGTTTGAGCGAGTTAATGTATAAACCAGCGATTCCGAGCAACCCAACAGTTAAAATAAAAGCTGCAATTAACACTTCAATCAAACTAAAACCATATGTGTTTAGTTGCTTATTCATAAATAGAAAACAAAAAAGGCGCCGTAGCGCCTTTTTTACTACGATGTATTTGCTACAATTTTAGGTCTTGTAAGTACCGTGTAAAGTGTTGTCCAACTTCTTGATGCTGCATTCCATATTCAACTGTTGCCTTGAGATAGCCTATTTTGCTACCACAATCATAACGCTTACCATGAAATACGTGGCCATAGACATCCTGTTCCGCAATCAATTTATCGATACCATCAGTCAATTGAATCTCACCAATTGCTCCGATATTCGCATTTTCAAGAAAATGAAAAATACGCGGAGTTAAAATATAGCGGCCAATAGACGCAAAATCAGAAGGTGCATCTTTGGCTTTTGGTTTTTCAATAATGGTTGTAACCTTAGCAAAATCGCCTGATTTTAAATCAGTATTGTTTAAGCCTACAATACCGTATTTTTCCGTTTCGGATTTAGTTACAGGTTGAATTGCTAAAACACTGCTGTTTACTTTAGAATAAACATCGATCATTTGTTCTAAACATGTTTTTCCATCGCTATTTATTAAATCATCTGCTAGCAATATGGCAAAAGGTTCATCTCCGATAATATCTTTAGCACATAAAACTGCATGTCCCAAACCTAGTGGGTTCTGTTGTCTAATATAAACGCAGGAAATTCCAGCGGGTAAAATATTGCGCACAACTTCGAGCCATTCATTTTTTCCGGCTTCAGCTAATTTGGCTTCTAATTCAAAATTAGAATCAAAATGATTTTCGATGGCATGCTTGCTTGAACTGGTAACAAAAACCAATTGGGTGATGCCAGCAGCTACCGCTTCTTCTGCAGCATATTGAATTAATGGTTTATCTACAATTGGTAACATTTCTTTTGGATTGGCTTTTGTTACTGGCAAAAATCTAGTCCCAAGTCCTGCCACCGGAAACACTGCTTTGCGAATTTTTGTGATCATTTTTCCTTATTCTCCTTAAAAAAATCGCGTTAAAAGTATCATAAAAATTAAAAGGTAACAATCGAATACAATTAACACAAAAATTTTTGTAAAAAAACAAAAAGCATTTACAATGCTCCATATGTCAATTAAAGCAGCATTTTATATATTAGCCGAATCAACACTCAAAGCACGAGATTTGTATGCTTGTCGTATCATTGAAAAAGCATATTCCAATGATAAAACGATTTATGTACATACTGCTAGTGCGATAGAGGCGCAAAGCTTCGATACGCAGCTTTGGACTTTTCGCGATATTAGTTTTGTTCCCCACGAAATTTATAATCAAGGTTTGAATTCTGAGGCGCCAGTTTTAATAGGTTATAGTGCTGCGGTACCTGCTGGGGAAAAAGATATATTAATTAATCTTGCCCCTGAAATACCCTTATTCTATCAGCAATTTAATCATATCATCGAAATTGTACCTGATGATGACAATTTAAAAGCCGCAGCCCGTAAAAAATATCAAATTTACCAAAATAGCGGCTATGAAATGGAAACATTTAATATTAAATAAATATATGAAAAACAACACATACGAGCCACACGCAATTGAACAAACCTGGTACCAAAAATGGGAGCAAAATAATTATTTTGCTCCCAGTGGCCACGGTGACCCATATTGCATTGTTATTCCGCCACCAAATGTAACGGGTACCTTACATATGGGTCACGGTTTTCAACAAAGCATTATGGATGTGTTAATTCGCTATCACCGTATGTGTGGCAACAACACTTTGTGGCAACTTGGTACCGATCATGCTGGTATTGCCACACAAATGGTGGTGGAAAATTTATTACGTGTTGAAGGAACAAACCGCCATATATTGGGTCGTGAAAATTTTGTAAAACGAATTTGGGATTGGAAAAAATACTCTGGCGATACGATTGCCAGGCAAGAACGGCGACTAGGAATTTCTGGCGATTGGATCCGAGAAAAATTTACGCTTGATCCAAGTTTGGCACAAGCAGTGCAACATGTGTTTATTAGCCTCTATGAAGAAGGTTTGATTTATCGTGGCAAACGCTTAGTCAATTGGGATCCCGTTTTAAATACTGCAATTTCTGATCTTGAAGTAATTAGCGAAGATTGTGAAGGATCACTTTGGCATATTCGTTATCCCATTGTAGGTAGCGGCGAAAGCTTGGTAGTTGCAACTACTCGACCTGAAACGATGCTTGGTGATACTGCTGTGGCTGTACATCCAGAAGATTTGCGTTATCAACATTTGATTGGCAAACAAATCATGTTGCCGCTTACCGATCGTTTGATTCCAATTATTGCAGATAGCTATGTTGATAAAGAGTTTGGTACCGGTTGTGTCAAAATTACTCCAGCTCACGATTTTAATGATTACGCGTTGGGTCAGCGTCATAATTTGCCGCTCATTAATATTTTTACGCCAGATGCACGCATCAATGAAAATGCGCCTAAAATCTACCAAAATTTAGATCGTTTTGTAGCGCGCGAAAAAATTCTGGAAGATTTAAAATTCGCTGGATTATTAATTAAAACAGAAAAACATCAATTAAAGATTCCCAAAGGCGATCGTAGCGGTGCAATTGTTGAGCCGTATTTGACCGATCAATGGTTTGTTAAGGCAAGTGAATTAGCAAAACCAGCAATCGAAGCGGTAAAACAAGGTAAAATCAAATTTGTTCCAGAAAATTGGAGCAAAATCTATTTTCAGTGGCTCGAAAATATTGACGATTGGTGCATTAGTCGCCAACTTTGGTGGGGACATAGAATTCCGGCTTGGAGTGATAAAGAAAACAATATCTACGTTGGGTCGAGTGAAGATGAAGTCCGCACCAAATACAAGCTTGGTGATATTACCCTCAAACAAGATGAAGATGTTTTGGACACTTGGTTTTCTTCGGCTCTTTGGCCATTTTCAACTTTGGGTTGGCCTGAGCACACAGCCGATTTTAAAACCTTTTATCCAACCGCAGTACTAGTTACTGGCTTTGATATTATTTTTTTCTGGGTTGCACGGATGGTAATGATGGGGCTAAAATTTACGGGTGAAGTGCCATTCAAAGAAGTTTACATTACTGGATTGATCCGTGATAGCCACGGCCATAAAATGTCGAAATCCAAAGGTAATGTTTTAGATCCGGTTGATTTGATCGATGGTATTACGCTCGATGAGCTAATCAAAAAGCGCACCAGTGGTTTAATGCAACAACATCTATCAAAAGAAATCGAACAGCAAACGCGTACTGATTTTCCAAATGGTATTGCAAGTTTTGGCGCTGATGCTTTGCGTTTTACTTTTTGCGCTCTTGCTACTACCGGTCGTGATATTAATTTTGATATTGCGCGCCTCGAAGGTTATCGAAATTTTTGTACCAAGCTTTGGAATGCTGCGCGTTTTGTTTTGATGCAACTGGAAAACTTTGATTACAGTAACAATGAAGTGGAATTTAGTTTGGCTGATCGCTGGGTTCAATCAGAACTCCAAAATACTTTGAAGATAGTTGCAACTGAATTTAAAAACTATCGGTTTGATTTAATAACTCAAGCTATTTATGAGTTTACCTGGCATCAATTTTGCGATTGGTATTTAGAGCTGGCAAAACCAATTCTGAATTCTGATCAATTTAGTGCTGCGGCAAAACAAGGTACCCGCAAAACTTTGCTTGGTATACTTGAGGCGATCTTACGTATTATTCACCCATTTATGCCATTTATCACCGAAGAAATTTGGCAGGCAGTTGCACAGAAAATGAATATCAATACGCCAACCATAATGCTGCAAAAATATCCAGAATTTACTGCCGCAAAAATTGATAATGTAGCAACTTCTGAAATTGAATGGCTCAAAAAAATTATTTTGGCAATTCGTAATATTCGTGGCGAAATGAATATCTCACCCGCAAAACCTCTGCCGTTGTTATTAAATAAAGGAACCAAAGCTGACAAAGAGCGTATTGAACGACACTCTCAATATTTAAAAACCTTGGCTAGGCTTGAATCAATTGGTTGGATAGCCGATGAGAAAATTCCTTTGACCTCTACAGCCTTAGTTGATGAACTTGAATTACATATTGCACTTGCTGATTTGATTGATATCAAAGTCGAGATTGCTCGTCTGAATAAAGAAATTGGCAAATTAAAAATTGATATTGAGCGTGCTGAAGTAAAATTAAGCAATGCTAACTACACTGCAAAAGCTCCAGCCGATGTTGTTGCTAAAGAGCGTCTGAAATTAACAGAAAATCAAAATACCTTACAAAAGCTCCAAGCGCGGTTTGAGAAATTGCAACAAGGATAATGTAGGGGTAGATACTGCTGGTTGTCAATATGTGTAAATTTTCACGTTTTGCCAAAATATGTTTACTGGTCAGTTACAACAGGAAGTAACGTTCTTGTGGCGCCAAGTGGCGGCACATCACCAGTGACAACTTGCTGTTGTTGATTTTCCATCCCTTGTTGAAGCGTTGTAGCATTGTCGCCAATCTGTTGCAGCTGTAACTGCGAAGGAGTATTGGTTGCAACAACAGGTATTGGTAAAGCTTGGGGATTTACTGGAAGAGGGGGGTGGAGGGGTTGAAGCGGATAAGCATTGGTTGTAGCAGTTGCGGTTGCAACAACATTTGTTGGTAAAGCTTGAGGATCTGCTAAGGATGGTTGTCTCCCCAACCATGATGACAAAGAAAACCATGAGGAACTAGCCTGCTTCTCTTTTGCTATATCTTGCTGTCTTTGCGTTGCTACGCCATATAATCTCTCAAGAATAGTGTTAAGCGAATCTGCTGCTTGTTGTAAATCTGTTATTTCGGTAATTTCAATTTCATGTTGCCATAACCAGTCTAAAACTGCCGCAGCACCATCTTGTGTCAAAACAAGATGATCCAGGCGAATGACATTAATGCCGTCTCCCATATAATGCACAATCTCATCCAGAAATCTTCCGTCACCAATTGGTTCACCACCTAGGTCTAAAGTCACGTCGTGTCCACGCAGCGCTTGCCATAAACGCTGAGCATTTATCCCATTTATCGTATCTTCACCACGCACTTGCACTGTTATAGCAAGTGAACTTGTGTGTCGTGATAATAGGACGTTTACGAAGCTTAAATCATATTCACTAACTACACCGTAAAATACAGCAGCATTAGTATTGGAATCAAATCTATTGGTAGCATAACTACAATGGCTATAGTTGATCACTAATAAATAAAATATAACTGTTAAAAAGCCGTTAAAAGGGTTTTTTGCCATTATTATTCCTTTTTTTCTTACTCTCAAAAATCAACACTTTAAAACGTAAATGTACTCTATTTTAGAGCTATAGGTTTGTCAACTGTCTGTATAAGGCCACATATTGCACTTTTGATGATCGCTATAGTTGGTTCTGTCGCAAATTTTGACATAACCAATTTTTTTATACTCACACTTCTGCCGGATGCGATTATCCAGCTAACGCATAAAATTGCTGCCAAATTGGCATATTAGCAGCACCAATGATTTGCCATTTTTTAAGCATGTGGTGTATCTCAACTCCAGCGATTGTAGCTTTTGCTAAAGCAAAAAAAATTAAAACCAAATTGTTCGCTAAAAATAGCTTATTCAACTTTTCTAGTGCTGTATTGTTTGCGCCGTTTTTATAATCGTTACTGTGTGTGGCAACCCACCCGAACCAATTGCTTTTTTGAAAAATCTCAGCGCTGTTTTGCGATTATGTTTAGTTAAAAACATAAAACCAACAGTATCTCCTTCTTTCTGGGATTGTTAATGGATCAACCATGAAAAAATTAAAATACCAGCAATTTCTATGGTTTTTTTTATACAAATGATGCTTGCTTGGTGTAAAACATCATGATATTTTAGCGCACGGTATAGGCACGTAGCTCAGGGGTAGAGCATCACCTTGACATGGTGGGGGTCGATGGTTCGAAACCATTCGTGCCTACCAAATATATTATAAGAAGTAGAATTTTATGATAAAAATCACACTTCCAGATGGCAAACAATTAGAATTTGCGAAACCAGTAACGGTGCAAGGAGTTGCGGCTGCGATTGGCGCTGGGCTTGCAAAAGCCGCTATTGCCGGAAAAGTTGATGGTAAAGCAGTAGATCTTTCTTATCCAGTTGAAACAGATGCTGCAGTTACAATCCTGACAGCAAAAAACCCTGAAGGTCTCGAAATTCTGCGTCATTCAGCTGCGCATTTGCTTGCGCAAGCTGTTTGTGAATTGTTTCCTGGCGCTTATCCAACCATTGGGCCGGCGATTGAAGATGGGTTTTATCATGATTTTTATTATCCAAAAGGATTCTCTGAAGAGGATTTAATAAAAATTGAAGCCAGGATGCATGAACTTGCACAAGCTGACATTAAGATTGAGCGTAGTATTAAAAAACGTATTGATGCGATTTCTTTTTTTAAAAATCGTAACGAAAATTACAAAGTCCAAATAATCGAAGAAATTCCTGAAGATGAAGTTTCTTTTTATAGCCAAGGAAACTTTACTAATGTTTGTCGTGGTCCCCATGTTCCGAGTACTGGTTGTTTACGCGCTTTTAAATTAACCAAACTTGCCGGTGCATATTGGCGTGGTGATTCGCATAATGAAATGTTACCGCGTATTTATGGCGTTGTCTTGGCAACACAAAAAGAATTGGATGATTATTTGGCAAAGCTAGAAAAGGCCAAACAAAATGACCATCGGCTGGTTGGTAAAAAAATGGATTTATTTCATTTGCAAGAAGAAGCTCCCGGAATGGTTTTTTGGCATCCGAATGGGTGGGCGATTTATTCAGCAATTAAGCGTTATTTAGCTGCAAAGTTTATAGAATTTGGTTACCTGGAAATTAATACACCGCAACTACTTGATCGTAGTTTGTGGGAAAGATCTGGGCATTGGGAAAAATTCAAAGAGAATATGTTCATTACGGAGTCAGAGAATCGTACCTATGCTATTAGACCGATGAGCTGTCCTGGTAGTATTCAGATATTTAAACAAGGTATAAAGAGTTATCGTGATTTACCAATAAGATTTGCTGAATTTGGTAATTGTTACCGTAACGAAGCTTCTGGTACTTTAAGTGGTATTATGCGAGTTCGTAGTTTTACGCAGGATGATGGCCATGTATTTTGTACTGAGGATCAAATTGGTGATGAATGTTTAGCTTGTATTGATCAATTGGTAAGTGTTTATGCAGATTTTGGATTCAAAGATATTGTGGTTCGCTTGGCAACACGCCCTGAAAAGCGTATCGGTAGTGATGAGGTTTGGGATAAAGCAGAAAAGGCTTTGGCTGATGTTCTGAATGGTAAGAACATAAAATGGGAGTTTGCAGCAGGGGAAGGCGCGTTTTACGGCCCAAAAATAGAATTCTCTTTGCGCGATTGTCTTGGCAGAGTTTGGCAATGTGGAACTTTGCAAGTTGATTTTTCTATGCCGGAGCGGTTAGGCGCCCATTATATTAACGAAGATGGCGATAAAAAAACTCCGGTAATGTTACACCGAGCTATGTTGGGTTCGCTTGAGCGTTTTATTGGAATTTTGTTAGAAGAGACTGGTGGCGATTTACCAGTATGGCTTGCGCCAGTCCAAGTCGTGGTAATAAATATCACTGATGCACAGATAGAATATGTTAAAGTTATTACGCAAAAATTGCGTGATAAAGGTGTACGGGCAAATTATGACTTGAGAAATGAGAAGATCGGCTTTAAAATTCGCGAGCATTCGATTGCCAGAGTGCCATATATGTTAGTGGTTGGTAATCGTGAAGTTGAAACTAGTACTGTTACAGTACGTACTCGTGAGGCACAAGATTTAGGCCAGATGACAATTGAAGAAGTACTTGCAAAATATATAAAATAAAGATTAAATGAGGTTTTACAAAACAAGAGGGGGGGTCTATCAGTTTACATCACAGTTCACGTCGTGGCTCAAATAGCGCGGTTAAAAGAGCCAGGGTAAACCATCAAATTAGTTCGCGCGAAGTGCGCCTTATTGATAAAGATGGTGGTCAAGTTGGTATTGTGAGTTCGCAAGAGGCTTTGCAAAAAGCACAAGAGGCTAATTTAGATTTAGTGGAGATAGCTCCACAATCAACTCCTCCAGTTTGTCGTATAATGGATTTTGGAAAATATTTGTTTGAGCAACGTAAGCGTCTCAAGAAGAAATCCAAACAAATACAGGTAAAAGAAGTAAAAATGAGACCAGTTACTGATATTGGCGATTATTTAGTAAAAGTTCGCAAGGCCATTGTCTTTTTGCAGGAAGGAAATAAAGTTAAGTTTACCGTGCGGTTTCGTGGCCGTGAATTATCTTATCAGCAGCAGGGGATCGATATTTTACGTCGCGCAGAAAATGATATAAGGGAGCACGGAACAGTAGAGCAGACACCAAAGATGGAAGGGAAGCAGATGGTGATGATTGTAATACCAGGGAAACAGAAGAGTCTTTAATTTTTTGGAGAGTTGTTAATAATGCCTAAACTAAAAACAAATAGAAGTGCCGCTAAGAGATTTAAAAAAACAGCCAGCGGTAATTATAAACATCGTAGCGCTTTTCGTAATCATATTTTGACTAAAAAAAGCAGCAAGAGAAAAGCAACTCTTGCCTCAATGGCTATGGTAAGTAAGAGTGATCGTAAAGCAGTCAAGAATATGCTTGGTGATTAATTATATAATTTGGAGAGAGAGCAATGCCTAGAGTAAAACGCGGGGTTACAGCCCGGGCCCGTCATAAAAAAGTTCTTAAAAAAGCAAAAGGTTATTATGGTGCGCGCAGTAGAGTTTTCAGAACCGCCAAGCAAGCAGTAATCAAAGCTGGTCAGTATGCTTACATTGGTCGCAAACAACGTAAGCGTCAATTCCGTTCACTATGGATAATACGAGTCAATGCAGAAGTGAGAAAGCATGATATGTCGTATAGCAAGTTTATAGCTGGTTTAAAGCTAGCTAAAATCGAGGTTGATCGTAAGATTCTTGCTGATATTGCAGTCCATGACAAAAATGCTTTTGCTGCTATTGTTGCAAAGGTCAAATCCGCAATTGCAAAGTAAAACAAATTCTTTCAATATACAGACATGCCTCACCATCCCAGCCAAGACCTGCGCTTTTTGCGGGTCGCAGGGCAGGGTAGTGTTAGAAGTCGAGTATGTGATATTTATATGGATGTATGAACCGAGTTGGCGTTGTTTTATGTGAGGCGTAGGGCTGGGTTCATAATACCACATGCGAGTCGCCTTATTACAACTCTGTGCTCAAAAAAATTACGGACACCGCCGTTTTAAAAATCATAACTCATAAAAACCATATAACTAGCCTGATTGTAAAATGATGATCGTAAAAACAACAAATACCAATGAATCAAAAAACAGAACCAAAAAATGCCTTGTGAATAAACACGTTGAAGAACAGTACCAACCTACCCCTTGTAACATGCCTTGTTTAAGTGCGGCCTCGAAAAAAAACAATCAATATGTCCAAGTTTTTTTGTGGTAGTGATAAAAAATAGCTTAAAAATTCCTTGTCTTTATATACCAAAACAATAAAGTATGCATCCCCCGCTGTTAAAAAAAGAAAAGGATTTTATTTGTGAAAAAAGTTAAGAAAATAAACATAAAAAGTTTGACATTTCTTTTGTCTATATTTTTTGTTGCTAATGCTAATGGTTATTCTGATACCACAAGTGCAAGTGAGAAAAATAATTATCAACCTTATATTCAACTTGGTGGCACCGGGTTTTTTCATATACAAGAATCTAATGCAGCAGCGATTGCTGATTTATTCGTCCCTCTTTGGCAGAAAGACTTTTCCAATTTGGTTTTTACTGATATTAGAATAAACGATCGTAGTGGAACACCTTTTGAAGGGACTGTTCATTTGGGTTATCGTCATTTATTTTCAGATGAGCAACAAATGTTTGGAGTGTATGGTGCTTGGGATCGCAAAAAAACATTATATGACAGTTATTTTAATCAGATTACCGTAGGGGCTGAATATTGGAACCAGAGTTGGTTTGTGGGTGGAAATGTTTATAAACCCATTGGCGATACCAGCAAACTACTGAATCAACAAATAACTAGTGTTCCTGTGCCTCCATTTGATAACCAACAGATAACGGTCGACAAGTTGCATGAAAAAGCAATGCCTGGTGCTGATGCTGAAGTGGGTTATGAATTTATAGAAGGGCTGGTCGGTTATGTTGGTGGCTATTATTTTGGTGCCAGTGGAGTAGATACTATTTGTGGGCCAAGGGCAAGATTGACATACGATTGGTCTTTAGATGATGGAAGAATTCTAGGAATATTTGATAAGGTTGGTTTAGAAGCCGGGGTGCAAAGAGACACGCCTAGAGGCATAACCGGGTATTTAAGCGCCAACGTTAGAGTCGGCTGGCTATTTGATAAGAAATCGGAATTGCGTGGCCTTTCTCGTCATATGATTGATCCTGTTCGTAGAGATATAGACGTTATTTCCCAAGAAGAATCATCGCCCGAGCAAGAAGCAATAGATCTTTCTAATTATACTGTTTGTAGTGCAAAGGGAGATTCTGATAAGTGTTACCGAAAGATAACAAACAGGTACCCAATTAGTCCTGATAAAGTAGAGAGCTTACACCAATATGTAGATAAACGAATTACAGGTAATGCAAAATAAACTCAAACCAACCCTTAAAACAATCTTTCAATATACAGAAATGCTTTACCAAGCCCTGTAATCAGCAAATAGCGTGGGTTATAAGTTAAAGAGCGTAATAACCCACAGAAAAGAAATTCTATGATTTTCGAAAAACTTTGCCATTAAAATCTTGAATTACAAAAGAGTCTTCCTTGTAATCCTCTTTGCAGTCGCATATAAAGGTCTCCTCTCCTGCCATTAAGTTTATGCTTCCTGCCTCCATACCGTAAAAAACACAAGCACCAGGGGTTTTTTGTAGATGGCTAATATCTGTCTCACTAAAGTAATCAGGGTTTTTTACTGTAATTACAGTGTGGCAATATTTACCACCATTAATACAATTAATTTCTGTTTGATTAAGGTTTGATATGGAATTACTCATATTCTAATTTCTCCGAAAAAAGTTATAATCAAAAAATCTTCCTGAAACAAATTAAACTAATCTCTAATTCGAAATACCACGGTTTTTATCACAATTATAAAACATGTCCAAATTAACATAGCATAATAACATTTTTTGTTGTTTTCTTATTATTTTTTGTTATCTTATGTTATCTTATTTGCATGCCCAAACAAGAACGGTTAAGCTTGTTCCATGAATTCACCTTTAACTTTAACTAACTTAGATCAAATTATTGCAGAAGCTATTGGCGTAATAAATAATGTGCCTGACCTTCATGCCATCGAACAAACTCGCAGTCAATATTTGGGCAAAAAAGGCAAGCTGACCGATCTTTTAAAAAACTTGGGTACGCTAGATCCAAAAGAGCGTCCTGCCGCTGGTCAAGCCATCAATTTAGCAAAAGAAAAATTAATTGCGGCAATTGAAGAACGACGCCAATATTTACAGACGAGCGAGCTCGAAAAGAATTTGGCGCTTGAAACTATCGATATTACTTTGCCACCACGCGGTCAAGTGCCAGGCACTCTTCATCCAGTAACCAAAGTCCAGAAAATGTTTGAGAAGTTTTTTCTCGATATGGGCTTTTCGGTGGTTGAAGGTCCAGAAATCGAAACTGAATTTTATAATTTCACTGCCTTAAATATTCCACCGCATCATCCAGCGCGTGCGATGCACGATACCTTTTATTTTGCCGATGGTACGATGTTACGTTCGCAGACCTCTCCGGTTCAGATTCGTGCGATGCAAAAAATGCAGCCGCCAATCCGCATTGTTTGTCCGGGCAGAGTTTTTCGTTGTGATAACGATGCAACACATGCTCCGATGTTTCATCAAATGGAGATGTTGATTGTTGATGAAAATGTAAATTTGGCAAATTTGAAATGGATAATAAGCAAGTTTATTGAGTATTTTTTTAAAGAAAAAATTGAGTATAGATTTAGGCCATCTTATTTTCCATTTACTTCATTATCAGCGGAAGTTGATCTTAAGTGGGAGGTAGGGGATTCATGGCGTTGGTTAGAGCTCGGTGGTTGCGGGGTGGTACATCCGAACGTGTTACGTGCTGGAGGAATTGATCCCAAGCATTTCCAGGGGTTGGCATTTGGTTTTGGAATTGATCGCTTGGCCATGGTTTACTATGGTATAAAAGACATTAGAATGCTTTTTGAAAATGATTTGCAATTTTTACAGCAGTTTTAGAAGAAATATATGAAATTTAGTAAAGCTTGGCTCAATGAATTAATTGACTTTGAAATCGACGCAGCGAAATTGGCTGAGCAGTTGACTATGGTTGGTCTGGAAGTTGCTGAAGTAAAACCAGTCGCTGGAGATTTTTCTGGTGTAGTGGTCGGTGAAATTCTAGAAGTTAATCCTCATCCAAATGCAGATAAGCTTACGGTTTGTCGAGTAAATATTGGAGAGACCGAACCTCGTACTATTGTTTGTGGTGCGGCAAATGTTCGACCAAAATTAAAAATTCCTGTAGCAGTAATTGGCGCACTTCTGCCGAATAATTTTAAAATTAAACAAGCAAAATTACGCGGGGTAGATTCATCAGGCATGATGTGCTCAGCAGTTGAATTGGGTTTGGCTGAAAGTTCATCAGGGTTGCTGGAATTATCAGCTGATGCGCCAATTGGTGCAAATTTGCGTCAATATTTAATTCTTGATGATGCGACAATTGAAATTGAATTAACAGCAGATCGTGGAGATTGTTTAAGCATTGTTGGCATTGCTCGAGAAGTAGCGGCAATTAATCGAATAAAACGTAAGCAATTAAAACAGTCGAGTTTTGCAACTCAAGGGCTTGCTTTGCCCGCAACTATAATAGCCAAGGAAGCTTGTTCTCATTATTGTGGCCGCGAGATTCGTGGCATTAATAATCATATTACTACGCCAATTTGGATTCTGGAGCGCCTGCGGCGTTCGGGTATAGGCGCTATTAATCCAGTGGTAGATGTAGCCAATTACGTAATGCTAGAGCTTGGACAACCACTACACGCATTTGATTTAGTAAAACTAGATAAAAAAATAGAAGTTCGTTATGCTGCCCAAGGAGAAGAGATAACATTGCTTGATGGCAACAAAATAGAATTAAACGATAAGACTTTAGTGATTGCTGATAGTAGTAAAGTGCTTGCGGTCGCTGGAATTATGGGTGGTGTTGATTCCAGCATAACCAGTGATACGAATGATATTTTTCTTGAAAGCGCATTTTTTGCTCCAGAAAAGATGGCTGGTGTGGCACGTGGTTATGGTTTACAAACTGATGCTTCTTATCGCTATGAGAGGGGAGTTGATTATAAGCTGCAACTGCAGGCATTAGATCGCGTGACTGCTTTATTATTAGAAATTGTTGGTGGTAAACCAAGCGATGCTCTAGAAGTAATTATTGAAGAAAATATGCCACGTTCTAAGCCCTTGCATTTACATCGCAACAATATCGAAAAAGTTTTGGGAATAGTTATTGCTGATGAAGATATATTTGGCATTTTAACGCATTTAGAAATGCAGGTTGAATTGATAGCTGATGGTTGGCAGGTGACAGTACCGAGTTGGCGTTTTGATCTTGGAATTGAAGAAGATTTGATTGAAGAGGTCGCACGTATTTATGGGTATCATCGTATTCCGGAACAAAAAATTGTTACTGAATTAATGACGTCACGTCTTGAAACAACTAACGCAAAAAAAGATCGTCTTTACGAGCTAATGGCAGATTTGGGATATCACGAAGCAATCACTTTTAGTTTTACTGATGCCAAACTTCAAGCCTTGCTCGATCCTGAACACTCTGCATTGCCTTTGGTTAATCCTATTTCTCCTGAGCTTGCAGTAATGCGTACGACATTGTGGCCAGGATTAATTAATGCGGCTAAATATAATTTTCATCGTCAACAGCAACGAGTGCGTTTTTTTGAAATTGGTTTGCGGTTTTTGCAACAGGGGGATTCTTTGCAGCAACTACCAACTCTTGCTGGGATTGTGATGGGAGATGTGTGTCCCGAACAATGGGGAATAAAGCAAAAGGAGCAGGCAGATTTTTTTGACGTAAAAAATGATATTGTTGCCATTTTTAGATCATTTGGCTGTGACAGAGGTATTGAGTATTTACCAACATCTCATCCGGCTCTTCATCCTAAGCGTTCGGCACAAATTTGTGTGGCAAATGTCGTTATAGGATTTGTTGGTGAAATTCATCCAAAAATTAAACAGGAGCTTGATTTATCCAAGCACATTTATTTATTCGAGATAGATTTAACAAATTTAATCAATATAACCAATGAATTTAAGAAGACTTTTAATGAATTTTCTAGATTTCCAAAAATTCAAAGAGATATTGCCATAGTAGTGAACAAAGAAATAACATGGCAAGAAATTAGGCAAAAAATTATAGACATTTCTGGGGAATTACTACACAATATTGAATTATTTGATATTTATCACGGAGAAGGTGTCGGTTCGGGTCAAAAAAGTTTGGCTATTCACTTGATTTTTCAAAGTGTTGTGCGTACCTTGGTCGATATTGAAATTGATGCGTTGATGAACAGAATAGTTTCTGTTTTAAAACAAACATTTGATGCAAATTTAAGAGGATAGGCTTATGGCATTAACAAAAGCTGAATTATCGGAGAATTTATTCAAAGTGTTGGGAATTAATAAACGCGAAGCTAAAGATTTAGTGGAAATATTTTTTGAAGAAATTAGGTCACTGCTTGAGCAGGGTCATCAGGCTCGATTGTCTGGTTTTGGTAATTTTAATTTACGTGATAAAAAAGAACGTCCCGGCAGAAATCCAAAAACTGGTAAAGATATTCCAATAACGCCTAGACGAGTTGTTACTTTCCGAGCTGGTCAAAAATTAAAAGCTAGAGTTGAGAAATATGCAGGATCAACAGTGCCTCAAGCCGAGTCTACAAGGTCGTAATCGCAGTAAAAATACCTCATTAGCTCTGCCAGAAATTCCAGATAAAATCTATTTCACTATAGGTGAAGTGAGTAAATTGTGCTTGCTTGAGCCTTATGTCTTGCGTTATTGGGAGCAAGAATTTCCGCAACTCAGTCCAACCAAAAGATGTGGTAATCGGCGTTATTATAAGCGTGACGAAATAATATTGATTCGACGGATTAAGGATTTGTTATATGAACAAGGTTTTACAATTGAAGGGGCCAGGCTTAAATTAGATAGCGACAAGAATGTTTCTGATTCTGTAGATGTAAAATCAACGGTTTTAATGAAAAATATTGTTACGCAATTGGAAAATGTACTGGTGGAGCTAGAACGAGATTGATGACGGGCTTGCAAAGAATAAAGAATAATGTTTATACAAACCGCGCATCTGGTGTGTCGCTCGCCGATATTGTTTTAGGGACGCCGTAAATACGTCCTTGTAGGCTCGCATTCGCCGTCCGTGGCTCTAGCGCCCTAAAACATACATCGGCTCGGACACACCGCTGCGCTGCAACGTTCTATATTTAAAGTTGTTTATTGGAAATATTAAAACAATAAATTCAGCCCGGAGGGCTAAATCCTGATAGCCCGGCCTAAGCTGCACGCTGTTTGTGCGGCGCAGGGCTGGGTGATGGGAACCCCGGGAAAGGCGTCCCCGTGATTCTAAGCCCTGAAAGGGCGTGATAATTTTTGGTTGAGGTTGTAGTATGTTGTTTTTGTAAGTTGAGACTCGGGGCGTGGCGCAGTCTGGTAGCGCACTTGCATGGGGTGCAAGGGGTCGTCGGTTCAAATCCGGCCGTCCCGACCATTTAAATTAAATAGTTATAATTTAATTGCTTTTTATGAAACCAATAATTTTATTTTTCTGTTTTCTTTTTAGTTTGTTTGCGGCAACCTCTACGTTTGCCGTTTGTCCTATTTGTACCTTTGCTGTTGGTGCCGGCATTGGCTTAGCCCAATATTTTGGTATCGATGATACTATTACCGGTATTTGGATTGGCGGATTAGTTGTTTCGTTGATTGCTTGGACGATAGCTTGGTGTAATAAAAAAAACATACATTTTCATGGGCGTAAGATTTCTGTAACCATTGTTTATTATTGCACTATTATCGTCCCTCTTTATATTTATGGAATGATAGGGCATATACTGAATAAAATGTGGGGTATGGATAAAATTTTACTTGGTATTATTATTGGAAGTGTTGTATTTTTTAGCGGTGTAATAACCAGTGACCAACTAAAAAAGAAAAATAATGATAAGGCTTATTTTCCATTTCAAAAAGTTGTGATCCCAGTGTTGCCATTAATCATTTTAAGTGTAATTTTTTATCATCTAACAAAATAGTTTTATTTAACTTGAGCAAAAAGTATGAATCAAAATGAAGTTACCAAAGACATTGAAACATTGGTTGCCAAATATGATGCTATGAAAAAGCGCGACAAAATGGATTTGTCGTGTGATCAGGATTTGACTGTTGCCATTATGAATTTGGTTGGAATTGAAGAGCACTTTTTTTTTACTGGAGCAAAAACTGGCAATAATGAGTATTTTGATTTGATTCTAGAAGTGCGCAATATGCGTAAAGAATTGTTGCAACGAGTTGTTAAGGATTACGAAGGGGAAGTGTGGTGCATTTCTAAACATTTATTAGCTGCAAGTTATCGCCTGATGGAAGTTGGTACCAAACAGCTTGATTTGGGCAATAAGCAAGAAGCCTATGATTTTTTCACCAAAGCCTACAAACTTTACTCGTTGTTTTGGGGCTTGCAAATGAAGCTAGTTCCCATAGGCGATATTAAAAAAATTGATGAACAGTCTCTCAACAAACATGATCAAAAACATGATAGTATTCTATCCAAGCTTGGTGTGTTGGTGCAAAAGGTGATCAATTGTTGTATTGAGTGAGTACCACTTATTAAAATAAATTTTTATAACATACAGAAATGCTTTACCAGCCTAATAAATCCAAGCTCCGGAGGAGAGAAATAAAACGTTTCTAAGAATAATAGGCTTCCTTGAAAAAATAAAATGTCGTTTTGTGTTTTCAAGGATAATACTAAAACGAGGACAATATGCTTGCAAATTCAAAAATTCTTGATGTTATTGCATGCCCAATTTGCAAAGGTAAGCTGTACTACGACAAAAGTGCGCAGGAACTCATTTGTAATCTTGATAAGTTGGCCTATCCGATTAAAGACGGGGTGCCGATAATGATAGTCGATCAGACTAGAAAGATGGAACAGCGTTCTAAAAAATGTTGAAAGAACAATACAACAACGATTTTATAAAACTGTGTCCAATTATAAAGCTGATGCAACATTTGTATTTAGGCGTTGATTTGTAATTTTGATAAATTGGTTTATCCAATTATAGCTGATTTTGATTTTTGTGAGTTGAAAAAACGCGTTTAGCTGATTTGCAAATTAAGTACCGACAATCCCTAGAACACGCTCTCAATCTAATTGGCTTGAGAGCGTGGATACTATGTTATTCCATTGTGCTTATTCTAGGCGCATCCAGGAGCACTGATAGTATATGAGCCGGCGTTGTCTCCTGTTCCAGCCATTCCAGCGGAGGAGGCGACACCGCCGTTGGTAGTAAATCCATAGATGGTATCATTAGGGTCACAATAGTTTGAAGCGGTCAGCACAGTCCTAAGTCCAGCTTGAGTGTCAGGGGTAAATGCTTGTGCACAATAGTAGTATTTTGTTGTCGAGTCAGGTGCTGTTGACGGTCCAGATTGACCACCAGTGCAACTTCCCGGGGTGAGACTACGAGTCGCAGAATTACTAAAGCACGCGTACCATGCAGTCGTTCCAGCACACACCCCACCAGAAACAATACCTATTTCCAAATCTTTTAAATTTCTCATATTAAAAATTCTCCATTTTAAAGTTTATCACTTCATTATTAGAGTTTACTAGAGTAAAACTCCTCCAAAAAACCGTTTCACTTATGTGTTTTTATAAATAAGAAGGCTGTGAATTGTATAAAATTTCTATGAGCTTCTGTCTATTAGAATATCACCGCCGTAAAAAAACAACAACAGAGCTTAAAGAGAAATATAGAGGTATCCCATTAATTTTTTGAAAAAAATTTAATGAGACACCCTGATGAGAAATATTATTTTTCTTATCAACTTATACACTGTATACAATACAGTGATTCTAAATTTTAAAGAAGGTTTTTAAAAAAACAGATCGGTAGTCGCAGGCTAAAGCATGTGGCTACCGCAACTTTTGTATTCAAGAGTTGATTTGTAATTTTGATAAATTGGCTTATCTGGTTAAGTATGGGATCGGCTAGAAAAATACAACAGCGCTCTTAAGCGTTCTTAAAAAAAGCTAGAGAGCCAACGCTTTAAGGAAGGGAAAAGATCATTAACATTAGAATACAACTGTTCAGCACCAGTTTGGATTATATTGGCAGCAACGACATTAGAGTACAGATTCGAAACCCCAG
>Ga0209450_10000346_pt1 | contig 24783 bp, 18 predicted proteins | sample FrelakmetLWP11LW_FD_187149 | JGI IMG/M metagenome (GOLD analysis project Ga0209450, IMG submission 187149) | Freshwater lake sediment microbial communities from the University of Notre Dame, USA, for methane emissions studies - LWP11 LW (SPAdes)... | ecosystem: Environmental > Aquatic >...
CTCAGGAGGCGACGATTGACTCGACGGGGTCGATGCGACCGTAGTCGGTGAACTTTTCGATGACCCGTGCGATCTCTGCATCGTCGAGGACCACGGGCTCGAGGCCCGCAGCACGCAGCTCGAGGTACTGGAGAGCGAGATTCTCCACCTCGAAGGCCACCGAGTGCGCCTCGCGCAGCGAGGCGCCGACCGCCACGACACCGTGGTTGGCTAGCAGCACCGCGCGACGGCCATCGAGCCCGCCGACGGCGTTGCGCGCGAGTTCCCCGGTTCCGAACGTGGCGTACGGCATGCACCGGATCGCGCCGCCCGCCAGCGCGATCATGTAGTGAAACGGCGGGATGCCGAGCCGCGCGCAGGAGAGCGCCGTCGCGCGCGGGCTATGCGTATGCACGATGGCCGCGACCTCGGGCCGCTGCGCGTAGATCGCGCCGTGCATCCGCCACTCCGACGACGGACGCAGTCCGCCCCGCACCGGGGCTCCATCGGCCGTCAGCTCGACGACCTGCGCTGCGTCGAGCTGGCTGTACGGAACACCCGACGGCGTGATGAGGCAACCACCCGGAAGCCGGCAGGACACGTTGCCCGACTTGTTGGGCATCAGCCCCGCTCCGTCCAATGCGCGCGAGACTGCGACGATCTCACGCCGGAGCTCGATCATGATGTCGCTCATCGTGCCTCGCTCGCGCGTTCGGGGTAAAGGTGGAGCAGGCCTTCCCTGCTCGCCGGCAGGATGCCGCGCTCGGTGATCAGCCCGGTGACGAGGCGCGCGGGCGTAATGTCGAACCCCGGATTGAGGACGGCGCTGCCCGGGTTCACGACCTCGACTTCCAGCACCTGCCCGCTGTCCGTGCGGCCGCGCATGTGCGTAACCTCCCGGGCCGACCGTTCTTCGATAGGAACTTCGCGGATGCCGTCGCGGATCGTCCAGTCGATCGTCGAGGACGGCAGCGCCGCGAAGAACGGCACGTTGTTGTCGCGGGCGGCGAGTGCCTTGAGATAGGTGCCGATCTTGTTCGCGACGTCGCCCGCGGCGGTCGTCCGGTCGCTGCCGACGATGCAGACGTCGATGCGTCCGCGTTGCATCAGGTGGCCTCCCGCATTGTCCACGATCACCTCGTGCGGGATGCCGTGTCCCGCGAGCTCGAAAGCCGTCAGAGAGCCGCCCTGGTTGCGGGGACGCGTCTCATCCACGTACACGTGCACCGGAATGCCGGCCTCGTGGGCGGCATAGACGGGCGCAAGGGCCGTGCCCCAGTCGACGCAGGCGAGCCAGCCCGCATTGCAGTGCGTCAGCACGTTCACCGGCCTGCGCCCGGCCGCTGCGCTCAAGCGCTCGATGAGCGTCGCGCCGTGCCTGCCAATCGCCGCGCAGGCTGCAACATCTTCTTCCGCAATGCGGCCGGCCTCTGCGTAGGCGCGCTCCACGCGACTCGATGGCGCCTCGCTGCGCAGCGCCTCGGCCATGCGCGCGAGCGCCCAGCGCAGGTTGACCGCCGTCGGTCGCGTGCGGCCGAGCATGTCGACCGTGCGCGCGAGCCCGGCGTCGGTCGCGTCCTCACGCATGCCGAGTGCCACGCCATAAGCGGCCGTGACGCCGATCAGCGGCGCGCCGCGCACGACCATGTCGCCGATCGCCTCGGCGGCGTCCGTCGTCGACCTGAGGTGACGCACCTCGAACGCGAACGGCAGCCGCGTCTGGTCGATCACCGAGACGGTCCAGCCGTCGCTGGCGAGAAAGATGCTGCGGTAGGGTTCGCCGCGGATGCGCATGATCAGGCGTTCCCGAGTACCCGTCCGGCCACGGCCTGGAGTTTCGCGACGAGCGCCGGATCACGCGCCGCCTGCTGCGTGAGTATTGCCCCGTCGAGCGCGCGGTCGGAACGCACCGGACAGGGCAGGTGCTCGGACGGAAAATCCCTCGCCAGCCGCGCAAAGAGCCGCTGCGCCCGGCCGCGGTTCTCGTCCATGACCCGGAGCAACGCCGCAACCTCGACCGAGTCGTGCGTCGGGTGCCAGCAGTCGAAGTCGGTGACCATCGCGACCAACGCGTAGGTGATCTCCGCCTCGCGGGCCAGCTTCGCCTCGGGCATCGAGGTCATGTGCACGATGTCGTAGCCGGCCTGCCGATAGGAGAGCGACTCTGCAAGTGACGAGAACTGAGGACCCTCCATGCACACAGCGGTACCGCCACGCTTGAAGGCGATGCCCTCCGCCGTCGCTGCCTGCGCGATGAGGTCCTGCAGCGCGGGGCCGACCGGGTGCGAAAACGGAACGTGCGCGACACAACCTGCGCCGAAGAACGAACTCACTCGCCTCGTCGTGCGGTCCACGAAATTGTCCACGAGCACGAACGTGCCCGGGTTCAGTTCCTCGCGGTAGGAGCCGCAGGCGGAGAACGACACGAGGTCGGTCACGCCGGACCTCTTCATCGCATCGATGTTCGCGCGGTAGTTGATGTCGGACGGGGAATATCGATGCCCCCGACCGTGTCGGGCCAGGAACACGACTTCGGTCCGGCCGACACGCCCGAACAGAAGCGCATTCGAGGGCTCGCCCCAGGGCGTTGAGACGTGTCTCTCAGTGAGGCCCTCGAGCCCCGGCAGGTCGTAGATGCCGGAGCCACCAATGATCCCGAGAACGGCCTTGGGCATGACACTCACCTTCCGCTGTTGACCGACAGTGTACCGGTCCGGATGCCGTGCGCGGCATGCCGCCTCCCGGCTGGACACTGGCCACCCGGCGGGCTAGCCTCGGCCGATTCCCACCGGAGCACCGCCCCGATGTCCGATCGCGACCGCATACCGCGCGACACCAGCGCCGATTACACGCGGGAAATGGCGGAGAAGCGCGCCGGGTTCGTGAGCGAAAAATCGGGCGCGACGCTCGAGCATGTCCGGGCCTATTCGTTCGATCCGGGCCTGCTGCCCGGAAACATCGAGAACTTCACCGGAGTCGCGCAGGTCCCGATCGGGATCGCAGGGCCACTCCGGATCAATGGCGAGTTTGCCCAGGGAGATTTCTACGTGCCGATGGCGACCACCGAAGGAACACTGGTGGCCAGCTACAACCGCGGCATGCGCGTCCTTGCGGAAAGCGGCGGCGTGACGGCCACCGTGGTCAAGCGTTCGATGCAGCGCGCGCCGGTGTTCATGTTCGAGACGGCGCGGCAGGCACGCGACTTCGGCGAATGGGTCACGCAGAAGCACGACCTGATCCGGGCCGCGGCCGAATCGACGACACGCAGTGGCCGACTGGTCGAGATCGAGCAATACGCGCTCGCAAACATGCTCCACCTGCGGTTCAACTACACGACCGGCGACGCAGCCGGCCAGAACATGACGGGCAAGGCCACGTGGGCGGCATGCGAATGGATCCGGGAAACGCATCCGGCTCACCCGAAGTACATGCTCTCCGGCAGCCTCGATACGGACAAGAAGCACTCCGCGATCAATACGCTCCGGACCCGCGGCCGCCGGGTGGTCGCCGAAGCGGTGATTCGCCGCGACGTGCTGCAGCGGCTGATGCGGGTGGATACGACCACCCTCTTCCGTGCACGACAGGTTTCCAACGCGGGAGCGCTGCTCGCGGGCAGCGCCTACAACGGCCCGCACGCGGCCAACGGCATTGCGGCGATGTTCATCGCCTGCGGCCAGGACGTCGCGAACGTCGCCGAATCGCACGCCGGCATCACCTATGCGCAGCTGCTCGACAACGGGGACTACTACTGGTCGATCACGCTGCCGTCGCTGATCGTCGCGTCCTACGGCGGCGGCACGGGCTTGCCGACACAGCGTGAGTGCCTCGAAATGATCGGTTGCTATGGCACCGGCAAGGCGGACAAATTTGCCGAGATCGTCGCCGCCGTCGTGCTGGCAGGCGACGTCTCGCTCGGCAGCGCGGTGCTCGCGGACGAATGGGTCACGTCGCACGAGCGCATGGGCCGCAATCGACCCTGACGGACGTGGGCGAGCCTGCGCGTCAGCGCGCCCTCGGAGGCTGCTCAGGGCCAGAACGCAACGACTCGCTGCACGACCCAGAATGCCGCGACGGACCCGACCAGGTAGGCGACGGGCGTACGAATCAGCACCTCTGAATGCCAGGGCCCATGCTCCGTCGTGCCGCGCTTGCGCAGCAGTCTGGTAAGGCCCGCAAGCACGGCGACCACCGCCACGATGAACAGCAGCTGCCCCGCCTCGACGCCGACGTTGAAGAACAGCAGTGCGAGCGGGATGTCCTTTTCGGGAAGCCCGACCTGCTGCAAGGCGCCGGCGAAGCCGAATCCGTGCAGCAGCCCGAAGACGAACGCGACTATCCAGGGCGCCCTCGTGGCAAGTCCCGGGTGACCGTGTTCATCGCGCAGGATCTCCGCCGCAACGAACATCACGCTCAGCGCAATGGTCGCCTCGATGGGCGCGGGGGGCACGTGCACCCAGCCAAGCGTCGCGGCCGCCAGAGTGATGCTGTGCGCGACGGTAAAGGCCGTGACTGTTGCAACGAGTCGCCTCCAGCTGCCGACGAGGAACACCAGGCCGAGCACGAACAGCAGATGGTCCGCGCCGGACAGGATGTGCTCGACGCCGAGCATGAAGTAGGTCCTGGCCACCTCGAGGCGATCGGGCGCGGCGGTCACCTCGAACGACGCGCTGTCGGGAGTGAGCCGCACCGTCTGAGTCGTGCCGTCGAGACGCTCGACGCGTGCAAGCACATCGGTCCGGGTCGCGCTCAGGCCTTCGATCGAGATCGTCCTGCCAACGAGGCCGCCCGGGCACGTCGCCTGCCATCGCTCAATGAACGCGCCTCCCGCGAACGAGCCCTGCTCCGGGGCTCCGGTGCATTCCTTTGGCAACCTGGCATAGAGGCTGAGCCGGAACTCGCCGTTCGCAGGAACCTTCCACGTGACGTCGAACCTTTCTCCGCTCAACTCCTGCACCTGCAGGTAGCCGGGCCGGACTTCATGGGCACGGGCGCCGGTCGCCGCCCACGACAGCACCACGGCGACGAGGAACGCGAACCGACGCATCGCCATCACGGCTGTGGACCCGCGCCCTGCTGCCCGGCCTGCTTCAATGCTTCGCCCAGCGGCCCTTCGATCTGCACGTCGTACTTCGCGAGCAGCTTGTCGAGCAGTTCCTTGTTGGTGCGCGTGCGCTGCTCCGACGCCCACTCACGCTCGACGAGCGGACGGATCTCGCCAAGCGTCGGCATCAAGCCGGGATCGCGCTGGTCAACCCGCACGACGTGCACGCCAAAGCCCGACTGGAATGGGCCGGACCACTGGCCGACGGGCGCCTCCTCGACCTGCGTCGCGAATTCGCTGCCGAAAGCGTTCGCAATCTCCTGCGACGATGCCGACTCCATGGCGGCAGGCAGCAGCGTGGGGTCGCCCGCGTCCGGTGGATTCGCTGGACCACGGCCAGCCTGCAGTTCCGCCAGCAGGCGTTCGGCGTCGCGGCCCGCGGCCTGTTCCCGCTTTTCGATGCTGAAGAACACCTGCTGGAACGTCAGGCGCGAGGCCCGGACGAACTTGTCCGCATGCTGCTCGAGGTACTGCTGCAGCTGCGCGTCGGTCGGCTGCACCGCCGAAGCGAGGTCCTCCGAGATGAACTCCATTTTCTGGCGCAGGCGGCGCCGTATCACCGTGTCATCCCGATCGAGGCCCATCGCGATTGCCTCACGATAGTAGACCTCCTCCGCCACGTAGTCGTCTACGAGCCCTTTCAGCTCCTGCGCCGTCGGCGGCCGCATCCAGGTCCTGGCGAAGTTCTCCGCAAGCGCCTCGACCCGTGCCTCTCCGACCACGATCTCACGCGGCGCGTCGGACTTGCCGCCGCTCAGGAAGTGAAAAAGCAGGAACAGTGCCGCCCCGATCAGCAGGAAGTGCAGCAGCGGCTCGCGCAGCCAGGCTGCGCTGGAACGTGGGTCTGTCATGAATACTGTGTACCTACAAGACTCGCGCAAGGCCGCAAGGCTACACGAACCGCGATCCAGAGTGGACCGCCGCGGCAGCGATGCCGGCCCTGCGGCCGGAGCCATGAAGTCGGAGAATCGCAGCGGACTTAGGTACTTCTCGCGGGCGCCAGCCGCGACCGCGGGCGGCTGTTGATATAGATTTACCGGGAGGAAACGGTGCCTCGCCTGACCGGCGCCCGCGATGAGGATTGATCGTTACGTCCACGACGAGCGCCTGACCTGGGGCGCAGCGGGGGTGCTGTTGGTCGTCACGGCGGCGCACGTCGCCGGCATCAGCGGACTGTTCCTGACCAACCCGAAGCCCGAATTCTCGGCCTCCCTGGCGCCCGTGTTCCAGGTCAGCCTCGAGAAGCTGCCACCGCTCGAGCTGCCTCCATCGCTCGAGCCCGACACTCCGCCCGAGACCGCGAACCTGCAGGACCTGTCGCAGGCGCCGCCGAAGAAGACCCGGCCCGTCCCTATCCTCGTCGACACGCCCGTGACCAATCCCGTTCCGCCCGACACCCAGGTCAAGCAATACGAACGCGGCGACGAGTTGCTGGAAGGCGAGCCCGGGCCACCGAGCCCGCCCGGGGCCGTGGTGGGAGGAACCGGCGAGGCGAGCGCGGTCCCTTCAAGCGAGGTGCCGGTCGTCCAGAAGATCGAACTGGTCTCGATGACGCCACCGGTGTATCCGCCGCGATGCCTACGCATGGGCCTCGAAGGCGTCGTCAGGGTCCGCGTGCTCGTCGGCGAGAACGGCGTTCCGCAGGAGGTCACGCTGGCGAAGTCGAGCGGCGAGTCGTCGATGGACGACGCCGCGATGAAAGCAGTGTGGGCGTGGGTGTTCAGGCCCGCGACACGCAACGGAATGCCCGCACGGGCCTGGGTCGTCGTGCCGATCGAGTTCCAACTGATTGACTGAGGGTCGAGGAGCCAAAAATGCATCCGACCGAAGCGCTGACCACCATGAGTTTCGCCAACTTTCTCCGCGAGACGGACGCCGTCGGGATGTTCGTCTTCGTGCTGCTGGTGCTCATGTCGGTCATCTCCTGGTACTTCATGATCATCAAGTGCATACGCATGGTGCGGATCCGCACGCGCTCGAACCACGTCGTCTCCTCGTTCTGGAAGACACCGACCGACCAGGCCATCGGCTACCTGGAAAACCAGCCCGACTGGGAGCCGTTCTCGAAGGTCGCGCTCGATGCCGAGTTCGCGATGCAGCACCACGACCAGCTGACCGAGGACCGGCTCGCGGGAACGCTGCACCGCGCCGATTTCCTCGACCGCGCGCTGCGCGGGTCGATCAACCGTGAGATGGAACGGCTCGAGACGGGCCTCACGTTCCTGGCGACGGTCGGCAGCACCGCGCCGTTCGTCGGGCTGTTCGGCACGGTCTGGGGCATCTTTCACGCGCTGGTGAAGATCGGCGCGACCGGCGAGACCTCGCTCGACCAGGTGGCCGGACCAGTCGGCGAGGCGCTGATCATGACCGCTCTTGGCCTGGCGGTCGCAGTGCCGGCGGTGCTTGGCTACAACCTGCTGGTGCGCAACAACCGAGTGATCATCGCGAGCTTCCACGCGTTCGCCGAGGACCTGCTCGCGTACCTCACGACGGGTGCGCGCGTGCCTTCGTCAATGGATCACCACCGGTCCCACGCGAAACAGGCCGCCTGAACGGAAACGGAGCAAGCCATGTCATTCAGCGGACTCGGCGGCAGCGGGCAGCCCCACACCGCGCCGATGGCGGAGATCAACACGACGCCGCTCGTGGACGTCATGCTGGTGCTGCTGATCATCTTCATGATCACTGCGCCGCTGCTCGCGCACAAGATCAAGATCGACCTGCCGCAGGCCTCGACAGTGCTGCTCGAGGAGAAGCCCGATACGATCGTCATCGCGCTGCTGCCCGACGGCACGCTGTTCATGAACGACGTCAGGATCGACCGCGAGTCGCTCGTGAAGCGCCTCGCTTCCGAGGCCCAGCGCAAGCCGCAGCCCGAGTTGCACCTGCACGTGGACCGGACCACGCAATTCCAGGTTCTCGCAACCATCATGGCGGATGCGCAGAACGCCGGCATGGTGAAGGTAGGCATCGCGACCGACCCGCTCAAGGACCGCAAGCAACCGTAGCCGCAGGAGACCCTGCATGCCGCTCAACGTCACGCTCGAAATCTCCGACCGGGAACTCGAGCACTTCCGATCCGTGCTTGCAGGCGCACGGGAGCGGACCGCCGGGAAAACGCCGCACGAAGTCGCAGTGGCGGCGCGCTCGACGGTCGACAAGCTGCACGCCGGTACGCCATCACCCTTCGTGGCCACACGTCTGAACAAGGTACACGCGTTGATCGACATGCTCGAGGATCCCGAGTGGCGGCTGCCCGAACCAGAGCGTCGCCGCGTGCTCGACGGCCTCGCCTACGTCGCCGAGGCTCACGACATGGTGCCGGACGACGTACCGGTGCTCGGGCTGGTGGACGACGCGATCATGCTCGAGCTCGTGCTCGACGAGCTGCAGCACGAACTCGACGGCTACCGTGACTTCCATGAGTTCCGGCAGCACGAGCTCGCAAGGCCTGGAGCCTCGGCGCATTCGGCCGCGTCACGCGAGGACTGGCTGGATTCAAAGCGTCGCGCACTGCATGACCGGATCAGGGACCGCCGGCAGCGCGAACTCGAGCAGCGTGGCGGGGACTTTCCGCTGATCACCCACTTTTGACGGCGTAGCCCGTCCGGCGACGTTGCGTCGGACGGCCACGGCCCATTGCACGCGACTGCCGTTCCAATGCGCGAAAGGCATCCCGCGTGTACCGTCCAAGACGATCTGCTTCCGGCAGCGCCGAGGCGTTGGCCGTGTAGCCGACCAGGACCTGCCCCGCATACGACATGAAGGTTATGTTGAGGCCCATGCCGGAGATGAGGGTGGACACCGGGCAGAGCGCCTCGAGACGCGCGCCTCCCAGGTACAGCGGCTCGTCCGGGCCACGCACGTTCGAGACGAGCACGTTCGACGCCAGCAGGAAATCCTGCGGGTGCCGCGGCACGTGCACCAGGGTCTCACCCATCGCGAAGGACAGGACCGAGTAGGCGTAGGCCGCATCCCTGGGGAGCGAGCGGATCCGTTGTTTTGCTTCGACCGTGTTCTTCATCACGGCGCGCATGCGCTGCGCCAGCGTCGCCGCCGGAGCACCGAGCGGCGTCCAGAACATGGACACCTGAGTGGATGCCAGCCTGGCGTCGCGCTCCTGCAGCGAGACCGGACAGATCGCCACCAGCGGCCGCGACGGGACCTTGCCCATTCCTCGAAGATAGCGGTTCATGGCCGCATCGAGCACGCACAACGCCACGTCGTTCAACGTCGCGCCCCAGGTGCGCGCGACGGCCTTCACCGAGTCGAGCGGCAGCATCACGTGCGAGACTGATCGCTCGCTGCGGATCGGCTCGTTCATCGGCGTGTGCGGCGCGGCGAACGAACGCGCTTCGCCTCCCGACGGTCCACGGAACCCGGCGAATGTCTCCTCGGCGAGCCTGAACGCTCCAAGGCCGATGGCGACCGCCTTGCGCGCGAGGACCGAGAGCTCGTCCTCTGGCTCGGACGGTTGCGAGGCAGACGCCTGCTTCCGCGGCGCCGGGAGGCTGGTCGCGACGATGCTGCGGATGCGCCGGTCGCGCGGCGAATGCGAGAGCGAGCGCTGAAGCAATTCCATGCCCGACTCGCCGTCGATCAGCGCATGGTGCACCTTGATGAAGACCGCGAACCGGTCGCGCTCGAGACCGTCGATGACGAAGATCCTCCAGCCGGGCCGGTCCCGCTCGAGCATCGGTTCGTGCAGCTCCGCGACGAGCTTGTGCAGCCGCGACGCCGACCCGGGCGCCGGCAAGGCGAGGCGCTGCACGTGCCAGTCCATGTCGAGCGACTCGGCCTCCTGCCATTCGGGCAGGCCGGCCTTGCGGAACAGGGGCACCCGGTTGAACGGCGCGACCGGCACGGCCCGCCGGAACGAGTCGACGACCCGGCCGACGAAGTCCGTGCGACTCGACTTCGGCCGCTCGAAGACCAGCAGCGCACCCACGTGCCGCGGATTGTCCGTGGTCTCCGTGAGGAAGAACATCAGGTCGAGCATCGGGATCGGCGTGCCCATGACTTCTCCGCAAATTATGTCGACTGTCGCACCATGGCTGGATTTTCAGCCAGAAAATCGTGACGGAGTCGGATTCCCGAGAGGCGCCACGCTGCTAGCTTGCCAAACGGACAGAGGCAGGCCGGCCCGACCTTCGTGCAACCAGTTCCACTCAACGACGCCGACACCCGACGCTCGCAAGCGGGCCAGCCCGCCACCGTCGAACCGGACCTACTGCCGGACATGGTCGGCACCGAGGCCCAGGTCGAGCTGAGCCATCAAGCGCGTCCGACGCACCTGCCACAGGTACCGTACGTGCCCGTCAGGGCAAAGTTCGCCACGGCATTCTGCCTGAGCCTTGCGTGGACCGCCTTCTCCACCTTCATGGCCCTGCCCTGGATGCGCGACCTCGCCGATCTTGCGGGCTGGCCGCTGGCGATCTTCATCGTCGCCGGCATCGCCCTGCTGCCCGGCATGATGAATGCTTTCCTGGTCGCCGCACTGCTGCTCGACCGTCGCCCGCGGCTCAAGCCGCTGATCGAGTATCCGGGGATTTCGATCCTGGTCGCCGCCTACAACGAGCAGGCATCGATCGCCGACACTCTGAAGTCGCTCGCGCAGCAGCAGTACCCCGGCGAGTTCGAGGTGATCGTCATCGACGATGGCTCGAAGGATGCGACTGCCGCAATCGTCGAAGACAACCCGCATCCGTGGCTACGCCTGCTGCGCCAGCCGCGCAACATGGGCAAGGCGGCGGCGCTGAACCGCGGGCTCGCCGAGTCGCGACACGATTACGTCATCACGCTGGACGCAGACTCGTACCTCTACGGCGATGCCCTGAAGCGGCTGGTCGAGCGCTACTTCAACGACCCGGCGACGACCAAGGCGGTGGCCGGGACCATGCTCGTGCGCAATTCGCGGAAGAACTGGGTCACGCGCGCGCAGGAGTGGGACTACTTTCACGGCATTGCGGCCATCAAGCGTGTCCAGTCGCTGTTCCAGGGCACCATGGTCGCGCAGGGTGCGTTTTCGATGTACGACCGGGACGCGCTCGGCATGATCGGCGGCTGGAAAGACTGCGTCGGCGAGGACATCGTGCTCACCTGGGCCATGCTCGCGAAGGGCTGGCGGGTCGGTCACGCCGAGAACGCCTTGTGCTTCACGAACGTGCCCGAGAACGTTCCGCAGCTGATCCGGCAGCGCAAGCGCTGGAGTCGCGGCATGATCGAGGCGTTCCGGCATCACCCTCGAATCCTGCTTGCGAACAGGATGACGACGTTGTTCGCCTGGTGGAACCTGCTGTTTCCGTGGCTCGACCTCGCCTACACGCTGTTCTTCATTCCGGGCGTGATCCTGGCGCTGTTCGGCATCTACTGGATCGCCGGCCCGATGACACTCGTGCTGCTGCCGATGGGCCTGGCGATGAACTACGTCATGTACCGGATCGGCTTGCGCATGTTCGTCGAGCAGGACCTGCGGGTACGCAGCAATCCGCAGGGCTTCCTCATCTATGCGCTCATCTACAGCGTGATCCTCCAGCCAGCGAGCGTGGCCGGCTACTTCTCGGAACTGCTCGGCATGCGCAAGACCTGGGGCTCGAAATGATCGCAGGCACCGCCGGACGAGGCGCCAGTTCCTTGTTGCGCATGACCGTCGGTGTCATGGGCGCCCTCGTATCTGCAATCACACTGGTCGCGGTCCCGGTCGCGGCGGCAGACGGGACTTCCGCGCCCCGCACCGCAGTGCTGGCACAGATCGGCCTCGAGGGCGACGCGGACGACTTCGGCGGGCTGCTGGCCCGTGGCGGAGCGCTTTTCGGCTACCAGTCGCACCTGCAGAATTTCGGCTTCGCGGCACAGAACACGCATTATTCGCAGGACGGCTGGAGCGAGGACGTGCCCGGCGTCATCGGCATCTATCGCAACCAGCGGCGCGACACGCTGGAGGGCCTGCGCGCCGAAGCCGGCGTAGTGTCGCTGTCCGGTCACGCTCGGCCGATCGGCGATGTCACCTGGAGTCATCGCCCTCGCGACACCACCGGGATCGAGTTGATCGCCGCCGGCGATGTCGTGGGCACACGCGAGGCCCTCGAGCGAGGAATCTCCTACGGGCTCGCAGCCGCCAGCGTCGAGCAGCAGTTCGGCTCCAGGTTCACCGGCATCGCCCTCGTGGGGTGGCAGCCCTTCACGGACGGCAACTCCCGTTCGGTGCTGAGGGCGCGCCTGATCTGGGGCATCGCTCCCGAGGAAGGGCTTTCCGCGCAGGTTCGCTGGCGGCAGTACGCCAGCAGCAGCAACGACGTCGACGGCGCCTACTACAACCCGGAGCGCTATCGGAACTGGGATGCCGGCCTGTCTTTGAGGCGGCGTTTCGGCACATGGACCGTCGGCGGACTGGCCGGCGCGGGACGCGAACGCGCCGACAATGCCTCGTGGCAGACGACCACCATCGCCGAGTTGCGTGCCGAGGGTCCGTTGTCCCGAGACATGCGCCTCACCATCGGGGTGCTGTACAACCGCGCGGCGGGATTCGCAGAGTCCTCGGACTACTGGTACGGCTCGGCCAGCATCGGCGTGATCATCCCGCTGACGCGCTAGCGCGGTCCGCGTTCGAGCAGGCGACCGGCCGATTTCGGCTGGCTGCCGCTGCCCCGCCCGGTTCATACTCCGCCGAGCCGACCCCATGGTGGACATGCCGCGTCGCGCGTCAGTGCGTTGCGCAGGGAGTATTGATCATGACTTCGCGTCGAGAACTGCTGAAGTGGACGATGGCGATGATGGCGTTGCCCGCGACTGCACGAGCTGCCACCGATGCCGCGGGCGCCTCGGTGGATCCCGGTCGCGCCGCGAAACCGCTCGACATCCTCTTCCTCGGCGGCACGGGCTTCCTCGGGCCGCACCAGGTGGACTACGCGCTCGCGCGGGGGCATCGCGTCACGCTATTCAATCGCGGAAAAAGCGCGCAGGGACCTCATGCCGACCGCGTCGAGGTACTGATCGGCAACCGCGACGCGAATGTCGCGCCAGGCCTCGAGGCACTGCAGGGCACGCGTCGCTGGGACGTCGTGATCGACAACTCGGGCTACGTGCCGCGGCACGTTCGAGACTCCGTCGAATTGCTCAAGGATCGAGTCGGCCGCTACGTGTACGTGTCCACGGTTGCCGTATACGACCCGAAGGGGGGGCCAGTGTTCGACGAAGCCTCGCCGCTGTACCCGGCGCCGAGCCCGGAGATCGAGAAGGTCACCGGCGAAACCTACGGGCCTCTCAAGGCCGAGTGCGACCGCATCGTGCAGGCCTCGGTTGGTGCCAGGGCAACCATCGTGCGCCCCAACTACATCTTCGGACCGGGCGACGATACTTTCCGGTTCCCTTACTGGGTCCAGCGTGTGGCCCGCGGCGGCGACGTGCTCGGGCCGCCGGACCCGAAAATCGAACTGCAGTGGGTGGACGTACGCGACCTCTGCCCCTGGATCGTCCAGTTGGGCGAGAGCGACCAGCCCGGCATCTACAACGCCTCGGGGCCTGTCATCCCGGTGAACTGGCTGCAGGTCCTGCAGTCGCTTTCCAGCTTGTCGGACAAGCCGGTGCGGTTCATCCAGGCAACGACGGAAGTCCTCAAGGAAAGCGAAATTCGACTGCCGCTGGTAGATCCGGGCCCGGACGCCGTGAGCGAACACTACGATGGCAGGAAGGCACTGGGCGTCGGGCTGCATTACCGCCCGCTCGCCGACACGGCAAGCGCGACGCTCGCGTGGTGGCGCGCGCTGACGCCCGAGCAGCAGGCCGAAGCGAAGAGATGGCCGACACTGGAACAGGAGCAAAAGGCGCTCGCGCTGCTCAAGGCGCCTTGAGCCACTGGGACCTCATCGTCGTAGGCGTCGGCGCAGTTGGCAGCGCGGCGCTGCGGGCTGCGAGCGAGTCCGGCGCGAATGTGCTCGGCATCGAACTTCACACTCCGGCACACACCCGCGGCTCGAGCCACGGACTCTCGCGCATTTTCCGTCATGCCTATTTCGAACACCCGGACTACGTCCCGCTGCTGAGGCACTCGACCGCGCGCTTCGAGTCTCTGGAAAGAGAGTCCGGCACGCAGTTGCTGCATCGTTGCGGAATGCTGGTAATGGGCGCATGCGGGTCCGAAACAGTGTCGGGGTCGCTCGGCTCAGCACGTCGCTGGGGCCTGCCGGTCGATGAGCTGGATGCAACGGAGCTGCGGTCCCGCTTCCCGTGGTTCGTCGTTCCGGACGATGCTATCGGGGCCTACGAGGCGAATGCCGGCATCGTCCGTCCCGAAGCCACAGTGAACGCGGCCGTGGCCGTCGCACGCACGCGTGGAACGGAACTCCGCGTCGGCTTACGCGTGCGAAGCATCGTCGAGGACGCGACCGGCGTGACAGTGGAGACGGACGATGGCCCGCAGCGGGCAGCAGCCGTCATCGTCGCGGCCGGAGCGTGGGCGTCGCAGCTGATGCCGGAACTTGCGTCGCTGCTGACCGTGACGCGACAGGTACAGGCCTGGTTTGCCCCGACCGCGGGCACTGACGCTTCGGCGATGCCTTGCTGGCTGTTCGATCGCGGGCCCGGCCGGCGCGCGATCTACGGCCTCGCGCCCGATCCGCTGGCGGCCAGCGACGCCGGTGGCGCGCCCTCGCCCGGCCGTTATCCCAAGGTAGGGCTGCACGGGTCGGACGTCGTCGTCGATCCGGACACCGGCGCGCACGCGGTTGGCGACTCCGACATCGCAAGTATCAGGGAGGCATTCGGCGAGCGAGCGCCGGCACTGACCGGCGACCTGGTCGAGGCGGCCACCTGCCTGTACACGATGTCGCCCGACGAGAACTTCCTGGTCGGGACGCGCCGTGATTGCACGCGCACGCATTTCGCTGCCGGACTCTCAGGCCATGGGTTCAAGCTCGCACCCGCGCTGGGGGACGCGCTCGTGGACCTCGCGCTCCGCGGTCACACCGACCTGCCGGTCGGCTTTCTTGCCCCGGACCGTTTCGGGACGCGCGGACAGCCGTGACATGGGACAATAGCGGCCCCGGTCGTCGTCACCGTATACAGGCAGACCATGCGCGGAAAACACGTGGCTTCGGTGCTCTCCGCCCGCGCCCTTTCGACGCCTGAGCCCTTCGTCCGCCTCTTTGCCCGCCGCGTCCAGCAGGAAGGCGCGCTGGACCTTACGCAAGGAGACTACAAGAACGCGGACTTCGCACCGCATCCCGAGGTCGTTCGCGCGGCGCAGCGCATCACCCGCAATACCGTGCACAGCTACGGACCCGCGGTTGGCCGTATGGACGTCCGCAGCGAGGTCGCCGAGTTCTTCAACCGTGACGGCCTGCTCGACTACCCGGAATCCGAGGTCCGGTTCCTGCCGGACGAGGTCCTGTTCACTCCGGGTACGCGCGCCGGCCTCGCCATCGTGCTCGAAGTCCTTGGCGCGGACGGTTCGGGCGTCGTGGTCACGCGCCCAAGCTGGGAGTACGACTGGTTCATCGAGCGGGCCGGCAAGAAGGTCGTGGAGTTGCCGACGACGGCGCCGGAGTTCCTTCCCGACCCGGAGCATCTCGACCGTCTGCTGGCCCGGGGTGGAGTGTCGTCCCTCATCATCAACAACCCGCACAACCCGACAGGTCGCGTCTACCCGCGCGCACTCGTCGAGGACCTCGTGCGCGTGGCGGTAAAGCATCGCTGCTACGTGCTCTACGATTCGGTCTACCAGCGTCTCGACTACGTAGGCTGGTTCGTCAACCCGGCTTTCGCATGCCCCGAATGGCGCGACTGGGTCGTCTCGATGTCGGGCCTCTCGAAGATGGATATGTTCGGCGCATCGACCGGCGCGCGCGCCTGCTGGCTCGTCATCTCCGACCAGATCCGGTCGAACGGCGTCCGGGCCCGCGAGATCCTCGCGAACCTGTCCGCCTGGCTGGTCGCCACGCCGTCGACGCTGGCCCAGGACTGGGCGCTCGCGGCATTGCAGAGCCCGCTGGCAGCGTTGCGCCGACCCTCGCCGTACATGCGCGAGCGACGCGACTTCATGCTGCGCGCGGCGGACGATCTCGCTCCGCTGGGAGTCGAGCGCACCGACTTCGGCGGAACTTTCTATTCACCGCTCGCATTCCCGGGCCTCGTCGGCGAGCCGTTCGATCGCCTGCGCAACGGCGTTCACGAGAAGGCGGTGGTACGCAACTCGGTCGACGCCTTCGAGTTCCTGCTTTCGGGTGGCGTGGGCGGCATACCGTTCGCCGCGTTCGCAGGCAGCCACGACGCTGCGGACCGCTACGGCACGTGGCAGCGGCTTTCCTATGGCTCCAAGGACGTCAAGGAACTGGCCGTCTTCATGGACCGCGTGCGGTCGCGCATCGAAAAGCAGGGCCGGCTTGGCGGCGGAGCGTCCGTCCCGGCTCAATCGCGCTCACCGCAGGACGCGGTGTGGGAAAGCGCCTGCACGGACGGCGGCTACGACGCCCTCGATGGGCTTGATCCGCGTGAGTTCGCCGAGGCTCGACGGCGATTTCTCGAGCATCCGCGCCACGAAGCGCTGCGGCTGACGGGCACGAAGCACCCGGACTCGACTGCACACCGCGCCGAGCAGCTCGATCGCGCGCTGCGGGCAGCGCCGGCCGATGCAGCCGACCGCGCGCACGTCGCTCTTACTCACCTCGAGTGGAACCCGCTGATGGAGGCTCGGCTCGAGTACCAGGAATCCCTCGCGGACCTGCTCGGCCCTTGCAGCGAAGTGCTGATCGATCTCGAGGGACGGCAGATCAGTCCCGACTGGCTCGACGTACCGGAGAAGGTCGTGCTTGCGCTGCTCAGGCACGGCATCGTGCCGGGAGAGGACCGACACGTCCTGCTGCGCGTGCCTAACCCGTTTATCGAGCAGGACGAGGAAAAGGTCTCGAAGATCCTCGCCTCGGTCGCGCGCACGAACGTACTGTTTCACCTCGCCTGCGAGCGCGTTGGCGTCGAGCCGAGGCAGAATGCGATCCACGAGATCACCGTGCCACAGGTCAACTCGACCGCGGAGATCGGCGCCGTGATCAAGATCGGCACGCTCTACCTGCAGGCCGTCGCCGGGCTGTTCGCGGGCTCGAGCGAGCGGCTCGACGCATTCCTGGCCAGTCGCGTGCCCGAAGCCAGGCGCGCTGACATGATTGCGCGTGTTTCGCGAGTCCGGCTGGTGCCGCTTTGCGAGAATGTCGGAGCACTCGCCCACCTGCCCGACCTGCTCGAGATCTTCTATCGCGCGCTGGAGCGCGGCCGCGGCGTCGACGGCCTGCCCACGCCGGACTCGTTTCGAACGAAGTTCGAATCTCCCGAGTCCGAGGTCCGTGTCTTCGTCGCCATGTCCGACACCGCTCTGCAGAGCGGCAAGCTCGCGACCGACGCGGCCTGCACGCTTGCCATCGCCGGGCGCGAGGAAGCGGAGCGGCGACTTGCACTGCACGCGCAACGACTGGGCGAGCCGGCACCGCGTGTCACGTTCCTGATCGGTGCGGGTCGTGCCGGCTTCCGCGGTGGGTTCGACCCCGCTCACCCGGGGGTCATCGCACAGTTCGCGAGCGCCGATGGCGTGACGCTGCAGGGCATCCGTGCGGATTCTCCGGAAGAGACGGATCGACTCGCCGCGGCGTATCGCGCCGAGGTCGCTTTGCGCGAATCGGGGTCGAGCCGGACTCACGCGCTTACGGTCGCCGACGCGGAGTCATTGCGCAAGGTCCTCGAGGCCGGGGTCCGCGCGCATACGGAGACGCTGCTGCGAATCGCACCATTGCTCGCCTCGTTCGGGGGCCTGGTGCCGCAGACGCGCGTCCGGATCCGGGCGACCGGCTCCGTCAATTACGGCCGCTCGATTCCGACGTATCCCCCGGAGTGGGGCGGCGGCAAGTCGCTGCCCGACGACAGGGACCTTCGCGATGCCTGGCCCGAGGGCGTCACGCTGCCCAGGGCGATCGTCTACAACCTCGCCTGCACGACGCTCGGCCTGCCTGCGGTGACCAGCGACCTTGCGGTGATCGACCGGCGTACCGCCGTGCTGCTCGAGCGACACGTGCCCGGATACCGGGAGATCATTGCAAGCGAACTGCCGCATTTCGCGAAGGACGCCGCGGCCCTGATCTTCGGACGGAAGCTGGCCGAAACGACGGCTCGCCGATGCCTGCGGGCCGCCGCGGCGCTGTGGATCGACGCGCGCTCGCGCCAGGACCTCGCCGCACCCACCTGCCTGTTCGCGATGCAGTACCTGAAGTACATGGCGGATGACTCCGAGTGCTGGGACGAAACCAAGGAGCACGAGAGCCAGACCACGCGCGAAGAAGAGCTCATCCGCGAGACGTCGAGCGTCGCGTTCGCCGCGCTATGCGCCGAGCGGCCCGGCGATCGCTGGTCCCTGCTGCAGGCAATGGTGGACGCGGAAGACGCGCCGCGCCTGCTGCTCGCCCGTGAACTCTCGATCGAGGAGAAGCGCGAATTCGTGGACCTGAGGATCGAGGGCTGGCTGCGCGGGCTGCCGGACGCTCTTTCCCGCGACCTGCGGCCCGAGTGGTCGCGGCTGCGCGAACTCGGTGAGGACGAGTTCAGGCTCGACGCCATCGATCGCCTGATCAGGCTCGAAATGCTGCGCGGCAGCCGCGGCGCCTAGCGGACGAAGCCGCCCGGCCCGGCAGCGGGCCCGGAACCTTGCGCTGGCTCACAGTTCCGGCGTCGGGCCTTTCCCCTTATGTCACCTGCGCGCGTAGGCTGCGGCTCGATCCATTCGATCCGTGGCAACCGGTAGAAACGCCCGTGGCGCGAACCAAACCAACGACCAGGAACCAGGCCAGCCCGGCCTCTGCGTCGACGCAGCAGACTGGCATTGCTGCCGGACGCGCCGCTGGCTCGGGGCGCAAGTCGCGGCGCGCATTCCGCGAGATTTTCGAATCATTCTCGCTCGCGTCGCAGTTTCGCGTCGCGGCCATAGCCGCCGTCACCGTCACCCTGATCGCGGTCCAGCTCGTCGTTGCACTGTGGGATTTGCGTGTCGCACGGCAGGACGCCCTGGAACTCGCGAATGACATGGCCACCGCGATTGCGACCCGGGTCGCCCGGTCGGGGCCTGCAAGTGCGCTCGACGGCCTCGCAGGACATCGCGTCTTCATCGCCGCCGACCTGCACCTGCCGACCGGCGAGGTGCTCCAGCGCTTCGATCGTGGCACGCCGCTGGACGGCAGCAATGCGCCAGGCTCGTCCGAGCAGCGCCCGGTCGCGCCGACCGGCAAGGGAGTCGCGCATCGCGCGCTGCAGTTCCTCGCACTCGAGCCCACATACGTCGAGCACGCGGTGCAGGTCACGCCGCAAGTGACCGGCACGGTCGGCCTGCTGCTCGACCACAGGCTCGCCTGGAACTCCGCCGCGGACCGGCTCGGGCAGGCGCCGATCGTGCTGATCCTCGGCTTTTTCGTCGCGCTGCTCGCCGCCAATTCGCTGAAACGGCAGGTCGTCGAGCCCCTCGTACAGCTGGCAGACGCGACGCGTGTCCGCGGGCTCCTGGGCGTCGAGACGGGAGAAGCGGCAACGAAGCCCGGGCGCCGTCGCAATGAGCTGAATGAACTCGCGGACAACTTCAACGCGCTCGCGGAGCGCCTCGGCGCGTACGAGCGCGACATGACCACGCTGCGCGTGACGTCACGCCAGGAGATCATCGAGCGCACGCGGGAACTGGAAACCGGCCTGCGCAGGGCCGAGGCACTGACACGCTCCAAGGACGAGTTCCTCGCCAACATGAGCCACGAAATCCGCACTCCGATGAACGGCGTGCTCGGCATGGCGGAACTGCTCGCCGGCACGGACCTCGACAAGCGGCAGCGGCGCTACGTGGACTCGATGCGCACGGCGGCCGAGACGATGATGCAGATCATCAACGACATCCTCGACGACTCGAAGATCGAAGCGGGCAAGATGGACCTGATCCGCGAGAAGTTCGACGTCCGCGAGTTCGCGGAGCAGATCGGGCAGCTGTTCGCCGGGCGCGCGGAGAGCAAGAAGCTCGAACTCACGGTCCGTGTCGAACCGACCGTGCCGGCCGCCGTCGAGGGCGACGTCCTGCGGCTGCGCCAGGTCGTCGGCAACCTGATGTCGAACGCGGTGAAGTACACGGCGCAGGGCGAGGTGCAGATCCGCATCGGTGTCGACGCCATGGACGGCGACAAGTGTCGGCTGCATTTCAGCGTGTCGGACACGGGCCCGGGCATTCCCGAGGCGGAGCAGGCCGCGGTCTTCGAGGCCTTCACGCAGCTCGGGAACGCGCAGCGCGTCGGCGGTACCGGGCTCGGCCTTTCCATCGCGACCCGCCTGGTGCAACTCATGGGCGGGGAGAAGATCGACTTGCGGAGCAAGACCGGACAGGGAAGCTCGTTCTCCTTCGCGCTGCCGTTCGCGGTCATCGAGGCCGCCCCTGCGCCTGATCGGGCTAGCGACGAATTCGCGGGCATGCGCGTGCTCATCGTCGACGACAGCTCGACGAGCTACATGTACCTGGAGGAAACGCTGTCGAACTGGTCTGCAGACGTGACTGTGCTCAACAGCGGGCGCCTGCTGGGCGACAAGCTGCGCGACGCCGCCACCCGCGGCAGGCCGTATGCGGTCGTGCTGCTCGACCACGCGCTTCCAGATGCGACGACCGAAGACCTGCTGCGGGTCGTCCGGATCGACCCGGCTCTTGCGGGCACATACGTGGTGCTGCTGAGCGCATTCGACTTCGATCCCGCCTACGAGGGCACGCGCGCGATCCAGCCGGACGTCTGCATCGCCAAGCCCGTCCGCCAGCAGTTGCTGAAGAGCGCGCTGCAGGCCGCACGGCTGCCACGCGAGGCCGCAACCGCGCGACCGGCCCCGAAGGCGGACCGGCCTTCCGCCGAACCCGCCGGCATGCCATCGCTCGGCCTCGATGTGCTGGTCGCCGACGACAACGCCATCAATCGCGAGGTCGCGCTGGCGATGCTGGAGCGAATTGCCTGCCGTGTGATCGTCGTCGAAGACGGCAGCTCGGCGGTGCAGCAGGCGCACACGCGCAGGTTCGACGTGATCCTGATGGACTGCCAGATGCCGGGGATGGACGGTTACGAGGCCACCGCCGCCATTCGCCGCGAGGAAGGCGAACGCGGCAAGTGGACGACGCCGATAGTCGCGCTCACGGCCAACGTGCTCGCAAAGGACCGCACGCGATGCATCGAGGCCGGCATGGACCACTTCCTCGCCAAGCCGTTCACGCACAGCCAGCTGCTTGCGATCCTGCAGCCGATCGCCGAACAGCGTGGGACGTTTGTCGCTGCGCAATCGTTGCCGCCAGCGCCAGCGACACCGGCGGTCGAACCGGAGGTCGTGATGGCGCAGGCGACAGCCGGGCGACAGCCGGACCAGGAGCCGGACCAGGAGCCGGACCGGGAGCCGGCTCCGCGACCGGCCGCGCCGCAGGCCGACGACGACATCCCTCTGCTCTCGGACACGGTCGTGCTCGACATGCTCGAAGTACCGTCCTTCGACCCTGCCGCCACGAGCTCGCCGGTGCTGGATGCGGACCAGATTGCCGCGATCCGCGGCCTCGGCAAGCCGAAAGTGCTCGAACACCTCTGCGATCTGCTGTTCACCGGCGCGCCGGCGACGTTGAAGGAACTCGGGACAGCTTTGGAAAAGGGTGATCTCGAGGCGGTGGGCAAGGCCGCCCACTCGCTAAAGTCTCCCGTCAGCAATCTCGGCGGTCGCCGCCTGGCCGCGCAACTCGAGCGCTGCGAGGTCGCGGCCCGCGACCAGGGCGACATCAAGGCGGCGCGCAAGTCTGCCCGCGGACTCAAGCAGAACTACGCCGATCTCGAAGACGCGCTCAGGGACGAGACCCGGCGCAGCACCGGTACATGAGGATCACGATGACAGACGCAACGCGCCCGACGACGATCCTGATGGCCGACGACGATCCGTCGCACCTCGTCCTCGCAGAGGCCGCACTGGCCGGCGCGGGGTTCATGGTACACACGGTCGGCGACGGCGCGGACGCGGTGGAGCAGTTCGAGCAGGTGAATCCCGATTTCGTGATCCTCGACGTCAACATGCCGAGAATGTCCGGCACCGACGCCTGTCGCGAGCTGCGCAGGATGACCGGGAACCGTATCCTGCCCATCCTGATGCTCACCGGCCGCAACGACCTGCCGGTGATCGGCGATGCCTTCGCAGCCGGCGCCAGCGATTTCGCGCAGAAGGGACTCAACCCGCGCCTGCTGGTCGAACGCGTGAGGTTCCTGCTGCGCGACCGGGACCTGCAGCAGGAACTCCTGTCGAGCCGTTCGAAGCTGTTGCTTGCCCAGCGCATCGCCCGCGTCGGTCACTGGGAGCTCAGTGTCGAGGGCCGCACCATCCACGTATCGCCGATGGTCGGCGAGATCCTGGGCGTCAACGCCGACGCGCTCGGCCGTTTCGAGGACTACGTACGCCTGCTCGCTCCAGGCGAGCAGGTCGCGGCGCGACAGGCCTTCATCGCCTGCGCCACGGGCGATGGCCGCTTCAGTCTCGATCACATCCTGAAGGCCGCGGGCGGCGCCACGATCAGCGTGCATGCGGAAGCCGAGCTGGTCAGCGCGGGCGGCTCCGCGCCGGGCGGAACGGTGATCGTCACGCTGCAGGACCTCACGCGTCTGCATCGCGCCGAGGAAGCGGTACGGCAGCTGTCGTACTTCGACACGGCGACGGGCCTGCCGAACCGCCGCCATCTCGCGGAACAGATTCCGACCATGCGCAAGGAACAGGCCGGCGTCGTCGCCGCGGCCGTCGTCGCCATCCGTCTGCACGGCTTCGACCGCATCGTGCAGGCCCACGGCCTCGAGTTCGCCAACAAGCTCGTCGCGCGCATGGCCCGCAGCGTGGAACGCGAGCTCGCAAGCGTGAGCCAGGGGGGAGCCATCCCGTGGCACGCGTCCAATGCGGTCTGCCGCACCGCGGACGGCGAACTCGCGCTGCTGCTCTGCAGTCGTGTGTCGAACGATCACCTTGCGGGGATCGCGCGCGTGATCCTCGAGGCTGTCTCGACTCACGGATCGGCGACGGACTCGGACTACACGCCGGCGCTGAGCGCAGGCATCGCTTTCGCCGAGGGCAGCAACGTAGACCCCGAGCTCCTGCTGCAGAACGCCCATGCCGCCGCCGAGCAGGCCACGGAGCCCCGATCCTGCGAAGTCCATTCGCCGGTGCCCCAGGCACGCTCGCGCCGCCGGCTGCTGATCGAGTCGGCGCTGCGCGGTGCGGTCGAACGTCGCGAGATGTCGATCGCCTTCCAGCCACGCGTGACCGTCGACACGTATGAGCTCACCGGTGTGGAATGCGCCGTGCGCTGGGACAACGCGCAGGTCGGCCCGATCTCCCAGGAAGAATTCATGGCGATTGCCGACGGCGCAGGCATCGGGGACGAGATCAGCCGCTGGGTGATCGGCGAGTCGTGCCGCCAGGTGGCTGCGTGGCGCAAGCAGTTCGAACGGGAGATCTTCGTCTCGGCGAAGTTTTCCGCTCGCCAGATTCGTGACCCAGGCTTCGTGGCGATGATCCGCGCGACGCTGGAGCTGCATGGCCTGCCCTCGCGCGCGCTCGAGATCGCCGTCACGGAGGCAAGCGTGGTCGAGGCTCCGCGGGAAACGCGGGCCGCGCTCGACACGCTGCGGCTGAGCGGAATCGGCGTCGCGATCCACGATTTCGGTGAGGGCCATTCATCACTCAGCCAGATGCGCCGTCTCCCGGTCGACTGCATGAAGCTCGGCCGCTCGCTGCTGTCCGATCTCTATATCGACGTGGGCGCGCAGGGTGTCATCGCGGCAGTGCTCGCGATGGCACGCGGCATGCGCGTGCGCTCGGTGGCCGACGGGGTCGAGGATGCCGCGACATTGCAGATGCTCGGCGCCCTTGGCTGCGACGAGGTTCAGGGGCCCTACGTCTGCGCGCCGCTCAGCGCCCGGGACTTCGCGGAGTGGCTCGAGGAAGGAGGCGCGTCCAGCCTCACGCAACAGGACACACTGGAGATCATCGAGGCGCTCGAAGCCGCGGAGGCCAAGTCGAGGGGCTAGCGAACTGCGAATCGCAGCTGAATGATGCGATCATTCCCGGGCCGGTGCCTTGTGCTGCCGGCATATCGGACCGACCGGGAATCGCAAGGGATGATCGAGATGACACCGGAGTTCTGGACGGCCCGCCTGCACGACGCCGACGCGCTGCTCGCGGACCTGGCATCGATCGCGGCGCAGAACGAAAGGCTCCGCGCGCTCGACCCGGCAGTGCGCTCGCTCGAATCGATGCCGGACAGCATCGCGGGCGACCAGGTTCGCGCGTGGATCGGCGCGCTTTCGCGCAAGCCCGCGCAACAGCTCTTCGACGGACACGGAGTCGAAGTGACGCCGGCGGAACTCGATGAGCTGGTGGATGCGCTGGCACTGGACGCTGTCCCTGCGACCCAGGCGACACGCTTCGGCCTCGTCACGCATCGCGCCTCGCTCAGGACCTTTCCTACCGCACGGCAGGTGTTCAACCAGCGTGGCGACACCGACCTCGATCGCTTCCAGGAGTCAGCGTTCTTCCCGGGTACACCCGTCGTGGTGGTGCACGGTGACCGCAGCGGCGACTGGGTCTTCGTCGTCGGCGAGTTCTACGCGGCGTGGATGACCACCGAAGCTGTCGCGATCGGTGAGCGTCGC
>Ga0209450_10000347_pt1 | contig 24778 bp, 20 predicted proteins | sample FrelakmetLWP11LW_FD_187149 | JGI IMG/M metagenome (GOLD analysis project Ga0209450, IMG submission 187149) | Freshwater lake sediment microbial communities from the University of Notre Dame, USA, for methane emissions studies - LWP11 LW (SPAdes)... | ecosystem: Environmental > Aquatic >...
GGTCGTCAGGAACAGGGTAAAGCGGCTCGTCCGAGAGGTCTTCAGGCTCCACAAGGGTTTTTTCCCCGCAAGCTGCGATATCGTGGTTTCCGCAAGAACGAGCGCCGACGACCTTGATTTCCGGAAAGTGAGAGAGGAACTCCTTGAGCTTGTCTCTGATTCGACGTTGCGCTGATCCTCTTAGGTATGTGCCGATAGGAATGATTGTTCTCTACCAGAAACTCATTTCGCCTATGCTCTTGCCTTCCTGCCGCTTTTACCCGTCCTGCTCAACCTATGCCCGCCTTGCCCTCGAGAAACACGGAATGATGAAGGGAGGCATTCTATCCTTGACGAGGATTCTCCGATGCCACCCCTTGCACCCGGGAGGCTATGACCCGGTTCCTTAGTCAGGGTCGGCCTCCGCCGCCTATGAGAAAAACAATCTAGGGTCAGGGAGTATCCATGGAAAAGAAAACCATTTTGGCATTTGTTTTGTCTCTCGCCGTTCTGATCGTTTGGTCTATTCTCTTCGCACCCCAGCCGGCGCAGAAAACAGATTCACCCGCAAAAGAGGGGACCGCCCCGTCTCAAACCGCTCCGACCGCCCCGCCTCAGCCGGCACCCAGCGTCCAGAAGATGGAAAAGCCTGCCGAGCCGACGGCAGTAAAGGCCGAAGCAAAGGAAGTGACCGTGGAAACTCCCCTCTACACCGCTGTGTTTTCGAGCACCGGAGCTTCCATCAAGAGCTTTAAGCTCAAGAAATACCACTTGAGGGCCGATCCGGAATCGCCTCTGGTGGAGCTCGTTCACGGCCAGGCTCCTCTGGTCGCCATCCTGTTTGATGCCGGCGGAAAGAACGACCCAAACCCTGTGGTCTATCACGTGGAGGAGAATTCGCTGACCCTGGAGCCGGGAGCTTCTCCCAGGGAACTCACCTTTCGCGGCACCTCGTCGGACGGGCTCGTGCTCCAGCAGACGTTTCGCATCGATCCGGACCAGTATGCCATCGAGCACGGTTTCACGGTTTCCAATCCCCTCGAAAAACCCGCCGAAGGACTCCTGAAAGCACGGATCTCGAATCTGCCTCCCAAGGAAGCGAGCAGTTATTATGCCTTGATCGGAGCCTCTCTTCTGCTGAACAACAAGTATGAAGAGTTTGCATCAACAGATCTCAAGGAGGAAAAGAGCCTGTCCGGCCTCATCGCCTGGATCTCGTATCAGGAAGATTATTTCATGACCGCCTTTGTGCCTGAGGCCGAGTCTCAGAGCAACTTCTTGGCCCGAACGCTTGCTTCGGGGGTCCTCGAACAGACCTGGAGCGCTTCTCTCCAGCCCATTCCTTCCGGAAATCAGTTCGTCACCCGGTCGACCTTCTACATGGGACCGCGGGACCTCGACATTATCAAGGCCATCGGACGGAAACTGGACCTCGCTATCGATTTCGGCTGGACGGATATTATCGCCAAACCTCTGCTCTACCTTCTCAAGTTCTTCAACCAGTACGCGGGGAACTACGGCATCGCCATCATCCTTCTCACCATCCTCATCAAGATCCTGTTCTGGCCCCTGACCCACAAGAGTTACAAGTCCATGAAGGAGATGCAGAAAATTCAGCCCCTCATGGCGAAGATCAGGGAGAAGTACAAGGACAACCGGGAGATGATGAACAAAGAGATGATGTCTCTTTACAAAACCTACAAGGTGAACCCCATGGGAGGATGCCTTCCCATGGTCATCCAGATTCCCGTGTTCTTTGCCCTGTTCAAGATTCTGGGAAACTCGATCGAACTCAGGCATGCTCCTTTCGTGCTGTGGATCAATGATCTTTCCGCTCCTGACCGGCTGTTCCACCTGCCCTTTACAATTCCTCTCATGACACCGCCCTCGGGAATTCCGGTGCTGACCCTGCTCATGGGCGCCTCCATGTTCATTCAGCAGAAAATGACTCCCACACCCGGTGATCCGACGCAGGCCAAGATCATGCTCCTCATGCCCGTGATTTTTACGTTCATGTTCATCAACTTCCCCTCTGGCCTCGTACTCTACTGGCTGGTCAACAACGTCCTGTCCATCGGCCAGCAATACCGCATTATCAAGCGAGCCACCTAGGGACTGGAGGACCGTTATGGAAACTTACGAATTCGAAGGAAAAACGACTGAAGATGCCATTCAGAATGCCGCGCGTGAACTCGATCTTCCTGTGGAAGATCTCAATATCGACGTGATCGAGCCCGGATCTGCAGGTATTTTCGGCCTGGTGGGAGGCCGAAAGGCCAAGATCAAAGTCACCCTGAAGACGCCGGCCGAACTGGAGGAAGAAGAGAAAGAAGAAGAGGGGGAGGAGGAACTCGAGCGTGGGGAGAGGACAGAGAAACCTCAAGAAAACGATGTGAACTTCGCCAAGCGGACCCTGGAAGAGATTCTTGCCCTCATCCCGGTGGAAGCGACGATTGTCGCCGGCCGGGGGGAAAGGAGAATCACCCTGAGGATCCAGGGCGATCGCTCCGGCCTCCTCATCGGCCGAAAGGGGAAGACCCTGGATGCCCTCCAGTTTCTTGTGAACAAGATCGTGAGCAAGGCTCTGGACAAGAAAATCGATGTGGTGATCGATTCCGAGAATTACCGCCGCAGAAGGGAAGATTCCCTGACGCAGCTGGCGCTGAAAATGGGCGACAAGGCCAAAAGGATCAAGAAGTCGGTCACCACCAATCCCATGAACCCTCACGACCGGAGACTCGTGCACCTGGCCCTGAAGGACGACGAGCTCCTGGAAACGAGAAGCCGAGGCGAGGGGCTGATGAAGCGGGTCGTGATTATTCCAAAAGGCAAGGGAGCGATCCAGGATAAGGAATAGGATCTCAGGTGCCGAGTACTCCGCACGTCGTGCGCCGTGCACCGTTCACCCTGTACCGGTTTCCCCTATGTTCCTCAATTCGTCCGACAAAGATACCATCGCTGCCGTAGCCACGCCCGCGGGGCAGGCAGGGATCGGCATCGTCCGCATGAGCGGCCCTGAAGCCCGAAAAATCGCCGACAAGATCTTCAAACCCAGGAACCCGGTGGACTCCTTTCAGAGCCACCGGCTTTACCTGGGTCAACTGATCGACCCCGCCTCAGGCACAGCCGTGGACGAGGTCCTCTTTTCCTACATGGCGGCGCCTCACACCTACACGCGCGAGGAGGTGGTGGAGATCAACTCTCACAGCGGCCCCCTGCTCCTGGAGCAGATTCTGAAAATTCTTCTCAGGGAAGGCGCTCGTTTGGCCAAACCGGGAGAATTCACTTTCCGCGCCTTCATGAACGGCAGAATGGACCTCACCCAGGCCGAAGCGATCATCGATCTCATCAACGCCCAATCCGAAAGAGGGCTCCAGCTCGCTTCAAACCAGATCCACGGCGGGCTTCGTGCTGAAATCGAAGGGCTGAGGCAAAAAGCCGTGGACCTCCTCGCCCAGATCGAGGTGGCCATTGACTTCCCCGAAGAGGACTTCAGCCTCTTGAACCGGGAGCAGACCGTCCGCCGAGTGCAAGAAGACCTCCTCGATCCCGTGGCCCGAATCCTTTCCGGTTACGGGGCAAGGAAATTGTGGCTGGAGGGCCTCAAAACCGTGATTGTCGGCCGCGTCAACGCCGGGAAGTCGAGCCTCCTGAACCGCCTCCTCAACGAGGAGAAAGCCATGGTCACTCCCATCCCCGGCACCACGAGGGATGTTATTGAATCCACGATTCACATGGAGGGTCTCCCCCTGAGGGTGATGGATACCGCGGGGTTCAGGAAAGGAAGAGGCAAGCTGGAGAAGATCGGCATTCATCGTGCCGAGCAGAAGATGGAAGAAGCCGATCTTGTCCTGCTGGTGATCGACCGGAGCCGACCTCTCCAAAGCTCAGATCTGGACCTCCTCGCCAGAGTTCAAAAGAAGAAAGCGGTGGTGGTGCTCAACAAGATCGACCTCCCGGCCGGAGTGAAAGAAGAAGCGCTTGAAGCCAGAGCCGGCGGGCTCCCCCGAGTGAGGATCTCGGCTTTAAAAGGAGACGGCATCGAGGATTTGCGGAAAGCAATCCGAGACGTGATCACCGCCGGGATCGACACCTCGGATCTCGGTGTCGCCCCGAGCCTCAGGCACAAGGAAGCTCTGGAACGGGCTTTCGGTCACTTCGAAAAGAGCGTTTTAAATCTCAGGGACGGCCTGCCCTTTGAAATCATCGCTGCCGATCTGCAACAGGGGCTGGAGGCCCTGGGCGAGATCGTGGGAGAGACCACCAGCGACGAGGTCCTTGACCGGATCTTCAGCCGGTTCTGCATCGGAAAATGAAGCTCCCCGCAGCAAGCTGCGGGGTATCCTGGCGAAGGCGAATGAAAACCTACAGCAGTCCCTTCGCTTTATAGTAGATCAGCTTCTGATACTCGATGATCACCTCACGGACATATCTCCGCTTTTTCCACCAGTCCTCGGCTCTGAATTTGGAATAGGGCGTGGGCACGACCGTGATGCGAAAATCCTTGACCGGAATCGCCTTCCTGAAGGTCAACCAGGCTCGCCTTGAATGGGTCGGAGAGGTGACCAGGATGAGGGAACGATATTTCTTATCTTGAATCAGGGCTCCGACCCTCTCTGCTTCATCAAATGTACTCTCCACCGGCTGGTCGCTCCTGATCACCGCCGATTCCGGAACGCCAAGGTTTCTGAGAATCATCGTCACCAAGTCTATGCTTTCGGGATAGGCGATTCCCTTTTGCTTGAGCGTCTCCAACCCATCCGGGAGGGGTTCCCGGGCAATGAAGATTCGTGGGGCCAATCCTCCCGCAAAAAGATCGGCACTGGCGAGGCCTCTTTCCACATCGCTCCCGGCCATGCAAACGATGAGGTCGGACTTTGCGACGGGATGCTGCACCACGAGGTATTTTCCCAGCTGAGTGAGAATAGGGCCATGAAAGTAGGACAGGAGAACGTAGAGAAAGACGACGATGAAGAAAACCCATTTGAAGACACTCACCTTCGTGGAGGAGGCGCTCTCAGGTTCGATGGGCTTCGCATCGGGCGCTTGGCTTCTGTCTTCGGGTTGGCTCCCCTCCGGGCTTTTCGGTTTCGGCCAAAAGCTAAGACTCATGTGTTTCCTCCTCCTAAGCAAACCCCGGCCTATCAGAATGTTTTCTCAGTATCTAAGAGAATAGTCACCGGGCCGTCGTTGACCAGATGAACCTCCATCATCTCCTGAAACACCCCAGTGGCTGCCTTGAGCCCCTTTTCCCGGATCAGCCTCGTGAAGTGTTCATAAAGCATTCTGGCTTTTTCAGGAGGCGCGGCCCGAGTGAACGAAGGCCTTCGCCCCTTGACGCAGTCCCCCCACAGTGTGAACTGAGACACCACCAGGATCTCCCCACTCGTCTCCAGGACCGAGCGGTTCATGAGTCCCTGATCATCGGAAAAGATCCTCAGATGAGCGATCTTTCCGGCCAGATAGTCGCAGTCTTTTTCGGAGTCCCTGTGTCCCACACCCAGGAAAACAAGGAGGCCGGGGCCGATTTCTCCGACCGTTCTTCCCGCCACATCCACCTTCGCCTCTTTGACCCGCTGTACAACCGCTCTCATGATCCGTATCTATCCCTTTGAATTTTGAGCTTTGGCATTGCGCGATTCATGATGTACGCTTACAGCAAGAAACTCCAGCAGAGAGCTAAGAGCTGAGAGTAAGGCAGAACCCCAAAACCGTATCTTTCCAGGGCTTCCTTCTCTATGCTCTTTGCTCTTTGCTGAATGGAAACCGTGATGACCTCTAAAAACAAGCCTCCCTCCCTGATCCTGATCAATCCCTGGATCTACGATTTTGCCGCCTACGATCTCTGGTCAAAGCCTCTCGGTCTTCTCTATCTGGCAGGGTATCTCCGGGCTTGCGGATTCAACATCCGGCTGATCGACTGCTTGGATATTCATCTTCCAACGCTGAAAGACAGTGGGCTGCCGGCCCGGAGTGCTTACGGGACGGGCAAGTTCCTCAGAGAAAAAGCTGTCCGATCACCGGCCCTCAAGCATGTTCCAAGATCTTATAGCCGATACGGGATTCCAAAACAACTCTTTGTGAGCGCCCTGAAGGAGGTCAAACAGCCCGCAGCCATTCTCGTGACTTCGCTGATGACCTATTGGTATCCCGGGGTGACCGAGGCCATTGCCGCGGCTCGGGAGGTTCACCCCGGGACTCCGATCCTCCTAGGCGGCATTTACGCGCGTCTCTGCGAAGAGCACGCTCTGGCGACTTCCGGCGCGGACCGGGTCGTCACGGGGATCTCGCTTCACACCATGGCCGAACTTCTCGACGACCTTCGTGACTTAGGCCTTGAAGGGGACAAGGTCCCGCCGTCAAAAGAGCTTCCCCTTCCCGCTTTCGATCTGCTCCACCGCTTGGACTATGTTCCGATCGTCACCTCCACCGGGTGCCCTTACCGTTGTGAATACTGTGCGAGCCGTTTCTTGAACCCCCGGTTCATCACGCAGGATCCCCAACAGGTTCTCGATGAGATTCTGCACTGGCACCGGGAGTGCGGAGTGAGCGATTTTGCCTTTTATGACGACGCCCTGCTCGTGGGTTTTGCAGACCACCTGGGTCCTATTCTGGAGGCTCTGGTGAAACAGGACCTCGGCCTTCGGTTTCACACGCCCAACGCCCTTCATGTGAGGGAACTGTCCGATGAAGCGGCGGATCTCCTCTGGCGCGCTGGGTTCAAGACCATACGGCTTGGATTTGAAACATCGGACATGACCATGCATCAATGCCTCGACCGGAAGCTCTCGGAAGGGGATTTTGAAAGGGCGGTGCGATCTCTGCTCAAGGCTGGCTTTTCGAAAGAGCAGATCGGTGCCTATATCCTGGCAGGCCTACCAGGGCAGTCCGTAAGGTCCGTGAAGGATACTGCAGAGTTTGTGAACAAGGCAGGGGCCATGCCTTACCTGGCCGAATACTCCCCTATCCCCCACACTCCTCTGTGGGACAAAGCCGTTGCCTGTTCCCAGTATGACCTTGTCTCGGAGCCTCTGTTCCACAACAACACGCTTCTTCCCTGCTGGAACGAGGAGCAGAGAAAGGAATTTAGGCACGTGAAAGCAAGAGTGCTGGAGATCAGAAGAAGTGACAAGTGACAAGTAACGAGTGAAGAGTATTGTTTTCTTCTTGTCACTTGTCACTTGTCACTTGTTACTTTCTGTTCATCAAGCTTGCCGCGTAGGCTGCCCCGAATCCATTGTCGATGTTGACCACCGTCACGCCTGAAGCACACGAATTCAGCATGCCCAGGAGCGCGGCAATGCCCTGGAAACTCGCCCCGTAGCCCACGCTCGAAGGGACTGCGATCACCGGTTTGTCCACAAGCCCGCCGACCACGCTGGGCAAGGCTCCCTCCATGCCGGCCACCACGATGATCACCGATGCCTTCTGGAGCTTTTCCCTGTGAGCCAGCAGCCTGTGCAGGCCCGAGACGCCCAGGTCATAAAGGGTGTCCACCTTGTTTCCCATAAACCGGCCGGTGACGGCCGCTTCCTCCGCCACAGGAATGTCCGATGTTCCGGCACTGACGACGAGGATGGGTCCCTTTCCCCTGGGCTCCTGGGCATAGGGGATCAGCGTGAGGGTTCGTGATCTTCGGTAATATTCCGCTTTCCGATATTTCTTCTTGATCTTTCCCGCTTTTTCCGGCGACAGGCGGGTGATGAGAATGTTCTCCTCCTGGGCGATCATCCTGTCCATGATCGCAAGAATATCCTCAACCTCTTTGCCTTCTCCGAAGATCACCTCCGAAGCCCCCCTGCGGATGCTCCGATGGTGATCGATGCAAGCCACGTCTATGTCTTGAAAGGGAAGATCGCGGAGTCGGCTCACCGCCTCATCGACCGTTACCTCCCCTGTCTTCACCTTTCTCAACAGGTCTTTGATCCTCTTCTCGTCCAACTTCCTATCCTTTTTCCTTTTTCTCTTGTCTGTTCAAGATACCTAACGAGCGGGTTGATCAAAAACGGCCATATGCAAGGCGCCCGAGATTCCGAGGAATGAGGCGTACATTTCCAGTACGCCGCAATGACGAGGAACGAGGGGAACGCCGCAGATGGTCGTTTTTCATCAGCCTGCTAAAGGAGCCCCGACTCCTTCAGATACGACATGGATTGCTGACCGATGTTCGTCACCTGGCTCAGGGCCCTGGCCACATGAATGAGGGCCTCTTCCCCTATCCCGGAATCAAACATCGCAAGCGCTTTGTTCAGAAAACGTTCAACCTCGTCCCACTCCTCGTGCCCTGTGACAACCTTGGCCAGGCCGACTTCGTGACCCAGCATGCTCAAATCCATATAGATGATTCTCGATGCTCCGCGTTTCTCTTCCTGCGGCAGGTTCTTGAAAAGTTCCAGGCTGCTGGCGATCGTGATCAGTCCTGACTTGATCTTCTCGCTCTGGGAAAAAGCCATGATGGCTTCGCTGGAATTCATGACGACCCCGAAAAAAAGCGCTGCTCCATGCTTTTCCTGGAATGTTTTGCGAGAGAAGGGAAAATCCGACTCCGCGAACTATAGGGAAAAGCCTGCCCACTGTCAAGCGCCTGCCACCTATTCGGGCCGGAAAGACCTTCCCAATCCCGCAGGGGCTGATCCGCTCAAGATTCGCACCACGCCGCGGAGCCACGGGGATCCCCTGCTCGATGTTTTTGCAGAGCTCCTTTGTGCCAGGTACATGACGATCAAGGTGAAGATCATGAGCGGAAAAGGAGCGACCTGGAAAACCTGGGCAGGCACCGAAGGCCACCACCCCTGAAAATGAATTCCCATGATCTGCAGAAAAGCGAAGAGGTACGCTCCCAGAGCGGTTTTGACCGGGTGCCAGCCTCCAAAGATGACGATGGCCAGGGCGATCCACCCGGTTCCTTCGGCGCCCTGAGGCCGGCCCCAGCCGGTCTTGGTGCACAGAGAGAAAGTAGCCCCTGCAAGGCCTACCAGGAGCCCGCCCGCCACCGTGTACCAGAACTGGATCGCTCGAGTGTTTGTGCCTCTGGCGTAGGCCGCTTCCGGGTTCTCCCCGATGGCCCTAAGGCGAAGACCCATGGGTGTTTTGTACAAGTACCACCAGACAAAAGGGATCAGGAGCAGGCTCAGGTACGCGGGAAAGCTTTGATCAAAAAAAATGGGGCCCAGAACAGGAATATCCTGAAGCCATGGGATAGGGAGAAGGCCGGTTTGAGGGCCGTAGAGCCGTGCGTATGGATTCCCGAGGAAATAGGCAAGGTCCCTGGCCGTCAGGGTGAGAACAAACCCTACAGCCACCTGGGACAGGCCCAGGAATACGCTGAAAAACCCGACAACCGCGGCCGTCATGGCTCCCACAAGGGCGCCGCCGGCAAATCCAAGAAAAAGGTTGTTGCTTTGATAGGCGATGGCAAAGGCGACCATGGCGCTCAGCAGAATGGAGCCGTCGAGGCTCAGATTGATGACCCCTCCTTTTTCCGAGATCGTCTCCCCCAAAACAGCCAGCACAATCGGCGCAGCGCCGGCCACAATGGAAGCAAGAAGAATGGTGAGATCAAGGTCAGTCATGCGTTAGGCCCGCAGGCATCGTTTTCCGTTCAAAACATATGAGCTCACACCATCATATAGAGCACTTCGTTCGAAAACCGCCTTAGGCGGGACGCTCCTCCCCCTGGGTTTTGCGCCTCAGCCCATACACCAGGAGGGTGGTGAGCACCAGGGCTCCCTGAATGATCCCGCTCAACGAAGAATCCAGCTTCAACACGATGGGAAGTTGTATGCTTCCCACGTTCAGGCACGCAAAAAAGAAGGCAATCCACGGCGACCCCCAGACTCGGTAATTGGCAAGCATCACCACCAGCAGTGCGAGATAGCCGTAATTGCTGGAGATAACAGGAATGAGGCGATGATAGACTCCGGTCACCTGAAATGCTCCTGCCAAACCCGCGCACCCTCCAGCCATTCCCATCGCAAGGATGAAGTAGGTGTTCGGGTTCAAACCGTGGAGATACGCCGCCCTGGTATTGCTCCCAATCCCTTTGAGGGCAAGCCCCAGCCTGGTGCGGTTGAGCACCCAGGCGGCAACCCCAAGCGCCAGTACCGTGACGACCAGGCCGACAGGCGAAAGCCTTCCGGACAGGAACGTCGGGAGCCACAAAGATTCAGGGAAGAGCTCCGTCCCGCTCATGGACCCGACTCCGGGCCTCTTCCACGGACCGAAAATGAGCCAGAGGGTAATTCCCTGGGCCACGAAATTGAGACCGAGCCCGCCGAAGATCTCGTTGACGCCGCCCTTGGTCTTGAGAAAACCGGCCAGGGACGCCCACAGGCCCCCTCCCAGAATTCCTGCCGCAAAGGCCATGACCAGCACGAGAGAGGGAGACCCGCTCTCCACGCCGAGCCTGAGCACAGCGGTAGAGGCAATGGCGCCGGCCACGACCTGACCTTCCACGCCGATGTTCCACAACCCGATTCGAAAGCTGTAAATCAACCCGCAAGCGCACAAGGTGAGAGGGATCCAGACCATCAACACCTGCGCCAGCTTGCTCCATGATCCCAGAGCACCCACAAAAAGGTGATAGAAGGCGGGCCACGGGGGCGCGCCGGCAACAAGGAGCACGAGGCTGGTCAGACAAAAGACGCCTCCCGCGATGAAGACGACTTTCAGGAGAAACTCTTTGGGGCGGCTGTTTTCAGTAAAAAGGCCCATGACTATCCTTTGCCTGCGATGGCCTTCGCAAGCTCCTCCATCGTGGTGTCGCACGTTCTTACGTCCTTCACCACCACCCCGTTGAAAAACACAAGGACGCGATCGGCCATTTGGAAGATCTCGTCCAGCTCGGCGGACGAGAAAACAATGCTTGTTCCCTGAGCCGCGTAGGCCATGAGCTTTTCCCACACCCACTGCACCGAATCCATGTCAAGCCCGCGCGTCGGGTGTTCCAGAAGCAGGAGCAGCGGATTGTCCGGAAGGAGGGCAAGCAGGAGTCGCTGCTGATTGCCCCCTGAAAGGGATTCCGCCGCAGAAAGAGGACTTCCCCTGATCCTGAATCGTTCGATCCCTTGCTCGGCCCTCCCCCAGGCCTTCGGCCAGTGGATCGTCATCCCTTTCTGCTGCTGGAGAGCGAAGTGTTCCGTGATGGTCAGGCCGGGCATCAGGCCTTCCTCGAGCCGGCCCGCCGGCAGGAACGTGACCCTCCTCGCCCTGTAGGCATGGTGATCCTTGCCCGCCATCTCCACTCCGGCCACCCGGATCTTTCCCGTCTGAGGTTTCTCCAGCCCTGCCGCCAGACGCAAGAACAGGCCCTGCCCGCTTCCTTCCAATCCTGCCAGCCCGACCACTTCGCCCTGCCGCACAGATACCCGGCAGGGGCTCAGCCCGGCTCTTCCCCCCAAGCCGGATACCTCCTCCATGGCCAGAGTCAGGACTCCCTCCCCTGTCCGTTTCTCGAAACAGGGAGGCGGAGCGAGTTCGTTCCCAAACATCCACCTCAGAAGTTTTGCGCTCTCAAAGGGCAAGCCCATGTCCCCTTCCACTCCCCCTCGCCTCAAGACCGTGATTCGGTCACAAAGGGCTTCCACGTCTTCGAGTTTGTGAGAAACAAGGAGGATGGTTTTTCCCTCCAGGGCAAGTTTACGAAGGGCGCTGAACAGGGCTTGTTTCTGAAGGTTCGATATCCCTGTGGTGGGCTCATCCAGAATCAACACCTCCACCCCCAGGGCAAGAAGCCTAATCAGCTCGAGCTGCTGCCGCTCTCCCACGGTCAAGCGCTCTACGGCTGTATCGGGACGGAGCTGAAAGCCGAAAGGGTCGGCCATTTCCCGGAGACGGAGACGATAGGACTCTTCTCTTGAAACGAGTCCGCGGTCAAGTCCCATCATGAAATTTTCCAGGACCGTGAGCGGGGGAAAATCAAGGGGATCCTGGTAGAGCATGCCGATGCCGAGGCGAGTAGCCTGGGAAGGATGACCGTATTCAACGGGCCGTCCATCGAGGAGAATGGTGCCGGAGGTCTTGGCCGTGTATCCGGCAAGAATCTTCATGAGGGTGCTTTTGCCCGCACCGTTTTCGCCCAGGATTCCGTGGATGGACCCTGCAGTGATTTCCAGGTCGATCCCGTCGTTGGCATTCACCTTTCCATATTGCTTGCGAATGTCCCGGAGCGTAATCCTCATAGGATTCTTCTTTTGTGTGAACGAAAAAGCAGTCCTCAGTGATTCAGACGGGTGGCACGGACAAGCCGCTCAGGCTTGTCCGTGATGCCTTTCATGCCCGTTTCGTAATCTTTCCGGATCACTGCTGACTGCTTACTTCTTACTGCTTACTTCTTTGCCTTACTCTCTCCGGCCATGCCCTTGAGGAGCTGTTCCATGTACCAGATCTGGTTGTCCGTCGCCACTTCCCCTGCTTTCAGGAAAGGCTTTCCGTCCTGGTAATCCAGAGGGCCCTTGAAGAGCTGGACCTTTCCGCTTCCAAGGTCTTTGACAAAGGTATCCAAAGAAGCCTGCGCGGTCTTTGAAAGGGCGCCTCCTGCGAGGAATCCCACGGCGCTGGTGTCCGGATTGTTGATATCCTTCCAGTCCGGCCCGTTCCAGAGCCACTCCTGTTTGAATTTACCCTCCATGGCATCCTTGATGGAACGAACGTAGGTCGGCCCCCAGTTGAAGTAGGGGACACCCAGGCAGGCGTCCATGGCGCCCTCACACGCTCCTTTGTAGTCATACGGAATAGCCCACACCTGCTTTTTCTCCTGCCTCTTTTGCCGCGCCACCACCAGAGCTTCGGTGGTGTCAATCCCGGAGATCACCACATCGTATCCCGTGTTGAAGAAGTTCTGCGCCACCTGGGTGGGATCGGCCGTGACGCCGGGGATGTTGAACCAGAACCCGATCCAGGTCACCTGGAACGAGAGGGTCTTGGGGTCTTTCTTGAGCACGTTTTCCCAGGCGTAACGGGCTCCGAGATAAGCGGAAACAGCGAGTCTTCGCGTCTCCTCATTGATCAGAGGACCAAGGTAGCCGATCTTTCCGGTCTGCGTGCTGAGCGCCGCCGCAAAACCGGCAATCATCTTTCCATATTCCATGCGGCCCATGACATTGGCCAGGTTTTTCGACGCCTTGCCTGTGAGGACATCGTCCCCGGACACATGGATAAAAGAAACCTCCGGGTGCCGCTTCGCCGCCTCTCTTGCCCCGTCTTTCATATCGTCGGAGTTGGCAATGATGAGCTTCGCCCCTTTTCCCACAAGGTCATCGACAAGCTGGGGAATGGTAACTCCCGGTCTGTCTGCAGGGTTGACTTTGTCGATATAAACCATCTTGGTTCCCGGCACTTTTTTCTCAACATAAAGACCGGCATCGTAATGGGCCTGGCTCCACCCGTGATCGTTGTAAGGCCCTACCAGCAGCAATCCGAAAATAAAAGGCTTGGCTGTGGTTTGAGCGTGGGCCGGGTTCATGATCAACAGCCCGCACAAAACAAGGGCAATCAAGAAGAGCTTTTTCCTCATGGTCTTTTTCCTCCTGTGATGTTGTTTCATATTGTCAGTGGTCCGTTGTCAGCCGTCCATTGTCCGTTGTCCGTGGTCAGTTGACTCTTGCTCGTTGCGCGTCGGTGGCACGGACAAGCCCGCTGCGGAGGGCTTGTCCGTGGCTTCGCAGGGACACTTGGCCAGGCCGCACGGACAAGCGAAGCTTGTCCGTGCCACCATTCACCCGTCACTCGTTACTTGTCACTGGTTTTTTCAACTTTAGGCATTTTAGCCGAAGGCCCTGAGCCCAGTCGAAGGGGCATTTCAGCGCATTTTAGGCATTCTTAATTCTTGTATCTTCCTGTCCGCGATTCCGACAAAAGCCTTGTTCAGCGTGGCCAGGAACTCCTTGTCTTTTCCCTCGATGTAAAACCTCAGGACCGCATCGGTTCCCGAGGCTCTCAGCTCGAACCACAGGGTCCCGAAGTCGATGTAGGTCCCGTCCCCGGCCCAGAAGACTCGTTGGATCTCAGGTACCCTGACTCCTTGTCCCACCAGTTCTTGTAAAGCCTCCTGGGCTTCCCGTGGAGACTTCTTCAGGGTCAGGGCCTTGAACGCGCCGACCATGTAATCCTTGGCCTTGTTCCCGATCGCTTTGGCCTTTTCTCTCGCCTCGCCGATGAGGCTTTCCTCAAAGAGCGTTTTGTCGATCCGGCTGTAGTACCGGTGCTGAATGTCATACTCCTCGATCTTCTCCACGTAGAGTTCGGCAAAGGATTTCTTTTCAAGATAGAGCTTGCTCATCGCGCCCAGGTTCATGAGGGCGATTTGCATACCGTCTTTTTCCTTCATGGCCAAGCTTTTTCTGTTCTTGTGCTTGCTGAGCCGCCAGGTTGCGCTACCCATGGCCGCCCCCCCTGATTCCTCGGCCATAATGAGAATTCGCGGGCTCCGACCCAGGGGGACCTCCTTTCCCGTCACGTCCTTGAGAACCACCTCATTCCCCCGGTCCAACTGGGCCTCGATCTCCCCCACCATCTCTCCGAAGTACTTGAATCCCACAGGAGCGTTGAACACCCGGATGCGGGTTCCGGATTGAGCGAATTCCTTTGCATACCTCTTGTTGAACACGTCGGCCAGTTCACCGATGGATTTCGACGTCGGATAGGTGGTGCCGATCACCTGATCGTACTTGAAGAGGTCTCCGCTTTCAGCCAGCATTTCCAGCTTGAGCGCCGCATTGAGGAAATAAATCTGATTGGGCTTGAAATAGACAATACACTTGCCGGTCCCCGCGACGAACTCCACTTCCAGACCGCTCTCCTCAGCCCGCTTCTTCACGGAGCCCGGCGCGATCGTGACGATGTTGTAGCGGTCGCCGTCCGGATCCCAGATAAACCCGAAGTGAATCTCTCCTGAAAGGAGTTTCTCCTTGAGCCCGATATTTCGGTAAATGATTTGTTTTGTGGGGTCGCATCCGTAATTCTCTCCGTCAATCTCTCCCACCTTGTGAAAGTCATCCCGTTTTTGCCAGTGCATGTACTGGATCACACCGTCTTGCCCGGTTTTGATCCCGAAGCGTTCAAAGAGGGCGAGCGAGTTCTCGTGCATGCTTCCGCCCACCGTGGAAACACCCACCTTCATCCCGGCTTTTTCCGCCTCATGGATCAAACGGAACGCCTCTTCAGGGATGATGTCTTTCAAGTAATCGGCATAGGCTTCCAGGTAGTGGAAGTCCTTCTTGATGTGCGGCGAGTTCACCGCGCTCAGGGTGATCGAGAAAGAGTCCGACTCCGCCTCTTGACCGATTCGGCGCACCTCGTCTCTGATTTCGTCCGCCACAGCAAGGAGCTGCATGCCCTTTTCATCGACCGGTTTAAAGCCTTGCTTGAAGTTCTGAGAGTGACTGGCGGTGATATTGGCTCCGCCGTCCAGCTCATTGTAAAAGACGCCGAAGGACGTGGCCCAGATGGGGGTCGTGCCCCTCTCCGCATTGAGATGGACCGTGATGCCGTGGGAAGCAAAGATCCTCCCCATGAGGGCGATGATTTCCGAGGTGTATCGCCGAACCTCTCCGCCCAGGTGAATGGACCCATACCCTTTCCTGGTGTAGATCCGCGCCATCGCCTCTGCGACCACCATGATGGTGTGCGCGTTGTACGGGGCAGCGGTGGAAAAGAAATCGTTCATGTCGATCGTATCTCGGTAACCCGCAGTGCCCAGCTTGAAATCGGAGATCCACTTGAAAAGTCCATTTTCTTCGAAAAAGGACGACCTGTAGGCAAGTCGCACATCCTGGTCCTCCGGGATTCGGAGGTGAGGATCCTTGTCCACTTTGAGTTCCACCATGGCTAATCTTCCTTTCCCCAAGCTTATCGACCCCCGAGACTATGAAATCCCCCTGAAAACCTCAACCCTTTTTTTCTCCAACCCTTGACGCTCTCTATCCATTGGGTTAGGTTAAGACCACTTAAAGCTGGTGCATGGTCTCAATCCGCACTTGTCATCTCGACCCAGGCAAAAGCCGGGGGAGAGATCTTAATCGCCTATGATGATCGTAAGATTTCGATCCCGCTCACTGAGCGGGATCGAAATGACACCTGCAAAAGGCATTATCGAGACACTGCGCTAATTCATCGCTGCGACTGTTGAGGTTCCTATGCGAGCAACGTTTCAACGTGTAACCCTGAGTCTGATTTTTTTTCTTTTCACCACTTTCCCATGCGCGGCTGCCCAGGAAGCACCCCCGCCCGCCTTCAACGCTTTCTCTTGTCCTAAAACACTGACTCTTTGCGGAGAACGCATCCCGCTGGAAAACCCGGATGTCTTCGAGATGCTGGACAGGGAGTTCACCGTGACGGTCTGGGATCACGGCCGGGTCTTCATGCTGCTCAAGCGCGCGGCCCGCTATTTCCCGTTCATCGAAAAGGCGCTCCGTGAGGCCGGCATGCCCGATGATCTCAAGTATCTGGCTGTGGCTGAAAGCTCTCTCATTCCCTATGCCCGTTCAACCTCAGGAGCCCTCGGACATTGGCAATTTATCTCGGAGACCGGCCAGAGAAAGGGGCTTCGGAAAGATCAGACAATGGATGAGCGAATGGCTCTTGAACGCTCGACAGAGTCGGCCATCCTTTATCTGACGCAGCTCAAGGAAATGTTCGGGTCCTGGGCCCTGGCCATGGCCGCTTACAATTGCGGGGAAAACCGCGTACAGAAGGAAATCGCGGAACAAAAGGTGTCAGACTACTACCGGCTCAATCTGCCTACCGAGACCGAGAGGTATGTCTTTCGCATCGCTGCCATCAAAATCATCATGGAGAATCCGCGCCGCTACGGCTACCTCCTGCCTGAAGACCAACTCTACAGACCCCTGAAATTCGACACCGTGACAGTGAACCTCAGCTCCTCCATACACATTACGGATCTCGCTCAAGCCATCGGAACGGATTTCAAGGTGATCAAAGAGCTCAACCCCGAGCTGCTGAACTACCATCTGCCCACAGGCCAATACAGTCTCAAGGTTCCGGCCGGTTCAGGACGCAACGCTCTTGCCGCTCTTGCCCAGCTCAACCATGGCGGCCCTGTGGTAGCCCGGGCCAACAACCACTCTTCGAGTCCGCCGAATAATTCATCCCAAGGGGTTTACGTGGTGCAGCCTGGAGACACGTTGATCAGGATATCCGCGATCACAGGAGTGCCGGTGGAAAGGTTGAAAGCGCTCAACGGAATTCCCGACTCTCGCATTGAGGTGGGACAGAAGCTGAAGCTGACCCCTTAAAGAAGCGAAGAGCAGAGAGCGTAGAGCAAGGAGCAAATAAAGTCGAAAAGCCCCTCCCCCTCGACGGGGGAGGGCGAGGGTGGGGGTGGAAAAGATCGCAGAAGGCTCACCGGCTTTTCTAATCCCCCCTCCCCTTTATCCCCTCCCGCCAGGGGAGGGGGGATGTTATTGATCGTGCCTCTCCTGTGAAGAAGAGGGAGGGGCCTCAGGTGCAATCCGATAATGGCTTCTGATATAGAAAACTTCTTCTTCCGCGACCTCCATCCCCGCGTCTCCATTGGCACGGCCAGTGACCGGTATGCCGGTTGGCTCGGGCAGATCTATTCCCCGGAGCGGTTCGGAGGCAAGATCTCGAAAAGATCCAAAACCGTGGGGGGTCAGACCGTCACGGAAGAACTCCTGCCCGTGGAAAGCGTGCAGGAGTATTTTGAGCATTTCTCGATTCTTGAACTGGATTTCACTTTCTACGGCCTGCTTCTGGACGATCATTCGAATCCCACCCCGACCCATCGGGTTCTCGAGACTTACCGGAGAAATCTCAAGGATGCGGACCGCATCGTTCTCAAAGTTCCTCAGACGGTTTTTGCCCAGAAATTGTGGAGAGGGGGAAAGTTTGCCGAGAACCCTGGGTACCTGAATGCGGAGATCTTCATTCAGAAATTCTATGCGCCAGCACTGAAACTCCTGGGCCCAACCCTCCAGGGCTTCATCTTCGAGCAGGAGTACCAGGCAAAGAAAGAGCGGCCTTCGCCCGATCTCTTCGTCTCAGCCCTCGACCGTTTCTTTGAGCACATCCCTAAGGATGATCGCTACCACGTGGAAGTGAGGACCGAAGGGCTTCTCACCAAAACCTATTTTGAGGTCCTTGAAAAGCACGGCATCGGCCATGTTCTCTCTCACTGGACATGGCTGCCTCCGCTTCGCAAGCAGTTTTCAAAAGGTTCCGGCCGATTCTTGAATGCGGGAAAGCAGGTGGTCATCCGGTTGATGACGCCGATCGGAATGCGCTACGAGGAAGCTTACCTCAAGGCATTTCCCTTTGACAAAATGGTGGAGGGGATGATGAGTCCTCGCATGCCCGAAGAGACCGCAGAGGTCATGAGCGAGGCGATCAAACAGGATGTGAAGGCGAATGTGATCATCAACAACCGGGCAGGAGGCAATGCCCCGCTCATCGCCCAGAAGGTAGCCGAGAAATTCATACAGAGCAGTAAGCAGTAGGGAGTACGCAGTATGCAGTAACTACCGTCATCCAATGCTCTATCCTCACTGCTTACTTCTTACTGCCTACTGTTTTTCTGCCGGGAACAGCCAGGACCTGAAACGATCGTCCTTGCCGGCAACAATGTCGTTCATCAAAGCCATGAGCTTTTGAGTCACCGGCCCAGGGACCTTTTCAAGGACTCTGTTTTCAATCTGTCGAATGGCGAGCGCTTTGTTGGGCGTGCCGGAGAACAAGATCTCCTCCGCTTCAAAGAACAGCTCAGGCCTGAGCCTTCCCTCGAAAGTCGGTATGCCTGTTGCCTGTGCCACTTGAAGCAGGGATTTTCGAGAGATGCTCGCGAGCACCGTCCCGAGGCCCGCGGCCATCAGCACCCCTCCCTTGACGAGAAGAACGGACTCCGTCCCTCCCTCTGCAATGAACCCCTGCGTGTCGAGCATGATGGCGTTGTCAAAGCCCCGCTTCCTTGCCTCTCCCCTGGCCATCATGCCGTTGAGGTAGTTGGCAGCCGCTTTGGCTTCCACAGGCACGGTTTCAGGGTCGAGTTTGCGCCACTTGGAAATGCAGGCGCTGACCCCTCGCTCAAAGGGGAATTTGAGTCCCCCCAAATCCTGCAGGGGATCGACCACGAAAATGGAAAGGTCTAGCTTTTTCTGGGGGGGTAGAATCTCGAAGGCGATCTGGGAGTAAAAGCAGATGATCTTGATGTAGCCTTGCCGGATACCGTTTCGCCGCACAGCCCCCAGCACCGCCTCGTGGATGGATTGCTTGGTCCCGGGGAGTTCCATGTCCAGGAGTTCTGCGCTTCTGAAGAGCCGGTCCATGTGCTCGTCCAGTCGGAAAACTGCGGGCCCCTGCCGGGTGTCGTGAAGGCTCAGAACCTCAAAGATCGCAGAGCCGCGACCAAAGGAATGGCACATGAGATGCGCCTTGGCCTGATTCCACGCCACGAATTCACCGTTCACATACACGACCCTGTCTTCGAGCATAAGAGCTTCCTCCGGAACTTGGAAATTTCAGAAAAAACAAAGAATCGCGACATCTTCGAACTCGGACTATAAGGCAAAGGGACGGGGCAGTCAAGGCCCAAACCCGAAGGAAGCCTTCGTTTTCCCTTGAAAAGAGGATCTCCTCTATGGTACTTAAAACCCTGGCTCATGGGGGTTTTATGGTGATGCCTCAGGCGGGGTCCCCCCGATGGGATCCCATAACAAGACACTCTTTAAACACAAAGAAAGGGGGAACAGTGAATGAAGGCTCTTAGATTGGTTGTAGCGGTTCTGTTGCTCCTTGGGACAGCCGGTGCCGCTGTCGCAGGGACCCTGGATGAAGTCAAGGCTAGAGGAGTTCTCGTTGTGGGCGTCAACGGCCAGGTCTTCGGATTCGGCATGCCTGACGACAAGGGCGTCTGGAAAGGTCTTGACGTAGACACCGCGAAAGCGATTGCCGCCGCGGTCTTCGGAGATTCCAGCAAGGTCAAGTACGTGGCGGTCACTGCGGTTCAGCGGCTGCCGGCCCTTCAATCCAAAGAGATTGACGTGCTTTGCCGAAATACCACGGCCACCCTGGTCCGGGAAACGACGAACGGATTGAACTTCGTTCACGTCAACTACTATGACGGGCAGGGCTTCATGGTTCCCAAGAAGCTGAACCTCAAAAGCGCAAAGCAACTGGGCGGCGCAACGGTTTGTGTTCTGCCCGGAACCACGACGGAGATGAATGCAGCCGACTATTTCCGAAAAAATGGAATGACCTGGAAACCGGTGGTCATCGAGCAGAACGTGGAGTTGAACAAAGCCTTCTTCGCCGGCCGTTGCGACTCGCTCACCTCGGATGTGTCTCAGCTGGCCGCTCACCGCTCGGTCGCACCGAACCCGGATGACTATGTCATTCTGCCGGAAATAATTTCCAAAGAGCCCTTGGCCCCGGTCGTACGTCACGGCGACGATCAGTGGTATGACATCGTCAACTGGACCGTCATGGCCTTGATCGAAGCGGAGGAAATGGGGATTACCTCCCAGAACGTGGACGAGATGCTCAAGAGCACGGATCCCAATATCCAGCGACTTCTGGGCGTCACGCCAGGCATGGGTAAGGCGCTCGGCCTTGACGAAAAATGGGCCTACAACATTATCAAGCAAGTGGGAAACTACGGCGAAATCTTTGAGCGCAACGTAGGCAAGAACACTCCCCTCAAACTGGAACGGGGCCTGAACGAACTGTGGACAAAAGGCGGGCTCATGTACGCCTTGCCGGTCCGATAAATACACTTTCAAGGTGCCCCTCCCTAGGGGCACCTTGACTCCTCTTCGATCCATCCCTGATTCCGGTTGAGAAAATGACAGGCCCCAAGGACCACTCCGTTGTAGAAAAAGTTCCTTTTTGGCTTGATCCCAGGAAAAGGGCGATCATTTTCCAGTTCCTCTCGATCGGTGTTGTGGGGCTGATCGTCTGGTATCTCGTTTCAAACACCGTCGTCAATCTTCAGAAACAGTCCATTGCCACAGGGTTCGGTTTTCTCCAGAAAGAGGCCGCTTTTGAAATCGGGGAATCCCTGATCCCCTATTCTGCAGCAGACACCTACATCCGTGCTCTGCTGGTAGGCGCCCTGAATACGATCAAGGTCTCTTTTGTCGGCATCGTCGTCACGATCCTTCTGGGGACGATTATTGGAGTGGCAAGGCTTTCCACCAACTGGATTGTGGCAAAGCTTTCCGCCATCTACATTGAAGTCATGCAGGACCTCCCGATTCTTCTCCAGCTCGTCTTCTGGTATGCGGTTTTCTACGAGAGCCTGCCTCCGCCCAGCGAGGCGCTTTGCCCGGGTGCAGGCATCTACCTTTGCAAGCGCGGAGTAGCGTTCACGATTCCTGAAGCGCATCCTGCGCATCTTTTCATGCTTTTTGCCTTTTTGGGAGCCTGTGTGGCGGCCTATTTCATAAGGCGATGGGCCAGGAAGAGACAGGAGAGGACCGGTCAGTACTTCCCTGTGTTTCGTGTGTCCCTGGCGTTGCTCATAGGGCTTCCATTCATCGTGTGGCTCGCAGCAGGCTCTCCCATGAAAATGAACGCGCCGAAACTTACAGTGTTCAATTTCGAGGGAGGCCTTACGGTCAGCCCTGAGTTTATGGCGCTCTTGCTGGGCCTTGTCCTGTACACGTCCGCCTTTGTCGCCGAAGTGGTTCGCGCAGGAATCCAGTCGGTCGGCAAAGGGCAGAGAGAGGCGGCTATGTCCATCGGCCTCAGGCCGACTCAGGTTCTCAACCTGGTCATCCTGCCCCAGGCCTTGCGGGTCATTGTTCCGCCCCTGACGAGCCAGATGCTCAACCTGACGAAAAACAGCTCCCTGGCTGTAGCCATAGGGTATCCGGATTTTGTTTCAGTGGCCAACACAACCATCAACCAGACAGGCCAGTCCATCGAAGGCGTCGCCCTCATCATGGCGGTTTATCTGGTTTTCAGCCTCTCCACGTCCGCCTTCATGAACTGGTACAACAAACGCGTGGCGCTGGTGGAAAGATAACGGACCGGCGCACGGGTCACGGAGCACGGGACACGGAAGAAAACAAAAAAAGAGATGGAAACGATTTCAAAAACCATAGACGCCGACCACATCAGACCGCCGGTGACCAGCGTCGGGGTGATCGGGTGGATAAGAGCGAATCTCTTTAACAGCGTCTTCAACTCTATTCTCACCCTGGTGACCCTGTACCTCCTCGGTAAAGTCGTGCCCCCGCTGATCCGCTGGGCCTTCTTGGACAGTGTCTGGATGACAAGCAGCCGGGCTTGCCAACAGGCTGCCGGAGCTTGCTGGTCCATCGTTTCTTCCAACTTTCGCTTCATTCTCTTCGGGTTTTATCCCCAGGAGTTACAGTGGCGCCCTCTCGTGGCCATGCTCATCCTCTTCGGTCTTCTCTTTTACAGCAGAGACAGGAACCACTGGAAAAAGCCCCTGGGTTACGGCTGGATCATAGGACTGGTGTTGATGGGGGTCCTCATGACCGGGGGCATCTTCGGGATGACGCACGTTGAAAGTACGCAGTGGAGCGGCTTGCCCCTCACCCTCCTGCTGGCTGTGTTCGGGTTGACCGCCGCGTATCCCCTGGGAGTGATTCTGGCCCTCGGCCGGCGCTCGAAAATGCCTGCCGTCAAAATCATGTCGATCCTCTACATCGAACTCATCCGGGGCGTGCCCCTGATCAGCCTCCTCTTCATGTCCTCCATCATCTTTCCCCTGTTCCTGCCGGAGGGGATCACGATCAACAAGATTCTGCGGGCCCAGGTGGCCATCATCCTTTTCACCGCGGCCTACATTGCCGAGGTGGTTCGGGGAGGGCTGCAGGGGATCTCCAGGGGTCAATACGAAGCGGCTGAGTCTTTGGGCTTGAACTACGTCCTGACCATGAGGCTGATCATTCTTCCGCAAGCTCTGAAGATTGTGATCCCGCCCTCCGTGAGTATCCTCATCTCCGCCTTCAAAGACACCTCCCTGGTGGTCATCATTGCGCTTTTTGATATCCTCCGGACCACCCAGACCGTGTTGTCCAACCCGGAGTGGATGGGATTCAGCCGTGAAGCTTACATCTTCATCGGCCTGCTTTACTTCCTGGGTTGTTTTTCCATGTCCAACTACAGCCGAAAGCTGGAAAAGGAGCTCTCCACAGGAAGATAAGGGAGCGATAAGAGGACCCTATGAACACAGAAGCCAAAATAGAAGCCGGATCCAAGCCCACCAATGAATCGATGATCGAAATCACCGAGTTGCACAAGTGGTTCGGTGAGTTTCACGTGCTCCAGGGGATCAACCTGACCGTTCAGAAACAGGAACGCATCGTGGTCTGCGGCCCTTCCGGGTCAGGGAAGTCCACGCTCATCCGCTGCATCAATCGCCTCGAAGAACACCAGAAGGGCCGGATTGTGGTGGACGGCATCGAACTCACAAACAACATCAAAAACATTGAAAAGATCCGTGCTGAAGTGGGAATGGTGTTTCAGCACTTCAACCTCTTCCCTCACCTCACCATCCTCGACAACCTCACCCTCGGTCCTCTGTGGGTTCGGAAGATCCCCAAGAAACAGGCCGAAGAGGCGGCCATGCATTACCTGGAAAAGGTGCACATTGCCGAGCAGGCCAAGAAATATCCCGGCCAGCTCTCCGGCGGCCAGCAGCAGCGCGTGGCCATTGCCCGGAGTCTCTGCATGAACCCGAAAGTCATGCTCTTTGACGAGCCCACCTCGGCCCTCGATCCTGAGATGATCAAGGAAGTGCTCGACGTCATGATCGACCTGGCAAAGGAAGGCATGACCATGATTGTCGTCACCCACGAGATGGGTTTTGCCAAGAGCGTGGCCCACCGGGTTCTGTTCATGGACTACGGGAAGATCGTGGAAGGAAACACGCCTGAGGACTTCTTCGATCATCCGCAGCACGAGAGAACCAAGCTGTTCCTGAGCCAGATCCTCCACTGAGCTAATACCGCCGGTACAGCCACTCTCCCAGAGGAACAAGCACTCCTGCTGTTGCCGCACCGGCGAACACGTCCACCGCATAATGGTACCTGCAGTAAACCGTGGCGATGATCAGGGCGACCGTCGCTATAAGGATCAGGTAACGCACGCGCCGCAGATATCGCCATGCAAAAAAGAGAATGCAAATGGCCGCCGCCACGTGGCTGCTGGGAAAGGCGCCCCCGCCGGTTTCAAAAGTCCTGTAGAGGAATCCCATCCAGTGAAAGAAAGCACCCGACATCACTGAGGCCGGGAACTCCAGGGGGTAGTAAGGGAGCGACTGCTGATCCAAATACCTCGGGATCTCCATGAAAAACGCAGGCGGTCCCGCCACAGGAAGGAAGATAAAGCAGAGAAAGCACACGTAGAAAACAAAGGACAGCACGGCGAGATAATGCCAGAACTCTTCTCTTCTCCTGAAATAGAGCGCCAGCCCCACGCCTGCGATCATCACATAGTATGAAAAGTAGCTCAGGTAGAAAAATTCGCTCACCAGCGGATGGGGAAAAGCGTTCATGAACACTATTGCAGGCTGAAAGCCGAAGATCCGCTGTTCAAGGGCGATGAAAGCCGGATCCAGGTACCTGTCCACGAACATGAGGTTCAGTTGTTCGGATTCGCGGTACAGGAACAAGTAAAGCAGGAGCGGATAGAAGTGCCGGAAAAAAGAGAAAAACCGGTTTTCCGGCCGGCGGGCACTCCAGACAATGAAGCCGTGGATGAGCAGGATCCCCGTGCCGTGGGCCAAAAGAAAGAGCGGGAAGTGGGGGACGCGGCCGCCGTGAAAAAATAGGATCAGAATTCCCACAGATCGGAA